>Ga0315899_10000326_pt1 | contig 58628 bp, 38 predicted proteins | sample LakEriMetagenome_2_FD_203518 | JGI IMG/M metagenome (GOLD analysis project Ga0315899, IMG submission 203518) | Freshwater fungal communities from buoy surface, Lake Erie, Ohio, United States - Buoy 4 MA112 | ecosystem: Environmental > Aquatic > Freshwater > Lake | place: USA: Lake Erie, Ohio... | reverse complement strand
TGCAGATGGCCGGCGACCTGATCATTGGCACCATCACGACCGACAGCACCGCCACGGTGACCCTCGCGGCCCCCCTCGGCTCGATCGTGGGGAGCGCGTCCTCGGGCAACGTCTCCAGCCTGGGGATCATGGCTGTCCAATCGGCTTCTCAGGGATCGGCAATCGACCTGACCGCCGGCACGGCTCATCTGTCGGCCCTCGGCCAGATCGGCGCGGTCGGCATCCCACTCGCAACCCAAGTCTCCGCCCTCTCGGCGACCGCCCACTTGGGCCGACTCAATCTCGACAATCGCGGAGCCCTGACGATCATCCCCGGCCCCGAGGGGCGCGGAGTGTCGGCTGGCAAAACGGCACAGGTCCAGACCTCTGAAGGACTGACGGTGGATGCCCGGGTGCAGGCCGCCGGCGATGTCCTGCTGCATGTGGCCGACCACGGCCTGGTTCACCAGGCGTTGACCGCCACGGCCAAGGCCCGCATCGGTTCTCAGTCTGGCTCCGTGGAGCTCTTCGCTCCCGATGCCGTGCAACTGCAGCCGGGGTCTCTCGTCTCGGCCACCGGGACCGGTGTCGGTCCCCAGGTGACCGTCGGCCTGACCCGCAAGACCTTCGGCCCCTCCGCCGCCCTCATCCAGTCGCAGGGGCAGATCGTCGCCGACCGCGTCTCGCTGCTGGGGGGCGAGCGGGGCACCCAGTTCGAGGTCGCCCACTCGGGGCTCTTGGGCCAGACCAAAAACCCCGCAGTTCTGATTGCCGGAACCACCGGCAGCGACCGGTTGGTCATCAATCATCGCGATGCCACGTCCGGTCAAGCCTTCACCATCTCCGATCTCGTGATCGCGAGCGCTCTGGCCACCTACGCCCAGATCTCGATCGAATCGGTCCTGCTGGATCTGGGGAACTTCGCCGACACGGTGACCCTCCAGGGACTGCAGCAACTCCGCAACGTCGAGGTCCGGGGCAACGAGGGTGATGACCAGTTCCGCATGAACTTTCTGCCTGGGTCGATTGCGCAGGTGCTGCTCAACGGCGGCCTTGGCAGCAATCGCCTCACCTACGACGGCGCGGGCCGCCCGCTGTGGGCCAAGGCGGGGGTGGTGCAGTCGCTTACCTCGCAGGTCCAGCATTCGCAGATGCAGACGCTGGTGCCGCAGAACACCCCGTCGCTCAACGGCACCCCGGTGCTGATGGGGGTGAATGTCGAGGCGCTGCTGGCCGGGCTGGCTCCGACGCAGCGGTATGTGCAGGCAACTTTCCTGCAGCTGGTTCAGCGGTTGGCGACCGGTGCCGAGCTGTCCCAGTGGACCACGTCGATCAACAGGAATCCGAACGACCCGGCCCTCAAGCTGGCGCTGGTCAACTTCCTGTTCAATTCGGACGAGGGACGCACTGTTCAGTTGAGCGCCTGGTTCCAGACCTTCGTCGGACGGGCGGGGACGCCAACCGAGCTGACGTCATGGCTGGCCCAATACCGGGCCGTGAAGGATCCGGTGCTGATGCAGCAGCGGTTCCTGACGAGTACCCCGGTCACCCAGTACGTGCAGGCCCTCACGACCACCGGTACAGCCGATGAGCGGTATGTGGAAGGGATGTGGCGGCTGATGATCGACCCGGGGCACCGGATGTCGGCGGCCGAGAAGCAGTCGTGGATCGCCCTGCGGAATCGCCTGGGCCGAACCGGGTTCCTGGCGAATCTGCAGAAGCAGACTGCCTACCTGCAATCGCAGCAGGAGGCGTTCACCGAACTGCTGGTCAACGGCAATTCGCAGTTCATCAACCTCCTGGCGGGGGCCCCCACCTTCACTTCGAATGTCGACATGTGGAAGTGGCTGCTGGCTCGACGCAAGGTGTGAGCCCCGGCAGGTCGAACAAGAAAACAGTCGGGCAGTCGGGACGGAGCCGACGGGATGATCATTGCCAGAGCGAGGATCGCCGACGACCAGAACCGCGACCGCAGCCCCCGGAACGATCCCGCTGACTCTCATGACGAGCTGAGGGAGGTCGGTGGCTCGACCCGGCCGGAGGACCATTCCCCGGCCGGGAGCATGGGATAACGCAGACCGTTACAGAATGCCCGGCTGCTTCACGTCGATCCCCTTGAGCTGCATCTTGAGCTGCTCGACGTTCGGGCTGACTTCGAAGGCGGTCGCCCGGCTGATGTATTCGTTGGTGACGAAGTAATACAGGCTGTCGTTGAAGAGCTGCATCCCCTCTTCCTTGCCGATGCGGATCGCGTCGAACAGCTTCTCGTCACGCTCTTCGAGAATCAGCTTCTTGATCGTCGGATTCATGATCATGATCTCGACGATCGGTACCCGCTTGGGAGTGTCGCGAATCGTCGGCAGCAGTTTCTGCGCCACCACCGCCTTCAGATTAAAGCCCATGTTGCTGCGGAGGGCAGGGTGCATTTCGCGGGGAAACAGGTCGAGAATACGGCCGATCGTCGACGGGGCGCTCGAGGCGTGGATTGTTCCGAACACGAGGTGGCCCGTTTCGGCCGCATGCATGGCCGTTTCGAACGTCTCCATGTCACGCATCTCGCCCACCAGCATGATGTCGGGGTCCTGCCGCACCGCATGCTTCATCGCGATCTTGAAGTCCTTCACATCCACGCCGATCTCACGCTGGTTGATGAGCGCCTTGTCTTCGGTGTAGACGAACTCAATCGGGTCCTCAATCGTCAGGATGTGCACCCGCTCGTGCTGATTCACATAGTTCAGCATCGAGGCGATCGTCGTACTCTTGCCCGACCCCGTCACCCCCGCCAGCAGCACCATCCCCTGGTCGTAGTGGCACAGCGACTCCATCGCGGGAGGCAGGTACAGCCCCTCGAAGTTGGGAATCGACCGCTCGACCTTTCGCGACACCATCCCCACCTTCCCCATCTGGATGAAGAGGTTCACACGAAATCGCCACGGCTCCTTCACACCCTGCTCATTCTCCATCAGCACGACGTGGGCGAAGTCGGCGCCCCCTTCGTCGTGGAAGATCTGCGTGTTCCGCTCGTCCATCATCGGATAGCAGAGCCGGGTCATGTCGTCATCGGTCAGCATCGGCATGTCGAATTCGCGGATCGTCCCGCGGACACGCAGGGCGGGGGGCTTGCCCACCTTCAGGTGCAGGTCCGAGCCCCCCATTTTGATGAGCGCCCGGAACAGCTTGTTCACCTCCAGGTCATCCCGGATTTTCCGGACGCCGCCAATGGAACCCCCGGACGAAGACTTGGCTGGAGCGTGCGACGACATGAATGACCTGGCCTGGCAGAAAGGGAAGACGAGAGCCGTGGTGACGATTGTCACGGTCGAAGGAACCCGGGCGACGAGAAACGACCCCGGGAAAACCATCATAATCGCCCCCCGGCCATTTGGCAGTGAAGTCGGGGGGGCGCAGTTCCCCCTCGCCGCTACGACCCCTGCCACCGGCCGTCCGGTTTGACTCCCGCCGCTCGGCAGACGAAAATCGGAGTCGAACCGGTACTCTGCAAATGTTCCGGTCCGGTCTTCCGGCGTTGCGCTGTGTTCCCATCGCAATTTCCGCTGCCTGTGGTGCACTCTTCTTTCCCTCCCCGAGGCTGCCATGAACCATCACTTCTCCCGCCGGACTTTTTTGCGTGGCTTGGGTGTGACCATGGCTTTGCCGTGGATGGAATCACTGCGGGTCTGGGGAGATGAGACCACCGGGGCCTCCAGCGAGGCCCCCACTCGGTTGGCAGTCCTCTTCTCGGGGAATGGCTTCCACAGCCGCGAATGGTGGGCGAAGGGGCAGGGGAAGGAGATGCAGCTTGGCCAGGTGCTGGCCCCCCTGCACGAGCACCGCGAGAAGGTGCTCTTCATTCGCGGCCTGTTCAATTCCGAGGCACTGAAGGGGAACATCCATAGCTCGCAGACCGGCAATCTGCTGTCGGGAGCCCCGCTGGCGGCGGGGGGTGAGATCCGCTCGGGAACCAGTATCGACCAGTTGATGGCCCAGCGGTACGGCGGTTCGACCAAGGTCCCCAGTCTGGTGCTGGGGTGCGAGAAGTCGAACCCGTCGGTCCACAAGAACTACTCGATGATCTACAGCTCGCACATCTCGTGGAGTTCCCCCACCACCCCCACCCCGCTCGAGCTGTATCCGTCACTCGCCTTCGACCGGCTGTTCAAGGACGAGGTACAGAAGGGGGACAAGAGCGTGCTCGACGCGGTGCTGGAAGACGCCACCGACGTCCGCCGGACCATCAGCGTGGCCGACCAGCGGAAGCTTGACGAATACCTCGAATCTGTCCGTGAGGTCGAACGGCGGATCGAACAGGCGGGAAAACGGGGCGAGCTGCAGGGCTGGAAGCCGACGCTCGACAAGCCAAACATCGCCCGCCCGGCCGATGGTATCCCGCAAGACATCGCCGAGCACATGAAGCTGATGTGCGACATTCTGGTGCTCGGATTCCAGACCGACACCACCCGGGTCACCACCCTCAAGCTGAACAACGACCACAGCTCGCTGCGGTTCCCGAACCTGGGGGTGGACTACATGATCCATCACCTGCTGTCGCACTCCGACACGGCCGACTGGCTGAAGGTGAACCAGTTCTTCCTCCAGCAACTGGGGTATATCGCCAGCAAACTCGACGCGATTCAGGAAGGGGAGCGCACGGCACTCGACAATTCGATGATCATGTACTGCTCGAGCATGCTCACCGGCGGTCACGATGCCACGAACCTGCCGGTGGTGATTGTCGGCCGTGCGGGGGGCAAGCTCGAAACGGGACGCGTGCTCGACTACCTCGACAAACCCAACCGCAAGATGTGCAGCCTGTACCTGTCGATGCTCGACAAGGTGGGCATTCATCTCGACAAGTTCGGCGATTCGACCGAGCGGCTGGCCGAGGTATAACGGCCCTTGCCCGAGACCACTGTTCCGCCTGTCACTGCACTCCCGTCGTGGTCGGCCTACCGGCCCCTCTGGCGGGGGATCGCGTGGGCCTACCTGGTCTGGGGCCTGGGGCTATGGGTCTTTCCTCCTCCTGACATCTGGGTCTGGCGCTACGCGGGTCCGGGAGTGCAGGCCCAGGGGAGGCTTGAGACGGGGCCGCTGCCGGGGGATGCCGCTGCGGTGCGCATCACGCAGATTTCGGGCGATCGGAATGGCGTGACGATTGCCGACCTGCAGCCCGTGGGGACCGCCATTCCCGGGAATGAGCCATATCACGTGGACAATCGCCTGTCGTTGCGGAACCCGCCGTTGACGGGAGATGGCGTCGGCTATCGCCTGACCGACGGTTCGTACGCGAATTTCTTCTTCCAGACGCACACCAACCCCCACGATTTCCGCGAGTATTTTTCGCAACCCCCCTTCGTCGATGGCAGCCTGGGGCCGGAAGATGCCGAGACCCGGGTGACCTTCGAAGTGAGCCGTCTGGCGGTGACGCCACTCTGGTGGGGTCTGTGGCCAGCGGCGTTGGCGGTGCTGGGAGTTCTGATGCGACGCTGGTGGTTGGGGAGGGGGTCTCGCGGGCAGGGGGCCTCTGGGGGTCACTCGTTGGACGGGCCCGGAAGGACGCGGAACCACCAGTCGGTCTGAGTAAGCGCGGACGACGGTCGGATGTTCGCGAAACGCTCAATCGCTTCGAGGGCGACTCGCAAGATGTCGGGGGGAAGGCACGGCGGTCTCGGCCCATTCCCACAGAATTTCGGTGGTGTCCCGCGTGTCGACACCCAGTTCGCGGGCGATGCGTCGGGCTTTTTTGTCGTCGGCCAACACGGTCCAACCCCTGCATCGGTCGATGGCCATGCCCATCGACTCGCCGTCATCCCCCAGTTGCGAGGCCAGATCGACAGACAGTGCGGCTTCCTCAGCCGACTCGCAGTCACACCGCTGCAACAGACCGGCGGCGAGGGCCGGTTACAGATCGAGAGGGACCACGGCCAGCCGCTGGGGACTTTCGGGGGCCGACTGACACTCGTAGGTCATTATCCAGCGCTCTCCGGATCATTCGGTGAGTCGCTGGCGGAGTCCCGAAGAATCCGGTTGTTCCGTCGGTTCGGCTGAGGCTGAACCGGACCTGGTTTGCCGGTCGATACTCCACGATGAGTTGCAGGAGGCCAGGTCGGCTGCAATTCAGGGGGGCTGCGATGGGGGTGGCCTTGAGATGACGCGGACGTGTGTCACCTCGCAGCGGGGGCCAATTCTCCATTCGAAGCCATCCTTCTCTCTCACAATCCTTCGAGAACTGCCGTCATAATCTGGCATCTTCATCCAATCGATGAAAATTTATGAAATAAAATGACGGTTTCTGATTGAATTCGCTGACTGATCCGCGCATACTCTCACTACATACTTCCCAGATTGCCGATTCGGCCGGTCTTGTCCCATGTTGCTCGATCAGAGACGTCAGCAGATTCTGAGTCTGATTGAGCAGTTGGGGTTTGCCTCACTGACTGAACTGGTTGATCGGACGGGGGTGAGTGAATCGACGGTCCGGCGTGATCTGGAGCAGCTTGAACGGCTGGGGCAGGTGCGGCGGACCCGGGGTGGGGCGGCGTATGTGGGGGAATCGATCTCGAACTTCGATGATCGGTCGACTCAGTCTCGGCCCGAAAAACTGGCGGTGGCCCAGGCGGCCGCCGATCTGGTGCAACCCGGCGATTCGATACTGCTGGATGGGGGAACCACCACCCTGGAGGTGGCTCGCCGGCTGATTGGCAAGCCGCTGCAGGTGGCAACCAACTCGCTGCCGGTGGTGAATCTGCTGGCGAATCAGCCGCAGATCGAATTGTTGATGATTGGTGGCTACCTCTATCCGAAAACGGGGGTGGCACTGGGTCCTTTGGCGCAGGCGGCGCTGCAGAACATCCGGGTGCGGCGGTTGATCATGAGCGTGGGAGGCATCACCCCCCGCGGTCTGTTCAACAGCAACACCCTGTTGGTCGACACCGAGCGGGCGATGCTCGATGTGGCCGACGAAGTGATTGTTGTCACCGACAGCAGCAAGCTGGGGCACTCGGCCCTGGCCCACCTGTGCGAATTGTCCCGGGTGCACCGCCTGGTGGTGGATGCCGGGATCACTGCGGAATGGAAACAGATTCTGGCTGAGGCGGGAATTGATGTGCTGATTGCCGAGGGGACACGGGTTCCCGCGGCCGTTCAGGCTTGATTCACCCCGCGCCGGCCTGCGGCTTGATCACTGCTCTCTCACGACTGACCGCGTTTCGACCGACGGACAACACCCATGGCCTCCGCAACTTCCGATCTGACCCGCACCGCAGTGGAACAGGTGGTGCGTGACGTGCTCTTGCGGCATTTCGCAGGGGGGGCTTCGGGAGTCGCAGCGAAACCCAAGCCGAACCCGCTGCTGGTGAACATCTCGGCCCGCCACGTGCACCTCTCTCCCGAGCACCTTGAGATTCTGTTCGGGAAGGGGGCCCAACTCGAGATTCAGAAAGACCTGTACCAGACGGGGTACTACGCCGCGAAACAGACGGTGGCGGTGGTCGGTCCCCGGCGGCGGATGTTGCCCGAAGTGCGGGTGTTGGGGCCGTGCCGGGGTGCAACCCAGGTCGAACTGGCCTTCACCGACGGCATTTCGCTGGGGCTCGACCTGCCGGTGCGGATCAGCGGCGACATCCAGGGAACTCCCGGTTGCGTGCTGGTGGGACCGCAAGGTGTGGTCGAGCTGCAGCAGGGGGTGATCCGGGCGATGCGGCACGTGCACATGGGCCCGGGTGACCTCGAATACTACGGCGTGAAAGATGGCGACTTCATGAACCTGCGGGTCGAGTCGCCCGGCTGCACCACGGTCTTGGAGGACCTGAGGGTGCGGTATGGCAAAGACATCAAGCTCGAAGTGCATCTCGACACCGATGAAGGGAACGCGGTGAATCTCGAGCAGGCGACCAAGGTGGAGCTGCTGAAGGCCGAGCCTTGCGGCTGCAAGCACAAGTAGGCCTTTGGCGGGGGCCACCAACCCGACCAGTGCCAGACCCCGGCTCTTGAGTCAGAGCTGGTTTCCCTCCCCCCGATTTTCTGACCCCCTTTCGAATTTCTAACCAAGAGAGACAGAACGATGGCGAAGTCGTTGGAAGCCCTGGGCATGATCGAGACCAAGGGGCTGATTGCCCTGATTGAGGCCTCGGATGCGATGTTGAAGAGCGCGAATGTGACGATTGTCGGCTGGGAAAAGGTCGGCAGCGGGATGGTCACCGTGTTCGTGGTGGGTGACGTGGCGGCCGTGAAGGCGGCTGTCGATGCCGGGGCCTCGGCCGCCAGCAAGGTGGGCGAGGTGATGAGCGTGCAGGTCATTCCCCGCCCCCACGAAGAGCTTGCGGCGGTGTTGCCCAAGCCGGGCAAGGCGTCGGGCGCGGCGGGCTGAGCCGTGGTTGCCACCCGGCCCTCGGCACGTCGACCTGCCCCACCGGCAAAGGCCCCCGCGGCCCCGGCGGCGCAGATTCCCCAGGAAACTCCAGTCTCTCCAGGTGTGTGGAACATGAATGAAGCCATTGGCTTGATTGAAACCAAGGGTCTTGTGGCCCAAATCGAGGCGGCCGACGCGATGCTGAAGGCGGCCAACGTGCAGCTGGTCGGCCAGGTGCAGATCGGTGGTGCGTTCATCACCACGATCGTCCGCGGCGACGTCGGCTCGGTCCGGGCCGCGGTCGATGCCGGTGCCCAGGTTGCCAAGCAGGTCGGTGAACTGGTTGCCGCCCACGTCATCGCCCGTCCCGAGAAGAGCGTGCTCGAGCACTTCATCAAGAAGTAAGCCCGTCCCGTTCTCCCGCCTGATCCGGCCCTCGACATGAAAATCCTCGTCGCCAATCTCGGTTCGACCAGCTTCAAATACCGGCTGTTCGACCTCCCTTCCGAGACGCAGCTCGCCCGTGGCGGTATTGACCGCATTGGTCAATCGGCCAGCGCCTGTTTCGTCGAGATCGGGACGGTGCGCGAGGAGTCGACCCAGCCGGTACCCGATCATGCGGCGGCCGTGAAGATCTGTCTCGACGCGCTCACGCATCCGAAAACGGGATGCCTGAAGTCGGCCGCGGAAGTCTCGGCCATCGGCTTCAAGGCGGTCTTCGCGGGGAAGCTGAGCGGCGTGCGGATTGTCGACGACGCGCTCCTGGCGAAGATGGAGGAACTGGCCGACATCGCCCCGGCTCACAATCCGATGTACGCCAAGGCGATGCGGCAGTTGCGGAGCGCGTTTCCGCAGATTCCGCTGGTGGCGGCCCTTGAGACCGCCTTCCACGACACCATCCCCGAGGCCAACCGGGTCTACGCCATTCCCTACGAATGGAAAGACCAGTACGAGGTCTGCCGGTGGGGTTTCCACGGGGCCAGTCACCGCTTCCTGTCGACCCGCATCGGCCAACTGCTGCAGCGGGATGATTTGCGGGTGGTGACCTGTCACCTCGGGGGAAGCAACTCGCTGTGTGCCGTAAACGGGGGAAAGTCGCAGGCGAACAGCCTCGGCATGAGCCCCCAGACCGGCCTGCCGCACAACAACCGGGTGGGAGACTTCGACCCATTCGCCCTGCCGACCCTGTTGCGAAAGACCGGCAAGCCGCTGGAAACGCTGCTGCAGGAACTTTCCAGCCAGGGGGGTCTGCTGGGGTTGAGCGGCCTCAGCCAGGATGTGCGTGACCTGGAGGAAGCGGCCGCGAAGGGACATGCCCGGGCGCGGCTCGCGCTCGACGCGTTCGTGACTTCGATCCGGCAGTATCTGGGGGCTTATTTCGCCGTGCTGGGAGGGGCCGATGCGGTCGTCTTCAGCGGCGGGATTGGCGAGAACAGCCGGCTGATCCGCCGCGAAGTCTGCCAGAACATGGAGTGGGCGGGTTTGGTGCTCGACTCGGCGCTCAATGAGTCGGCAAAGGGAGAGGCGTGTCTCTCGGCTCCCTCGAGCCGGGTGCAGGTGTGGGTGATCCCCACCAATGAGGAAATCGTGGTGGCCCGGCAGTCGGTGGAGGCTCTGGCCGCCGCCGGTTCACGCTGATTTGGGAAGGGAGTCTGCCGCATGTTCATTGCCCGCATCACTGGCAGCCTGGTCTCGACGCAGAAAGTCCCGTCGATGGTCGGGCAGAAGCTGCTGATGGTCGAACCGCTGCGGGTCGACGAGAAGGACCAGTCGAGTCTGAAGCCGACCGGCCGGTCGTTCGTGGTGGTGGATACCGTCGGTGCCGGCGAGGGGGAATTCGTGCTCTGCGTGCAGGGGTCGAGTGCCCGGTACACGCCCGAGACGAAGACCCTGCCCATTGACGCGGCGATCATCGGGATCGTCGATCAGGTGCAGGTGTTCGGCAAGACGGTGTTTGACAGCAAGAAGTGAGCGTTTCCTTCCAGGTCTTGAAACGACCGGCCAATTTCCATGAACGTGCAGGACGACAGCAAGGTGATTGCCGAAGGGATCCGCGTGATGCGGGTCTTCCTCGGTGCGTTGCTGGTGGGGGTTCTGCTGTTTCTGGCGATTGCTGTCGTCGTCAAATGGGACCACGAGCCCGGAGAGGGTGAGGACAACACGGTTGTGTTGGGGGTTTTTCTGGGGCAGGTGGTTCTTGCCGCCCTGGCGGGTTTGCTGCTGCCGGGGCAACTGCTGGGCAAGCAACGCAGGGAATTGGCGCAGTCTCTGGCGGATTCGCCCCGTGCCGAGAACATCCCGGTGGAGAAGCTGATGAACATGCTGCGGGGAATCAGCATCTTTCGGCTCGCCTTGCTGGAAGCGGCGAGCTTTGGCCTGCTGATTGCCCTCGTGGTGACTGGCGAATACTGGCTGCTGGCAGTGGTCGCCGTGCTGATCGCTCTGATGATGCGGGAGTGGCCGACAGTCGCGTCGGTGACCGGCTGGATTGAAGAACAACGCGACCGGATCCGCCAGGATTTTTGAATTTCTCCGGCCCGCTGACGGGCTGGTTGTCTTCGAGTCAACGACGGACTCTTCTTTTCGAAGGGTGAATCAACAGACATGCAAGCGACAGAAACCGCGATTCGCCAGGTTGTCCAGGAAGTGCTCGCCCAACTGGGACGCGCACCGTTCACCTCGGCCTCGACCCGCGTGGTGTCGGGCGACTGGGGGGTCTTCCCCACCGTCGACCAGGCGGTCGACGCCGCGAATGTGGCCTTCAAAGAACTCTCGAAGCGCCCCATCGCCGATCGCGCCAAGGCGATCGACTGTATCCGCAAGCTGACCACCGAGCAGGCCGAAGAACTCGGTCGGCTGGAGTTTGACGAGACCAAGATCGGCCGGCTCGATCACAAGATCGAGAAGCTGCAGATTCTGCGATTGGTGCCCGGCGTCGAGTTCCTGAAGACCGACTGTTACAGCGGCGACCAGGGGATCACGCTGCTCGAACAGGCCCCGTTTGGCGTGATTGGGGCGATCACCCCCGTGACGCACTCGCTTCCCACGCTGGCGGGGAACGCCGTCAGCATGATTGCCTCGGGGAACACCGTCGTCTTCAATGCCCATCCCTCGGGAGCACGCATCGCCGCCGAAGGGGTCCGCCGGATCAACCGCGCCATCCACGCCGCGACCGGGCTCCAGAACCTCGTCACCATCATCGAGAAGCCGACGTTGGAATCGGCCGCGGCGATCTTCGACCACAAGGGAGTGCGGCTGCTGGTGGTGACCGGCGGGCCCGCCGTCGCCCGTGCGGCGCTCGAAAGCCGCAAGCGGGCCATCGTGGCGGGGCCGGGCAATCCGCCGATCGTCGTCGATGAGACGGCGTGTGCCGAGAACGCCGCCAAGTGCATCATCAAGGGGTGTGCCTACGACAACAACCTGCTATGCATCGGCGAGAAGGAAGTCTTCGCTGTCGACGCGATCTTCCCGAAGCTGATGGACGCCTTCGCCCGCCACGGCGGTTACCAGCTCTCCCGGTCGCAGATGGATCAGCTCTCGAAGATCGCCTTCACCCCCGGGAAAGATCACCCGATGCTGAATCGCGAGCTGGTCGGCCGCGATCCTGCGGTGATTGCCGGGCTGATTGGTGTCAACGTCCCGAATGGGACGCAGATTCTGTATGCCGAGACCGACGAGTCGAATCCGTTCGTCTCGGAAGAGCAGATGATGCCCGTGTTGCCCATCGTGCGTGTCCGCGATTTCCGCGAGGGAGTCGAGCTGGCGAAGAAGCATGAGCATGGCTACCGGCACACGGCGATCATCCACAGCCGCAATGTGCGCAACATGACCATCATGGGGCGCGAGATGGACACCACCCTCTACATCAAGAACGGCCCCTGCATGGCCGGCCTGGGTCTGGGAGGCGAGGGCTTCCTGTCGTACAGCATCGCCACCCCGACCGGGGAGGGGGTCACCACCCCCCTCACCTTCACCCGCAGCCGGCGGTGTGTGCTGGTGGATGATCTGCACATCCTGTAACGCCGTCGAGCTGTGTCTCCCCGGCCGCGTCGGCGGGGGAACTGGCGGTGGCAGGTTCCGAGTTTCTTCCGAGTTGGTTTCCGTCATGCAACTGGGCCTGGTAGTCGGTCGTGCGACCTCGACGATCAAGCATCCCACCCTGTCGGGGTGGCGCTTGATCATCGTGCAGCCGCTCGATGCGCAGCGGGCCCCCGATGGAGAACCGCAACTCGCGATCGACCCGATCGGAAGCCGCCAGGGGGACGACGTCATCGTCACCTCAGATGGTGCCGCCCTGCGGGAGATGGTCGGAGCCAACAACACTCCCCTTCGCTGGGCGGTCATTGGATTGCCCGACTCATGAACGACGAACAGGCCCTGGTCGACGAGATTGTGCGGCGCGTGCTGGAGCAGTTATCCGGCGTTGCGGACACACTGCGCACCGAGACGTCGCATCACGGCTCGTCGCCCCCCGCGCCAGCCAGTTCTCCGTCAGCCAGCCCAACGCTGGAATTGTTGCCGCCGGATCCTCCGCGGACCGAACCGGTCTTCGCCGAGACGAATTCGTCCGGCCGGTTCCTGCCCCCTCCCACCGGGTGGAATTCGCCGCCCGTCGAGGTGACCACGTCGACCGTCTCGGTCGTATCGACCCCCGCCCCGGCCCCCGTGACGCCGTCGGTTTCGGTGTCGGTCGCACCCCTCCCGGCGGTTACTCCCTCTTTGGCTCTTCCTCCGGCCAGTCCGGCCGTCGCGGCAAGCCCCGGCATGGAGGAAGAGGTGGTGATTTCCGAGCGGGTCATTACAGCCGAGGTTCTGCTGCGCGACCTGCGGGGGGCACGCCGCGTTGTGATCGCTCCCAAGGCTTTGCTGACCCCCACTGCGAATGACGTCATCCGCACACGGCGGTTGGACATTGTGCGGCAATCGGCCCAGGCCACTCCCTCTTCGACGAGTCGCCGCCGCTGGGTGATTCTCGTCGGGCAGTCGCTGCCGGCAGTGACTGCGGCGGTGGGGGCCTGGCGGACGGCGGGAGGCCGGCTGGAGACCGCGCTGGTGGGAACCGCCGCCGAGGCGGCCGCCCGGGCGATCAGCGCCATCTGCCGCGGAGAGGCGGACGAGGTCCTGGTGATTTCGGCCCAGCCCGAGAGTGTGGCCTGTCTCGCCAACCGCAATGAGGCGGTCCGCGGGGTCGTGCTGGTGGAGGCGGCGGCGGTGGCCCGACTGCGGGAGAGCCTGCGTCCGAATGTCTGGGTGGTCGATGCCGCTCCGAGGGGTGGGTTCGACCTGTCATCCCTGCTGTCTCAACTCGACCGGTAGGAAGACCGCCCCATGCGCATTGGAGAGGTGATTGGCAAAGTGACGCTCAGCCGGGTGCATCCCTCGCTGCGCGGCGCGACCTGGCTGGTGACGGTGCCGCTGTCGCTGCCGGGACTCAAGGGAGAAGAATCGGGCCGGGGAGAACCGATCGTCGTTTACGACGAATGGGGAGCCGGTACCGGAAGCAAGATCGCGATCAGTGAAGGGGGAGAGGCGGCGGCTCCCTTCCTGCCCAACCAGAAACCGGTCGACGCCTACAACGCCGCCCTGCTTGACACTGTGGAGCTGCTGTGATGGAGACCACTCGCCCCCTCCCGACACCCGGGAGCGACAGCGGATCCGATCCGTTGTGGACTGGTCGCCCCCCAGCAGATCTGGATTGATTTCATCGGCCCCCAGGCCGGAGCCAGTGCTCCCCTGAGTGCCGCTCTTTGCGAACACCCGTTGACACTTCGAACCCGGAACAGGAACAGGACGAGTCATGTCGAACCAGTGGAACTCGGGCATCAATGACCGCAAGATCAAGGAGCAGATCTGCGAGATTGGCCGGCGGGTCTACAACAAGGGGTTTGCCGCCGCCAACGACGGCAACATCTCCTACCGCGTGGGGGACAATGAAGTCCTCTGCTCTCCCACGATGATCTGCAAGGGGTTCATGACCCCCGACGACATCTGTGCGGTCGATCTGAACGGCAATCAGCTCGCCGGGAAGCGGAAGCGAACCAGCGAGATTCTGCTGCACCTTGCGATCATGAAGGCCCGGCCCGACATTCGGGCCGTGGTGCACTGTCATCCTCCTCACGCCACCGCCTTCGGGGTGGCCCGCGAACCCATTCCGCAGTGCGTGCTCCCCGAGATCGAGGTGTTCCTCGGCGAGATTCCCTTCGCTCCGTACGAGACACCGGGGGGACTGCCGTTCGCCGAGACCGTGCTGCCGTTCCTCAAACCTGGGACGAGCTGCATCATTCTGACCAATCACGGCACCGTGAGCTTCGGCAAGGAACTGGAAGAGGCGTACTGGAAGACCGAGATTGTCGACGCCTATTGCCGGATTCTGATCCTCTCGCGGCAACTGGGAGGGATCAGCTATCTGAACGAGCAGAAGTCGCGTGAGTTGCTCGACCTCAAGAAGAAGCTCGGGTTTGACGATCCCCGGTTCCACGTCGACAACTGTGACCTGTGCGGCAATACGGCGTTTCGCGACGGGTATCGCGAGAACCTCCCCAAGCCGAGTGCGTTCGAGGCACCCCCGGTCTACCCCGGCTACCTGCAGCCGGCGAAGCCAGCCACGGCCGCTTCCAGCTCTCCCATCCAGCCGGTCGGGACGATTCCCGCCGGGGTCGACATGGAATCGCTGGTGCGGGCGATCACCGAACAGGTGATGTCCTCGTTGGGACAACGGTAGGCCTTTCCCTCCCGGAGGCTGCTTCAGGCGGGCCCCGGGGAGACACCACGAACATCGACGGCGACGATTCGGGACTTCCCAACAGACGAAGGAGAGCGGAATGAAGGTCAGCATCATTGGCGGCGGGGGATTGGTCGGATCGTGTGCGGGATTTGCCCTGCAGGCGGGGAAGATCGTCCGCGAGATCGTGCTGGTCGACGTGAACCAGGAGTTGTGCGAAGGACAGGCGCTCGATCTGCTGCACGGGGCGGCCCTCACTGCCGACCAGAAGATCTACGCCGCCCCGACCCAGGCCTGTGCCGACAGTGACGTGATCGTGATCACCGCGGGACTGCGGCGCAAGCCCGATGAAAGCCGGCTCGATCTGATCAATCGAAACGTGGCTCTGTTCCGCGGGATCCTGACCGACCTGAAAAAATCGGGGCTGCGGAAGGACGCGATTGTCTTCGTCGTTTCCAATCCCGTCGACGTGCTCACCTATCTTGCGATCCGCGAACTGGGTCTGCCCCCGTCGCAGGTGATTGGCCTGGGGACGGTGCTCGATACCACGCGTCTGCGAAGCATGCTGGCAGCCCGGTTGAATGTGCCCCCCACGCAGGTGCAGGTCACGATCTTCGGCGAGCACGGCGACAGCATGGTGCCGATCTGGTCGCAGGCACAGATTGCCGGTCTGCCTCTCGAAAAGTATCCCGGCGTCAACAGCACACTGGTCGCCGAGGTCGAGAAGAAGACCCGCGGCAGCGGGGCCGAGGTGATCAAGAAAAAGGGGGGAGCGGGCTTCGCGGTGGGGGTCTCGATCGCCGACGTGGTGCACGCGATCGCCCTCGACCAGCACCGCATTCTGCCGGTCTCGTCACTGCAAAGCGGCGCGTACGGCCTGCGCGACGTGGCGATCTCGGTGCCGACGGTGGTGGGACGCAAGGGGGTCATCGGCACCATCGAAGTCGAGCTCTGGCCGCGCGAGAAGATCGCCTTGCAGAAGTCGGGCGAGGTGTTGAAAGAGACAATTGCGAAGGTGCTGTAGCCGAACTGCGAGGGTCGAGCGCTCCGAGTTGATGGGCCAGGGCCCGGCAGGTTCATGTGACCTGCCGGGCTCGCTCTGTTGACGGCGACCTCCCATCTGCCGCCGTGGCGGCAGGGGGCCGGAGTGTTCGGAAATCCACTCCGTTGGGGGGGGGCTGCAGTCCGGGGTGCGACGAGGTGCCATTCCAGGCCGGCGGCCAAATTTTTGGTCAGGATCGCGGAGAGTTGATCGTTCTTCTGGTAGCGTTATTTCTGGGCGACGGTCTCTTTCCGATTCGAGGCGATGCTCGACGAATCGCAGATCTTGCAGAATCTGTTGGCGTGGCGGCCGCGGCTGGCGGCGGCGGCGTGGGTCGTGGTGCGCGATGCCCATGCCGCGGAAGATCTGTTTCAAAACGTCGTGCTGAAGGCGCTCACGCGTGATGGACTGCGGTTCGAATCGCCCGCCAGTCTGATGTCGTGGGCACTGGTCACAATCCGTCGCGAGTCGCTCGATTGGATCAAGCTCGCTTCGCGCCAGGCGAGTCGTCTGCACACCCTGGACGGCGCCGTGGTCGAATTGTTCGACGCGGAGTGGCAGCGGAGAATGAACAACCCCGGCGACCGCCGCCTCGAACTGCTGCAGATCTGTCTTGAAACCCTTCCAAGCGAGTCGCGGCGTCTGCTCGAGCTGCGATATTTCGAGGGACTCGACTGCACCTCCGTGGGGCGGGAACTGGGGCTTGGATTGCAGGTGGTCTACAAACGCCTGTCGCGCCTGCATGAGGCGCTGCGGGCATGCGTGGAACGTCGGCTGCGGGGGGGGACCGTGTCGGAAGGAGGTTTGGGGTGAACCTGTCGGATGCAGAGCAAGAACTGCTGATGCAGTTCATCGACCGCACGCTGGCGGCCGACGATGAGCCGCGGCTAAACCAATTGCTGCAGCACAACGCCAGTGCCCGCCAATTCCTGCAGGACATGGCGGAGTTGGCGATCGTGGTGGCCGACCGCGCACGCCTGCGGGCCGCCGTGGGGGACGGAGGGCGCACGCCCCCTGGGACCGGGCGACCTGCACAGAGTCTGGCGGAACGTCCCCGCCGGAGTTGGATTGGCGGGCTGGCCGTTGTGACTGTCTGCCTGGTCTTGGGAGGAGCCCTCTGGGGGGCGGAACGGCTGTGGAGTGCCCGGCAGCGCGTGCTCTTGGACAACGAGCCGTGCGCCCGGATCCAGCAGTTGGGAGGGCTGGTGCAGTTGTTGAACGGCCGGGGACAGTTCGTCTCTCCCGTCCAGCCAGGTCAACCGCTGAGGGCGGGAGACCTGCTGCGGACGCAGTCGTCCGATGCCTGGGTCGAGTTGCAACTGCAGCCCTCCGGTCCCGCATCGGAATCGGGCGCACCACGGGATGCGGGCGCTGCATCCACGGCATCGTTGATTGTTTCGGGACACTCGGGCGTGAAGCTGCTGGCGGCCCCGCAGGGTGCGCGGTCGTTCGTGCTCGAGCGGGGCAGTTTGTGGATCGATTCTCCGCCCACGTCTCGGGGTGAAGTTTCCGTCACCACGATGGTCGCCGAAATCCACGCCAGCCAGGCGGTTTGCAGCCTGCAGTCTTCCGCGGATGAATCGATTGTGCGGGTCAAGGCGGGAGAGGCGTGGGTGTTCGAACGACTGACATCGCGGCGGCTGACGGTGCGGGCGGGGGAAGAGGTGACCATCTCGCTGTTGCGTCCGGAAGCCACGCGGGTGGTGCGGCAGCCGGCTTCCGTCGCGCAGTGGCAACTGCGCCTGCCCGAGGGGCGCGAGGCGTCGTTCGGGACCATTCTGTCACACACCCCCGGCGAATTGCGAATCCGGGCGGCCCCCCTGCTGTGGCCCCTTCCCGAGCGCGAGCCGGTACTGCTGCACGTGGTGGCGATCGCCGCCTGGCAGTGCAGTGACTCTCCGGTGGTGCTGACGCCCGGGTCCCGGCTACGGTATCGCGGCCGGTTGCAGCGGCCCCAGATGGTGCGGTTCGGGTTCAGCACGGCCCGTGTCCAGGGGGTCTTCGCAGGGAAGTTCGAGATCGACATTCCCGCCGAACGTCTCGCCGCGTCGGGAGAGGAGTGGGAGATCGAGATTCCCCTGGCCGACTTCCACCCCTTGCCGACCCAGGCGGTCGATTCGCCGCTGGGGATGGAATTGACCGACGTCTACGCACTGACCATCACCACCGATGCCGGGTTGGAACTGCACGACATCGAACTGCTTCCCGCGACTCTCCTTCTGGAGCAAAACCAATGACCCGCTCTCTCAAGTGGATGGTGAGTGTCTGGCTGTTGTCCATCATCGCGGTGGTGGTTCCCCGGCTGCCGGGGCGGAGTGGTGGGCAACTGCAGGCGGGGTCGCGCGCGACCCGGAACGCCGCACCGGCCGCGCGCCCGGCGGGACACCCTCTGTTCCTCAGCCCCCACTTCCAGCCGCTGGCGGTCCAGGGGGGCTTGGTCTACGTGACGAACACCCCCTCCGACACCATCGATGTCATCGACGCCCAATCGCTGCGGGTGATCGAGTCGATCTCGGTCGGGGTGGAACCCGTGTGTGTCGCGGTCCGTCCCGATGGCTCGGAGCTGTGGGTCTCGAATCATGTCTCCGACACGGTCAGCGTGATCGATCTGCGATCCGACAGTCCCACCCGGCATCAGGTGGTCGCCACAGTCCAGCAGTTCGATCCCGAGACCCGGGCCACGCGGTTTGATGAACCGGTGGGAATCGCGTTTGCCGACGATCACAAAGCCTATGTCGCTCTGTCCGCGGAGAACGCCATTGCTGTGGTCGATGTGGCCACGCGCCAGGTGACCGCGCGATTGGCCATCCCGGCGCAGGATCCGCGGGCGATTGTTGTCCGCCACGGGAAGCTGTATGTGCTGCCGTTCGAATCGAACAACCAGACCCAGCTCTCGGGCGGGACCGGCAAACTCGATGGCGAACTGGCGACCTTCGATGCCGTCCAACACTCGATTGCCAACAACAATGTGTTGTCGTTGGGAGCAGTCGTCGACATTGTCAAGCATCCCAAGGTTCCCGACCGTGACCTCTTCGTCTTCGACACCAAGACCGACACCCTCATCCAAACCCACGAGCACCTGGGGACGCTGCTCTACGGCCTGGCAGTCGACTCGCGGGAGACGGTCTACATTGCCCAGACCGACGCCCGCAATCACGTGAACGGCAAGGCTGGCACGGCCCGTCACGGACTGGCCGAATTGGGCAACCGCCCGTTTCTCAACCAGGTGACCCGTGTGGGCCCCGATGCGACGAACTTGATCGAATTGGACACCCTGCGCGAGGGAATGCCAGTGGCTGAGTTGGCGGCGGCCACTCCCTCGGCGGTGCAGTTGACCAACGATGAAGCGGCCCTGCTGGTGACCGCCTCGGGCTCGGATCTGCTGGTAACGGTCGATCCACGGACTCAGACGGTGTTGGGGCGGGTGACGGTGGGGGCGGTTCCCGAGGGAGTGGCCGTGGAAGCAAGTTCACACCCGCGCGCCTGGGTGCTCAACGCGGCCGACAACTCGGTGTCGGTGGTGGATCTGTCCGATCTGTCTCAGCCCCGGCTGGTGGAAACGGTGTCGCTGGCCGATCCGACGCCGGCGGTCATCAAGCGGGGTCGCATCGCCTTCAGCACCGCGCGGGCTTCGACGACCTCCACCTTCTCGTGCGCGAGTTGCCATCCGGACGGACACACCGACCAACTGCTGTGGGTGCTCAACACGCCCGTTGTGAGTGGCGGCGACCAGATCATGCCTCGATCGACCATGCCGGTGCGCGGCCTGCGCGACACCGCCCCATTTCACTGGGATGGCATCCCGGGCGATCCCTACGGTGGCATCAACAGCGCCAGCGTCCACAAACCCGTGGCACCGAACGCGCGGCGTGATGTTCCCACCAGCAGCACGCGGCACCTCATCGATGGGGGATTGGCCAGTACGATGAGCCTCGTGGGCGATCCCGCGGTGAATGACGAAGGGCTGCCGGGACGGCTCTCGCAGGCCGAGCGGAATGACATGGCCGAGTTCCTGTTGGCGGTCCCCTATCCCCCCGCCCCGCGCAGGGCCTACACGAATGTTCTCTCGGCAGCCGCCCGCGATGGTTTCCGGCTGTTTCACATCGATGGTGATCTCGATCCCTCCAAATCGTCGCCGAATGTGTGTGGAGACTGTCACCGGCTCCCGTTCCTGGTCAGCACCAACACCCCCGGGACCGGGATGGATGCCCCGACCTGGCGGGGTGCGTACGACCGCTGGCTGATCCTGCCGCAGGGGCGGTTGAACATCATCGATTTCGATTTCTACCGGCGGGTGGCCGAGCAGGGAACACCCGAGCGCAGCGTCTGGCAGTTCTCGTGGGCCGGACGACGGAGGTTTGACCCTGTGTGGGACATGGTCCTCGAGGGGAGTACGGGCTACCCCGGTGCGTTTGCCCGCCAGGTCACACTCTCGCGCGACACGGCGGGACAGCCCGAGACCCGGCACCTGCTGCGGGCCCTGGTGACCGCGGCCCGGCAGGAACTGGTGGTGCTGCAGGGAGCCGGGGTCTGGCTGCGGAACGGAGTGGGGACCGCGTTCAGCCTGCAGTTTCTGGGGGAACGTGGGTTTGTGATGGGCCTCGAGTCTCCGGCGGCCTGGTCGGAAGACGAACTCTTGACGCTGGCCGAACAGGGAGGCGTGGTGGTGACTCTGACGGCGCGGCTGGGAGACCACGCCGGCGCCGAGCAGGCCCAGCCGGCCTTGTGGACACTCGGCCCGATCGAGACCCAACGGGGACACCAGGAGTTTCCCGCACTGTCTCCCCAGAACCGCCGCATGGTGCTGAGTGGTCGCCACCTCGTTCAGGAACCGTTGGTGCTGGTGGATGGAGTCCGGGTGACTGCCCGGACGCAGGTCGCTGGAGAGCGCTGGGAGGTGGAGCTGGCCGAGTTGCCAGCCGCGGGACTGCACTTTCTGCAACTGCAGAACCCAGGAGGGCTGACCAGCAACGAGTTTTTGTTCGAGGTTTACACCAGTGAGGCGGCGGCCCGGGCGAAGGGTCGGCGGTTGGTCGACATCCTGGCCCGCACCCGCTGGGACAAGCTGCTGGGAACCTGGCGCGATGAAGCCAGTGACGGGGCGGGGTTGACCCAGGTGATCGGCTGGAAGATTCCCGACCGCGTTCTGGAAATCACCTCCCGCGAGCGCGACAACGAATCGGTGGCACTGGTGACGGTCGACGCCAGTTCGGGCGAAGTGGTGCATGCCGGTGGAAACGCCCGGGGAGATCTCCTTCAGGGGAAATGGGATCTGTCAAGTCCCGAAGACGCGGTGTTGACACTGCAGGTGACCGGGGGGACTGGGCAAAAACTCAATAACCTGGTCATTCATCATCGGTGGCTCGAGGAAAGCAGACTCGAGATCGTGCTCGACCTGCCGCAGCCGATTCGGGTGAAGATGAAGCGGTCCTCCACGGCTCTCGAGCAGTGAGTCTCACTCGGGCGCCTGTTTGTCACCCAGAACCGGGCGGCGTCCGGCCGGCCGTCTTCCGCAGCGAGATTGTCTGCGTTCTTCTGAAAGACCGCGATGAGTGAGACCACTTCAGCGAACTCCGCCCCCCTCCCCGTCAGTCGGCGCCACGATCTCGACGCGCTGCGGGGCTGGGCCATGCTGCTGGGGATCGTGCTGCACGCCTCGATGAGTTTTTTTCCCGTTCCCTGGTGGGTGCAGGATCCCCAGCAGAATGGTCTGATCGGCCTGCTGTTCCTGGGAATCCACGGCTTCCGGATGCCGCTGTTTTTCCTGCTCAGCGGGTATTTCACGATGCTGGTTTACCGGCGGAGAGGGCTCGCTTCCCTGTTGAAGCAGCGGGCCTTGCGCATTTTGGTTCCCTGCCTGCTGGGGCTCGTGACCATCCATCCCGCCCTGCATGCCGTCGGGGCCTGGGCCGTCGCCCGGGCTCCCCAAAGACCCCCGCCCGAATTGCCCCCCCTGTTCCATGCGATCCGCAGCGGCGACATTTCCGCTGTCCGGTCGCAACTGGCGATGGAACCCAATCTGGCCCTTCCCGATCCGGCGTTCCAGATCTGCCCGCTGCATTGGGGGGCCCTCGTCGGCAATCTGCAGATCGTGACGGATCTCATCGAGGCCGGGGCGCCGCTCGAAAAGGGAGATGGTCAGGGGAACGTCCCGCTCAATGCCGCCGCTTTCGCCGGGCATCCTGCGGTGGTGCAACTGCTGCTCGCGCGCGGCGCCAATCCGAACGCGGCCAACCACGAGGGACGCCTGCCGCTGGATGTGCTGGAAGTTCCCGCCGAGATCACAGCGGGGATCCTGGAGTATCTCGGGTTGCCCCAGCCCGTTCCCGAGACACTTGCGGAAGGTCGTCGCCAGGTCAGCGAACTGCTGTCCCCCGTCACACAGCGGCAGAGTGCGGCCACAACCCCGCCCCGCGCGAGGGGGCTGCTCGACCGTGTCGTCCAGGGATATACCCGCGAGCTCCGTTCGCCGCGCTATCAGATCACCTGGCGCGGTGAACCTTGGCACCTGGTCACCACCGGCGTGTTCGACCATCTCTGGTTTTTGTGGTTCCTGGTCTGGATGGTCACGGGGTTTGCCCTGGTGGTGGGCGGGCGGCCCGCACAGGACTGTCTCCCCCCCGCCGGGACGTCCGGCGGCTGGGGGGCCAGCGCTCCCCTGGGGATGGCCATCGCGGCCACGGCCATTCCCCAGGCTTTCATGGGGATGGATGGCCCTTCGCTGGGACCCGACACCTCGACCGGCTGGCTGGTTCCACCCCATTTGCTCGCCTACTACGGACTCTTCTTCGCCGTCGGCTGCTGGATGCAGGGACACGAGCCCGAATTCCGGAAGTGGACCGGGCATTGGAAGAGCTGGCTCGCGCTGTCGGTGGTGGTGTTATTCCCCGCGGCGGTGGCCACCCTCGAGTCGCGGTCGTGGTCCCTGGTGATTCAGCCACTGTATGCGTGGCTGATGAGTCTGGGCTGCCTGGGGCTCTTCGAACGTTACCTCTCGCATCCCAGTTCCCGGTCGCGATATTTGTCCGACTCTTCGTATTGGCTCTACCTGGCACATTTGCCGGTGGTGGTGGCCCTGCAGTCGCTTGTCTCGGGCTGGGGCGGAGGGGCTGTGGTGAAGTTGGGTCTCGTGCTGCTGCTGGCGATTCCCCTATTGCTGGTCAGCTATCATCTGCTCGTTCGGTCGACACCGCTGGGGTGGCTGCTGAATGGGCGGAGGGAACGGTGGAATTCCCGGCGGTCGCCTGACGCCAAGCAATCCGTCTGACAGCACGATTGTCGCCGGGTCCATCCGAGCGGTCTGGCGGTCCGCTGTCGTCTGCTGGGAATTCTCCCCGCGAGATCAGTTTTGTACGACGAGCATCGTCTGCTGGCCTTTGGTCGACCCCGATCGAGACAACTCCGCCTCCCAACCTTGGGATCACGACTTTGCATTCCGGACGAACTCTGTTTCGGTGGCTCGGTGTGACGGGCATCGTAGTGATGGTTCTGCTGGCCATCCGTCCGGTGATGTCGGCGACTGGAGGCTTTGCCATGCACTGGCTGTTCGCCGCCTCGGGGCTCTTCGTGCTGCTGGGGCTGTGTGGTCGGTGGGATCAACCCGCGTTTCGGATTCCGTTTCGCGTGGGGCTGATCGCGTGTGCCGCGGGAGGTCTGCCAGGCCCCCGCGATCCTCCGTTGGGTGTCGGCTGTTTCCTGGTGAATTCTGTTGGTGGTGTCGGTGCCGCGTGCGGGCATTCCAGGTTGCGGGTCTGATTCCAGCCCGGCGGGTCGATTTGACCAGCCGGGCTGTTGTCTGCGCGGAGGGTTGGCTCGGGTGGGCCCGGCTTGCCTGACGTGACCGGAGGTCAGCGTGTGGGATCGATCCCCCGGGCGCACCGCGGCCGAATGCTTCCGCCTCGTGGGCGAGTCTGTGATAATCACGAGTTCACGGCGCTTACCCGGAGACCAGGCTGCTCCCCCATTTCGGCGGGGCGATGGTTGGTGCCGCTGAAGTGGAGGAGTGATTGTTCCATGCCATTCCGAACCCCCGAGGAACTGGCGATGCTCATGGATCGCATGGCCGATCTGGCGGGCGATGCCGAGCGTCAGGAATGGCTGGATCGGGTTTGCGGCAACGAGCAATCCTTGCGACAGTTATTGGAGGAGCACTGGGCCAGACGTGTTGGGCCCACGCGCTGTGAGACTCCCGGACACGTATCCCAACCAACCCAGATGGGGAGTTCGTCGGATCGGGAGGGCGGCACACAGAATCGGACTGGCGAGACAGACGAAATCGGCCGCACCGAGATGGTGACCCCGGTGGACGCGACCCAGTTTCTCCCCGGAGGGAGTGTCCTGCAGACGTTGCCGGGGGCGGGCGAATTCGATCCCATCGTGTTGCGTCCTCCGGAGGGGGAGGCCCCCGCTCCTTCCCTGCGCCCCTTGTCGCGCAAGCGGGTGTGGGAAGACCTCGGCAACCGGTATGAGCTGCATGGCGAGCTGGCCCGGGGTGGCATGGGGCTGATTCTGCAGGGGCGAGACCTTGACCTCGGGCGCGAATTGGCCATCAAGGTGCTGCACGACTCGCACCTCGATCGTCCCGAGGTGGTACAGCGGTTTGTCGAAGAGGCGCAGATCCAGGGGCAACTGCAGCACCCGGGCGTCGTGCCTGTTCACGAATTGGGGATGTTCACCGACAAGCGTCCATTTTTCAGCATGAAGCTGGTGACGGGCGAGACTCTCGCGGCCCGGCTGAAGGCGCGCAGCACCCTGCCCGACCAGCGGGCTGTCCTGCTCAAGATCTTTGAACAAGTCTGCCAGACGATGGCCTATGTGCACAGCCGTGGCGTCATTCACCGCGATCTGAAACCGACGAACATCATGGTTGGCTCGTTTGGCGAAGCCCTGGTGATGGACTGGGGACTGGCCAAGCTGCTTGGTGTGCGGGGAGATCGGCCCGGGGTGTTGGCCGAAGATGCAGTCGCCTCCGAGATCCCGTCGACTGAGGAGGGTTCCGAAAAGAACCCCGTGTCCGGGCCGATTGTCACCCGGTCCTCCAGCGTCGAGACGCAGGTGGGGAGTATCCTGGGGACGCTGGACTTCATGCCCCCCGAGCAGGCGGTGGGGCAGGTCGATTCGCTGGACGAGCGGGTCGATGTCTTCGCACTGGGGGCGATTCTCTGCAATATCCTGACCGGCCAGCCTCCCTACGTCGGTGCGAATACCGGCGACCTGCTGCGGATGGCCAGCCAAGCCGATCTGGCGGATTGTCACGCCCGACTGGCGACCTGTGGAGCCGACCAGGAATTGCTGGACTTGACCCGCGACTGCCTCAGCCCGCAGCCGTCCGATCGCCCGCGTGATGCCGGAGTGGTGTCGCGGCGCGTGACGGGCTATCTCGCCTCGCTGGAACAACGACTCCACGAGTCTGAGTTGTCCCGGGCTGCGGAAGAGGCCCGGGCGGAAGAGGTGCTGCATACCATGGCCGAGACCGAGGCCCGGGCGCAGGCGGAGCGGAGACTCAAGCAACTGCAATTGCGGGGGATCCGCTGGGTGGCAGCGCTGTTGATGGTGGGAACTCTCGCCACGGCGGGGGTGGCCTGGTACCAGAATCGGTTGAAACAGGGGGCCGAACGAGCCCGCCAGGAAGCGGAAACCGCAAAGACACGCTCCTTCAAAGCCCTTGTCAAGATGGAGCAGGCGAAAGAGAAGGTCGAACAGGCGAAGCGGGAGGAAACTCTGGCCAAGGAGGCGGCCGAAGCCCAGCGCCGGCTGGCCGAATCGCAGTCGAAGGAGGCGATTCGCCAACGCAAGGCGGCCGAGAACGCCCGCGATATGAACCGCCGTTCGCTGTATCGGTCGCAGATGCCGCTGGCGGCCGGGTTATGGGAGCAGTGCCGGGGACTGCCGCAAATGTCCGAGATTCTGCGCAGTTGGCGGCCCAGCGACGGACAAACCGATCTGCGAGGCTGGGAATGGCATCACCTGGAGGGCAGGCTCCAGTCCCACCTGCGGCGGATCGATGTGGGCCAGGGCTATTTGACGCGGTGCGAATGGAATCCCCAGGGTACCAGACTGGCGGCCGGCAGCGAGACGGGACGCATCGTGCTGGTGGAAGGAGCGGCAACCGGCCCCGAACGGGTTCTGGAAGGGCATACCGGATGGGTGTCGGGCCTGGGGTGGCATCCCGATGGCGACCACCTGATCAGTGCCAGTCACGATCAGACCTTCCGCATCTGGAACGCAGCGACTGGTGAATGCCTGCATACTTCCGAGTCGTTTCAGACTGCGGCGACCGCCGCGGCGTTCAGTCCGGACGGGAACCGGTTCGCCATCGCGACGGGTGGTGGTGTTTCCGTGCGCGATTATCCCGGGCGGCAGGTCTTGCACGCCACTCCCCTCGCGGTCGAACACCTGGCTTGGTTGCCGGATGGTCGGGGGATGGTGCTGCATGGAAGCCGACGGCTGCACCTCTGGAATCTCGATGATTCCGACCCCCGGCTGGTGGCGACCGACAACAGTTGGCGCAGTGCGCTGGCGCTGAGTCCCGATGGCCGGCTGGTGGCGGTCCCTGACGATTCCGATATCGTCCTGCGTGAGTTGCCCGGAGGAACAATCCGACAACAGTTGCGGGGGCATCGGCTCCCCCCCCTGAGCCTGCACTTCAGTCCGGATGGTCGGCAACTGGCCGCGGCCGGTGAGGAATTCTCGGTCCATGTCTGGAATCTGAACCAGCAGCGCATGGTCCAGACCCATCGTGGACAATCGTGGAATGTCAGCAGCGTGCGGTGGCACCCCCGGAACAATCTGCTGGCGTCCACCAGCACCGATCTTCGCATCTGGGACCCGGTCCGCAATGAGGGAGCCCTCGAGGTCCAGACTTCGGTGAAGCCGATCAATTCCCTGAGCTGGAGCCCGGACGGTCGTTTCATCGCCCTCGCCGCCGCCTGGGGGACCATCGAGGTGGTCGATGCACACACCGGCATCACCCAACAGTTGCTGACAGGCCAGCCGGGCAATTTCCAGCGTGTCGCCTGGCACCCCCGCCGCCCGCTGCTGGTCTCGACTGGCGATCAGCAGGATGTCACGTTCTGGAATCCCCAGACCGGACAACAGATCCGGAATCTGCCTGGCCTACTGCCAATCGGGCGAGCCCTCGCGTGGAGCCCCGATGGATGCTGGCTGGCCGCCGGGGGAGGCCCGGGACATGGCAAGGTTGTGGTGATCTCGGCTGAGACTCTGGAAGTTGTGGGCGAATTGCCCGGAGCCGACAGTCGGGTGCACGCTGCGGCCTGGAACCACGACGGGACGCGCCTCGCCGCCAGTGCGAGTGATGGCCAGGTCCGCATCTGGGACATTGCTCCCGAGTGGCTGGAGAAGAGACCCGATTCAGCCTCTCCGCGGCCCCCCCACATCATCCCGACGGGACACCTCACCGGGTCACACTGGGCTCTCGCCTGGAATCACCGGGGAGACCGACTGGCGGCAGGAGGACAGTCCGGCAAGATTGCTTTGCTGGATACCAACCAACACATCGTCATCCAGACGCTCGATGGACACACCTCCATTCTCTACGGACTCGATTGGTCTTCCGACGACAGCCGGTTGGCGTCCTGTTCGCATGACAACACCGTGAGGATCTGGGACACCCGCGATCAGGCCGAAATCCTGGTCCTGCGTCAGGGGCGCGACCAGGTGGGGGGCATGGCGTTCTCACCCGATTCGTCCCGGCTGGCGTTTGCCGACAGCAAAGGATTCCTCCACATTCTCGATGCCCCACTTCCCCACGTCCAATCCCCGGCCAGTGTGCGGCAGGAAGTCGATCGCGAGGTGGTGCGCCAACCCGGCGACCCGGCTCTGCGGTATCGACAATGGCAGGCTCACCGGTCGGGTGGCGATCCTCAGACGGCCCGGCAAGCCCGACAGGAATTCCTGGCCCAAATCGCCCAACAGCCCCACGACATGGCGCGCATCTGGGAGCCCCTCGAAGTCGCCAATCGGCTGGTGGCCGATTCGACACTGCAGACCATGGTCTGGCGGACGCCGGAATGGCTGCAGACCACAGCCGAGAGTGACGCGGATGTCAGCCCCCAGCCGGATGGATTTCTTCTGGCTGGCCCGATCCCTCAAGGGCGTCCCGATGTGTATCACCTGCGGTGCCGGGTGCCTCCCGGTCCACTCACCGGACTGCGGCTGGATGTGCAGTCTCACGCCAGTCTGCCAGGCTATGGTTCGGGGTGGGGCGATGGAAACTTCCATCTGTCCGGTGTGCGGGTCGAAGTACGCCGTGCCACGGGTGAGGTCACCCCCCTCCCCTTGGCGTTCGCTGCCAGCGACTGGGTCCGTCCCCTGGATGGTGACACGTCTCCCCAGGATGGTCCCTGGGGCGTTCTCGACGACAACCCCGCCACCCACTGGGATGTCTGGCCAATCCCCCGGACTCCCCATTGGCTGGCAATCGAAATGCAGCAGACCGCGCTCATCCATCCGGGGGATGAAGTGCTTGTCCAACTGCAGTTTCACGATCCCCGCTGGCCGCTGGCCCGGCTGGGCAACTTTCGGATGACGACCACCGCGGACCGGGTCGACTTCGCCGAACTGCAGGTGGCCGCCGGCATCCAGAGTCGGATCTTGACTCCCTGGGATGCCCTGGTGGCGGGTTGTCTCTTGATGGGGGAAACCACGGCAGCCGGGCAATTGCTGGCCCAGCCCGATTTGCTGACGCCCCTCCACCGGGCCTGGCTGACACTGTGGAGGTGCCAGGCGGTCGGAGATGTCGCGGAAGCCCGTCGGGCAGCGGAAGAGTTGCGTCAGCGGATGCAGTCCGAAACCGTGCCCCGCCCCCTCGAAGCAGTGTTCCGCCGGACCCTCGAGCGGGTTCCCTGATCGCCTCGAACGACGGAAGGGGACATGCTTGGCGACCCGGTCTCTGTTGATCAATTCCGGAAGTTGACCTGTGATGGGAACTTGGCTCACGCGAGGCACACGCTCTGTGGCAGACTTTCCCGGAACGTGGCGGACCACCCTGTTGCGGGCCGCCATTCTGTTGGCTGTGCTGGGGGGGATCTGGCCAGTGCTGGCGGCGTCTGGTGGCTTTGCAATGCATTGGCTGTTCGCCGCCTCGGGGCTGTTCGTGCTGCTGGGGCTGTGTGGCCGGTGGAATCAACCCGCGTTCCGGATCCCGTTTCGGCTGGGGCTGGTGGCCTGTGCGGCCGGGGACGTCTTGGGGCCGCGCAACTTTCATTGGGGGGTTGCCTGCTTTCTCTTGGCCCACTTGGCATTTTGTGTGGGCTGTCTGGGGCATGGGGTGGCCTGGAGCAGGCTGCTCCGTTGGTCTCCCGTGATACTTGCGGTCAGCTTCGGCCTCGTGGGGCTTTGGCTCTGGCCGCATCTTCCCGAACGCGATCGACCACTCATTGTCGCCTATACGGCCGTCATCTCAGTGATGGCGTGGCTGGCGGCCGGGCTGCGGCCGTCGGCCCTCCGTCCCTGGCTTTGGACCGGGGCTTGGATCTTCTATCTCTCTGACATCTTCGTGGCCCGCTGGCGATTTGTGGATCCATCGGCCGCCAATGGTCTCGTCTGCTACCCGCTCTACTACCTCGCCTGCACGCTGTTGGCCCGGGCGGTCGGCAGAGACCTGCCGCCGTCCAGTCCCCCGACGTCCGGGGTCGAAGAAATCGGCAGTCATCCCGAGTCCGAAACCGCGCCGCCCGCGTGATCGGCCCCAGATGAAGTCCGACAGCAGTCAGGTCATCGAGGTTGCGGCACGGAGTTCAGGTTCCACAAAACGTTCGATAGCCGCACGCACCCGGCGGAGGGGGATCGCGATAGGGGCCATGCAGGTTGCTGGGAGTGAACGGATCGGCCAGGGCGGCCAGTAACCGCTCTGTCGGGCCGAGATCTCCAGCGGAGACCGCCGCCGTGAGGGCCTCTTCCACCCGTTCGTTCCGGGGGATGATCTGTGGATTGGCCTGTCTCAGGCGGGACTGCGCCCGCTGCCGGTCGCTTCCTTCCCGAGCGAGGCGGTCGGTCCATTTCGGCAGCCAGCTCTGCAGTGCCGGGTGCTGGCCCCACATGGGATCCCAGCGCTCGGGGTCGGCCAGGCCGGCGAAGGTGTTCGTGAAGTCGGCCTGGGCTGCCTGCATCGCATCGAGCAGCTCCTGCACCAGGGCCGCATCTCCCTCCTGAGAGGTTTCCAGTCCCAGCTTCCGGCGAAACCCGGCGTGTAGCGCCTGTTCGAATTGCGGCGCGTATTGCTGCAGGGCTTCAGTCGCCATCTCAATCGCCCGTTCCTGAACCGGGTCGAGCAGGGGGAGCAGGGTCTCGGCGAACCGGGTCAGATTCCACAGGCCAATCGACGGCTGGTTGCCGTAGGCGTACCGTCCATCACGATCGATCGAGCTGAAGACCGTGGCGGGGTCGTACCGGTCCAGAAAGGCACACGGGCCATAATCGATGGTCTCGCCCGAGAGGGCCATGTTGTCGGTGTTCATCACGCCATGCACGAAGCCCAACTGCTGCCACTGCGCGATCAGCCGGGCCTGCCGGCTGATGACCCGCCGCAGAAACTCCAGCACTTTGGTGGGATGAGTCACCAGATCGGGGTCATGGCGGGCGATGGTGTAGTCGGCCAGGTGCCGCAGCGTGTCGTGATCCTGCTGGGCCAGCAACAGCTGGAAAGTTCCCACCCGCAGATGACTGGCGGCGACCCGAATGAGCACGGCGCCAGGCAACGGTCCCTCGCGAAAGACCAGGTCGCCAGTCGTCAGCACGGCCAGACTGCGCGTTGTCGGGACCCGCAACGCCTGCATCGCCTCGCTGATGAGGTACTCGCGCAGCATCGGTCCCAGCGCGGCCCGGCCATCTCCCCGGCGCGAGTAAGCCGTTGGCCCCGAGCCCTTCCACTGCAGGTCGTACCGCGCCCCGCCGGGAGTGACCTGTTCTCCCAGCAAGATCGCCCGGCCGTCGCCCAGCAGGGAAAAGCCCCCGAATTGATGGCCGGCATAAGCCTGGGCAATCGGATCGGCCCCAGGGGGAAGTTGCCGCCCTGAGAGAACTTCGGACAACTCGATTTCGCTCAGTCCCTCGAAGTCGAGCCCCAATTCGCGCAACAGCCCGGCGTTCAGCAGCACCACACGGGGCTGGGGAAACTCCAGCGGGCGGGACCGGCGGAAAAGCCCCGGAGGCAGCCCGGTGTAAGTGTTGTCGAGGTTCCAACCTCGGCCTGTGGGAGACAACGCTTCGGAAACCGCGGTGGACAAACCTGAACTCCCCCAAACGCCGCTATGGTCATCCTTCCCGGACCACGGCCCATCAGAGCCCACGTCCCGCCAGACAAGATCACTGTGTCGATATCTTAGGCGGGTCGACCGAGTTCCACATCGAACCGGGGGTGGTCTGGTCGTTTTACTGGAGGGACGGGCCGAATCAGCGTGACGCGTCCCGGGCTTTCCGGCCAAACTGCAAGGCGTAGAGTTTGCTGTCGCGAAGCTGGATTTTCAGCCGCACCACCCGACCCGCAACGGAGGAGAGATCCGACAGCCCCTTCCAACTGACAATCTTCCGTGGATTGTTGTGATAGATGCGGTCGCCGTCGGCCAGGGAGAAGCCAGGGAGGGGCTCTCCCTCGGGCGTCTGCAATTCGACGTTGGCGAAGCCACCGGCACTGCAGTCGATGTTCAGTTCGAGTTGATCGCCGGTGAAGGTGATGGGATGCGTTCGCAGTTCCCCTCCGGAATGCCGGGCCCGGGCGGCAACGAATCCATCCCGCCGCAAGGTCGCCCGGGTAATCGTCCCCAGATACTTCTCGAAGGGGCGGTCGCCATCCAGCGACTCAATGTGAGTACAGTTGTAGGCCGAGTAGTAGAACCACAGTTCGTCCCCCACGGCGGCATACCCGACCCCCGGATACAGCGAACGGCTGTCGAACCGTCCCTCCGGTCCCAGTCCGATGAAAGGCTCATGGTCACCCTGCCGTTGCCAGGCGATGGAGTCGTCGCTGGTGAAAAGATGCAGATCGAGCGTATCCGGCGCCACAGCCGAGACTTCGTTGCCCATGTATCGAAACTTCAGCAGCGGATGTCCGTCGGTCGGCTGGCCCCGTTCGTCTCCGGGATGAAAGAAGACCGGGACCAGCGCGAAGTACGCCTGCTGTGCCTCTTCGTACTTGGTGACTCCCGCCTGATAGAAATCGGCCTTCTCCGGAGCGTCCGGTCGCAGCACATGCTGGGGGGGCGGGAACCGAAACGGATCGCGTGATTCGCTACGGCCGACCTGTCGCCAGGGGCCCATGCGGGTGAACAGCACATAGTGATTGCGGTCGCGGTCCCAAAATGCCTGGCTCTGCGTATCGAGGGCGAATTCCCCCTCGCGGACGACGTTCTTTTCGGGAGCTGTCCATCGCAGGCCATCGGGGGAACTCAACAGTGTGAGGTACCTCGGAGGATCGCCCGGTTGGTGCGGATAGATCGCCGCCAGCATCCGATACCGCTCTGCATCCGGACTGTTGGGGTCGACGAATACCTGGCCCACGACACTGCTGTAGCCCACCACCAGATTGTTCTTTCGGGACCCCTCATACTCCACCAATCCCAGCTCGGGCTTGGTCCAATGCAGTCCGTCATCCGACTCGGCATACGCGACGGCGTATTCTTCGCCATTGCGGATTCCGTGGCTCACCCCGTACCAGAGCCGAAATTTGCCGTTCTCATGCAGCAGGCTCGACATCCCCCCCAACTGCCACGACTCCCAGGGACGATCCCCGGTCAGCAGCCGTTCCCCCGTGATGTGCGGACGCTGCATTTCGAACGTCACCCCGTCGACCCGCTCGAACAGCCGGCGGTTCCAGGTCAGGTGTTTGGCGGCAGTCAGGGGTAGCGGCCGTTCCTCGGCTGGCAGTGGGGCGGCCACGTGGCACAAACCCAGCACAACAACGGCAACCCAGTGTCTCAACCACACCGGGCAGGTCGAGATCGCGAAAGTTCGCAGGAAGACAGGCATGACTTGGAACCCGGCGGGGAATGGGGAGCTTCCAACCGATGGATCCTACGCGCTGCAGAACTCCCCCGCGAGTGACAACCCGAGGTAAAGCCAAGCCAATCCTGCCAGGTCACCCTTTCACGGCCCCTTTGGACGCACTGATTGTCGACAGGGCGTCGAGTGCTTCGAGCCGGGCCTGACCGTGATCGACGATGGGGCGGGGATAGGTCGTGCCCAGTTCGACACCGGCCGCCTCAAGCACGGTGGCTGGGGCTTCGAACGGCCGATGGATGAATTTGTCGGGCAGTCGCGCCAGTTCGGGAAGATACTGCCGGATGTACGCCCCCCCGGCATCAAATTTCTCTCCCTGCGAGATCGGGTTGAAGATGCGGAAGTACGGCGCGGCATCCGCCCCACAGCCTGCCGTCCATTGCCACCCCAGCGTGTTGTTCGCCAGGTCGGCATCCACCAGGGTGTCCCAGAACCATTTCGCCCCGTCTTGCCACGGCAGTAGCAGATCCTTCACGAGGAACGACGCAGTCGCCATCCGCACGCGGTTGTGCATCCAGCCGGTCTGCCACAACTCCCGCATCCCGGCATCGATCAGGGGATAGCCGGTCTGTCCCCGCTGCCAGGCCCGTAGTCCCTGGGCGTCACTCTTCCACGGGAACCGGGCGAACTCACCCCGCAGCGGTTCCAGCGGAGTCTGGGGAAAATGGAACAGCAGATGAAAGGCGAACTCACGCCAGACCAGTTGCCGGGTGTACGGCTCGGCACTCGCTTCCGGCAGCTTGTTCCGCCGGGCGACCGCATGCAGGTGATGCCAAACCTCCCGCGAACTGATCTCGCCAAAGTGCAGGTGCGGGCTCAGCCGTGATGTGCCGGTCTGTGAGGGAAAATCCCGGTCCTGCTTGTAGGTTTGCCAGGCCCCGTTGCTAAAGCGGGCCAACTCCCGCTCGGCACCGGCCCGGCCAGGGGTCCAGGTGGCGGCGAGCCCGGCGTCCCAGGCAATCCGCGGCTGCAATTCGAGATCGTCCAGGGGGACCGAGCGGGGCCATTTGGCGGGAGCGGTGAACGCGGTGGGGGGATGCTGCACAGGCTCGATTCCCCCGGTCGCCACGCACTTCCGCCAAAACGGGGTAAACACCTTGTAGCAATCGTTGCCGCCGGTCCGGATGGTCCACGGTTCCCAAAGCAGGCTGGTATTGAAGCTTTCCACCTGCAATCCGGACCCGGCCAGTGTCGCCTTGATCTGTTTGTCCCGGGCGATGGCGGCCGGTTCGTAACGCCGGCCCCAATAGACGGCCGTTCCCCGACAATCGCGAATCAGCGACTGTAACTCGGCCAGGGTGTTCCCCCGCCGCAGAATCAGCCGGGAGCCGTGCTGTTTGAGGCTTTCGTCCAGGCTGGCGAGTGACCGGTGCAGCCACCACTTGGTCGCCCCCCCCAGGGGCCAGTCTCCCTCGCCATCTTCGGAGTGAATGTAGACCGGCACCACCGGCTCTCCCCGGGCGCAGGCCGCCACCAGGGCCGGGTGGTCGTGTGTTCGCAAGTCGTTGCGCAGCCAGACAATTGTGCTCATGGTTCCCAATTCTAGGAACACGGTGAGGAAAACAACCAGTTGCCGTCGCGGGAAGTCAGTCACACCTGTCTGCCAGGAGATTCGATGGCGGAGCAGCGATCTGTCGGGGGCTCGGTTCCGAGACGAGTTCCCGGGAGATGTCGCTCGCTACACTGAGAGAATGGCGAACGAACAGGTGGATCGGAAGGTGAACACGCGGGGTTGTACCGATGAGTTTGGTGGACTTGTTGCGGCAGGCGAAACGGGTGCTGGCCTTTACGGGGGCGGGCATCAGCACCGAGAGCGGCATTCCCGACTTTCGGTCGCCGGGCGGGATCTGGTCGCAGTCGCGGCCGGTCTACTACGACCAGTTCCTGCGCAGCCAGACGGCCCGCAACGAGTACTGGCGGCAGAAGAGCGTGGCCCATCGCGATTTCGCCGGGGCGCATCCCAACGAGGGGCATCGCGTGCTGGCCGAGTGGGAAGCCCAGGGGCGGCTGGTGGGGGTGATCACCCAAAACATCGACGGGCTGCATCAACTGGCGGGCAGCCGGCGGGTGCTGGAAGTGCATGGCACCGCCCGCGAGGTGGCCTGTGTGGGCTGCCGTCGGCGGTGGCCGGCGGAGGTCGGTCTTGACTGGTATCAACAGCAGGGGCGGGCCCCCGACTGTCCCGATTGTGGCCGCCCCCTCAAGCACGCCACCATTTCCTTCGGCCAGGCGCTCGACCCCGAGGTCCTCGAGCAGGCTTCGGAATGGGCCTCGCAATGCGATCTGGTCTTGGCTCTGGGCTCGTCGCTGGTGGTGCAGCCGGCGGCGGGAATTCCGGTCTTGGCTCAAAACTTCGGCGCCCGGCTGGTGATCATCAACCGCGACCCCACGCCGCTTGACCATCAGGCCGACCTGGTCTTGCGGACTCCCTTGGGGGAGACGCTGCTTGCGGCGGCAGAGGCTTTAGACCGCGTCGAGTGATAAAAAACCGCGCGGTGGGCCCAGCATCCCACCGCGCGGTGATTGAATCCACAGCGACTGCATTCGCAGGTGCTACGACTTCGCCAACTGCCGCAGCACGTAATGCAGAATGCCGCCGTGCCGGTAGTAGTCGACTTCCACCGGGGTGTCGATCCGGCAGGTGGTGCGGAAGGTCTTCTTGGTGCCGTCGCTCTTCGTGGCGGTCACCTGCACATCCTGCAGGGGCTTCACGTCGGCCGGGACTTCAATGTCGAAGACCTCGGTGCCGTCGAGGCCGAGCGATTCGCGGCTGTCCCCCTTCTTGAACTCCAGGGGCAGCACCCCCATGCCCACCAGGTTCGAGCGGTGAATGCGCTCGTACGAGACGGCAATCGCCGCCCGGATCCCCAGCAGGAAGGTTCCCTTCGCCGCCCAGTCGCGGGATGAACCGGTGCCGTATTCCGCCCCGGCCAGCACCACCAGCGGCGTTCCGGCCGCCTTGTACTTCACCGAGGCGTCGTAAATCGACATCGGGGTACCCTCGGGCAGGTGCCGGGTGACACCCCCTTCCGTCCCGGGAGCCAGCAGGTTCTTGAGACGGATGTTGGCGAAGGTGCCGCGGGTCATGACGCGGTCGTTGCCACGACGGGCCCCGTAGCTGTTGAAGTCGACCACCTTGACGCCGTTCTCCTGCAGGAACTTCCCGGCGGGGGAGTCCCCCTTGATCGAACCGGCGGGACTGATGTGGTCGGTGGTGACCGAGTCACCCACCGAAACCAGCACGCGGGCTCCGCGGATCGGCTGGATCGGGCCGGGCTGCGCGGGCATGTCGACGAAGAACGGCGGCTCCTGGACGTAGGTGCTCTTCAGATCCCAGGTGTAGAGGTCTCCCTCGCTGCTGGGGATCGCCTGCCACTCCTTGGGGCCCTTCGTCGCCTGGGCGTATTCCGAAACAAAGGTCTCGGGAGACATGCAGCCGGCGATCGTGTCGGCGATTTCCTTCTGGCTGGGCCAGAGCTCCTTGAGCATCACCGGCTTGCCGTTTTTGTCGGTGCCGATGGGCTCGGTCGCCAGGTCGATATCGGTGGTCCCGGCGATGGCGTAGGCCACCACCAGCGGCGGGCTGGCCAGCCAGTTCGCCTTCACCTGCGGATTGATGCGTCCTTCGAAGTTGCGGTTCCCCGAGAGGACCGCCGAGACGACGAGATCTCCCTGCTTGACCGCCTCACTCACCGGTTCGGGGAGCGGGCCGCTGTTGCCGATGCAGGTGGTGCAGCCGTAGCCGACGGTCTGGAACCCCAGGGCATCGAGGTGCGTGTCGAGACCGGCGCGGTGCAGGTAGTCGGTCACCACCCGGCTGCCCGGGGCGAGGCTCGACTTGACCCAGGGCTTGCGGGCGAGGCCGCGGGCCCGGGCGTTGCGGGCCAGGAGCCCCGCGGCGATCAGCACCGAGGGATTGCTGGTGTTGGTGCAACTGGTGATGGCGGCGATGACCACGGCACCGTCGGTGATCTGCGAGGTGGTGCCGTCGGTCTTCAGCGAGACCGGGGGGGAGGCCTGGGTCTTCTTGAACGAATTCGCCAGTTCCTTCCGCCACAGCTCCTTCATGCCCGTGAGGGCCACGCGGTCTTGCGGCCGCTTGGGTCCCGCCAGCGAGGGGACGACCGCGGAGAGGTCGAGCTGCAGCGTGCTGGTGAACTTGGGCTCGGGAGACTGCTTCGTGCGGAACATTCCCTGTTCCTTGTAGTAGCGTTCGACCAGGTCGATGAGGTCTTTGGGACGGCCGGTGCGGGCCAGGAACCGCAAGGTTTCGTCGTCGACCGGGAAAAAGCCCATGGTGGCCCCGTATTCGGGCGCCATGTTGGCCAGGGTGGCGCGGTCGGGCAGGCTCATCGCGTCGAGGCCGGGGCCGTAGAACTCGACGAATTTGTTCACCACGCCATGCTTGCGCAGCATCTGGGTGACGGTCAGCACGAGGTCGGTGGCGGTGGCCCCTTCGGGGAGTTCGCCCGAGAGCCGGAAGCCAACCACTTCGGGGAGCAGCATGTAGATCGGCTGACCCAGCATGACCGCCTCGGCTTCGATGCCGCCGACCCCCCAGCCGACGACCCCCAGGCCGTTGATCATGGTGGTGTGGCTGTCGGTACCGACGAGGCTGTCGGGGAAGGCGGTGCCATCGCGGGTGAGGACCACGTCGGCCAGGTATTCGAGATTCACCTGGTGGACGATGCCGGTGGCGGGGGGAACCACGCGGAAGTTGTTGAACGCCTTCTGGCCCCAGCGGAGGAACTTGTACCGCTCGAGGTTCCGTTCGAATTCGAGATCGATGTTCTTCGAGAGGGCGTCGGCGGTGCCGAAGTAATCGACCTGGACCGAGTGGTCAATGACGAGGTCGCAGGGGACGAGCGGGTTGATCTTTTTGGGATTGCCTCCCATGCGGACCATGGCGCTGCGGAGGGCGGCGAGGTCAACGACGGCGGGGACGCCGGTGAAGTCCTGCAGGACCACCCGCCCCGGGAGAAAGGGAATTTCGACCTGCTTGGGGGCGGCGGAGTTCCAGGTGGCGAGATCGCGGATGTGGGTCTCGTTGACGATGAAGTTGTCGTACTTCCGCAAGCACGCTTCGAGCAGCACGCGGATCGAGAACGGGAGGTGATCGATCTGCCCGACACCCGCCTTGGCCAGTTTGGGCAGGCTGAAGACGGTGAATTCCCCCCGGCTGGTCTTGAGGCGGGTCTGAACGTCGAAGGGATGGGGGGCAGACATGGTCGCAGGGCTCCGGAACGCGGTCGAAAAGGAGTTGGGAAGAAACACGAAAAGAACGCTATGTCGATGCTAGCAGGGTCGGAAACAGGTGAGAAGTCGGGGGACTTCAGTCCACCGAAGCGACCGCGAAGACCACTCCAGGGGTTGCCAATTTCCATTGCATTCCGTGCGGTTGATCAGCAAGCGTGCGTGGATTGCAATCGTGACGGAATTGGCTCTTCGCTCGCCGCCGGCCGAAGAAGTCAATGTCAACACTGGCGAGTGCGAATGAGACCGCTTCGAAAGATTACGGCGGAGAAAGCAGGTGAAACACGGGCTGCAGTAGTACTTCTCAAGCCGCGAAACCCGCTTGACTCTCATCCCGCGGCAGGCAATCATGTAATGACATTGGTCGACCATCCTCCGAGAGTCTCGCAGTGATCAAGAATCTGGTGAAACACGGGAACAGTTGGGCGATTGTCATCGATCGTCCCATATTGGATTTGCTGCAAATCGCTCCGGACTCGCCGGTCGAGCTGACCACCGATGGCACGTCCATCCGGATCGCTCCGGTCGCTGCCGATGACCCGAAATCCAAGGTGCGTGCGGCGCGAGCCAAAGTGAATGCGACTCACTCCCAAGCTTTCAAAAAACTTGCGGAGTGAGTGGCCATGTTGTTCCCGACACGGGACGACATTCTCGAATCGCATCAATTCCAGATCGATTCGCACGGAGGCAGACAAGAAGTGCCCGCTGACACAAAGGGGTACGTGATCTTGGCTTGCTGGAGTCTGCAATTGCTCAGCCCCAAGCAGGCTTCGGTGGTCAGTATCTCCACGCGGATGTTGACGAGATGGCTGCCGCCTATCTTTACCATCTTGTGATGAATCATCCGTTCGTCGATGGGAACTAACGGGTCGGTTTGGAAACGGCGCTGATCTTTTCGGAAATCAATGACGCCACTGTGAGAGCCAGCGACGAGGCGCTGGTCGATCTTGTTTTAAAGACAACCATCGGGGAGATGGGGAAGCGGGAGATCGCCGATTTTTTCCGATCGCACTGCGTCGACTGAACGAGCTCACTCGACCGGACCATGTTCGCCGCATTCCCAATTCCCCCTGCGACAATCCGTCACGGCACCGTCGTCACTGGCGGGGGGGGCCACTCGCCGGTGGCCATCCGCGGATCGGGTTCGTAGCTCCGCAGAATCAGGTAGAACGGCCCCGGACCCACGGGAAGCCAGTTGGCCTTCAGCCCCGGATCCGCCGGCTCGCTCGCCTGGATCGCGATCGTCAGCGAACCGTCGGCCCTCCGCCGCAGTCCCGGGGAGTTGACGGGGCAGGAATCGAGCCGCAGACGGCCACCACAGGCAGGTGTTCCAGGCACAGGAGGAACTGTCAGGTTGCCGGGGAATCTTGATTGGGTGAGTGATCCCCTGTTGGCCAAACAGGACCCGGCCCAACCTGCCAAGGGCCTGTCATGAACCGGAACGCAGTTGGGCCGCGAGACCCTGCACTTCGGCTTTCCATTGCTCGTACATCGCCGAGTACTCGGCGCATTTCCGGTCGGCGTTGGCCGAGTCACATTTCACCCTGCCGGCCCCTTTGCCGGTGAATTCAAACCAGGCGTCGCGGCCCGAGGATGATTCCAGACGCCAGAACGGCCCCCAATGCGCCCCCGGAATGCCGCTCAAGCCGACTTCGAGTAGCGCATACTCCCGGACGTCCAACAGATTGAAGGGAAGTTTCAGTCGCTTCAGCTTCGGGAGCGAAAAAATCGGCCGCACAGCGGGAAACGGTGCCTGGCTGATGATGAAACCGAAAACCAGAACTTCCAGATTCGGCAACCCGCGCAGGAATTCGAAATCGACAATCGGCTGTTTCCAATCCAGGGTTCCGTCGATGGCGAGGTACCGCAGACTGGTGATCCCGTGCAAGCCCCCGAAGTCTTTGACCCGCCGGAGATTCTCCAGATGCAGCGACTTCAGTTTCGTCAGACGGCGCAGAGGCGACAGGTCTGAGAACCCCGAGACATACTCCAGAACCAGCTCGTCCACCTGCGACAGGGGAGCGAGAAAGCCGAGATCTTTCGGGCGGGCGTGCGTGATCCGCAGTCTCTTCAGACGGGACAGGTCGGCGATCGCCAGCAGTTGCTCGGAGGTGGGACCATGGAGAGTCAATTCCTCCAGATGGGGGAACGAAAAGATGTTCCGCCACGCCGAGTCTTCCGATCCAATTGTGGCAACCCGGATCTCGGGAGAGCCTGCGGGAGCGTTGCCAATGTAATAGGCATACCTCTCCCGATTCGGCACGATCGTCCAATCATCACCGTCGCGATCAAGCAAATCGCCGAAGTGATGTTTCATCGGGAATCTCTGGCGTCACTCAAAACGCGAAACCAAAGACCAAATCACGAAGCGGAGAGGGGGGGATTCGAACCCCCGGTACGGTTTCCCGCACACAGCATTTCCAGTGCTGCACAATCGACCACTCTGTCACCTCTCCTTGAGGAACCGACGTCTCCAGAAAGGGGACGCGGAACCTGCCACAGAACGCTGCCGTGGACTTCTCTCGCCGCAATACGATGCCAGGTTCCGAACACCATTCCCGGAGGCACCTCTCCCCTGGAAATGGGGAAGAGGCTTGATGCCTGGCCGAGGGGGTTGGCAGCCGGTCTGGGACGGCGAACCGCAATTACTTCTTGCCACCCTTGGGGGCGGGGGGAGCCTTGGCGTCGGCCTTCTTCGCCTTGGGCTTCTTGTCTTCCTTCACCTTCTTCACGCCCGCCTTCTTCTCAGCCTTCTTGGCGGCCAATTGCGCCTGGCGTTCGATTTTGTGCTTGGCCAGGTCGGCTTCGACCGCTTCCAGCTCGGCGATCTTGCGGATCCGGCCAGCAATCTGCCGCACCTTGCCGTCCAACTGCCGCCACTTCGGATCGGTCTTGAGCCCCTTGGCGTCGACTCCCTTGGCCTTCAAAGCCGCGACTCGCGCTGCCAGCGCCGCCTTGGCCTTGTCCAACTGTGTTTCCGTAACCTTGCGACTGGTGCCCATCGAACCGTGGCATCCTCTCAAACTGACGAACTCACTGGCCGATCGGTTCGGCCAGAACTGCGGGAAAGTCCAAGATTGTCCCAATCGCGACCGCTTTCTGCAATAGTAAGGGCGTGGGGAACGGGAACGAACTGCATTTTCGTTGCCGACAGGGGGGGATCCACCCCATCTTTTCGAACTCCTGGACCCCGACACACACCCGGTTTGGTCTGGGTCGGCCATTGCTCCTGTCGTCCTTCCCGCCACACCATCCCACGTTCCCCGTTTCGCGATTCCCCCATGCGTGCTGCCGTTCTGACCGGTTCCCAGGTTGAGTACCGTCCGCAGCATGTGCCGGCGGATCCCCGGCCCGGGGAGATTCCCGTCCGGGTGCTCGCAGCCGGTCTCTGCGAGACCGACCTGCAGCTGGCCCAGGGCTACATGGGCTTCCAGGGAGTCCTGGGGCACGAGTTTGTCGGGGTGGCCGAAGCCGGGATTTGGTCGGGCCGGCGGGTGGCGGGGGAAATCAATTGCAGCTGCTACACCTGCCCCACCTGCCGGCGGGGTCAGGCCAATCACTGCCCGCACCGGACCGTACTGGGGATTCTGAATCGTGATGGGGCGTTTGCCGAACGGGTCTGGCTTCCCGAACAGAATCTCCATCCCGTTCCCGATTCCGTTCCGGACTGGCAGGCGGTCTTCACCGAACCCCTGGCGGCCGCCTTCCGTATTGGTGAACAGATTCCGCTGACCTCCGGACTGGAGACCGTCGTGCTGGGGGATGGTCGTCTGGGAAATCTCTGTGCCCAGGTCCTGCACCGCCACGGCTGCCGGGTGACGGTCGTCGGCAAGCATGACCACAAGCTCGCGCTGCTGGAGCGGATCAACATCGCCACCCGGTTGCTGTCTCTGGCCGACGATTGCCGGGGGGCCGAGCTGGTGGTCGACTGCACCGGTTCTGCCACTGGTCTCGAAACCGCATTGCGGCTGGTCCGGCCCCGGGGAACCGTCGTCCTCAAGACCACCGTCGCCAGTCCGCATCAGTTGTCGCTGGCTCCGGTGGTGATCGACGAGGTGAACATCATCGGTTCCCGCTGCGGCCCGTTTTCTCCGGCCCTGCAAGCCCTCGAACGCCAGGACATTGAGCTCGCCACGCTGGTCGAGCAGATCATCCCCCTCGATCAGGTCCCCGCCGCCATCACCCGGGCCCAATCGAGCCCGGTGCTCAAGATTCTGATCGATGTGGCGGGGGGGCTGGAGGTCCCGTAGACCGGGACGCCGCGGGTCGATTCCGCGAACTCCCGCCGTTGCGCCGGCAAATCCTACTCAATTCGAAGGCGTCAACTGCCCGCGCAGCACGAACTTCTGGATCTTCCCCGTCGCGGTCTTCGGCAATTCCGCGACCGGGTGAAACTGCTTCGGGACTTTGAAGTGGGCGAGGTGCTCGCGACAGAAGTCGCGCAGCTCTTCGGCTGTCGCCTGCGATCCGGGGCGAAAGACGACGCATGCTACGGGAGTCTCTCCCCAGTAGGGATCGGGGACACCAATCACCGCCACCTCCTGGATGGCTGGGTGCCGCAGCAGCAGGGCCTCGACCTCGATCGACGAGATGTTCTCCCCCCCGCTGATGATCACATCCTTCCAGCGGTCGCGGATCTGGATGTAGCCATCGGGGTGCACCACCGCCGCGTCGCCGCTGTGAAACCAGCCGTCGCGGATTGCCCGGGCGGTTGCCTCGGGGTCGTTGTAATACCCCGTCATCACGGCATTCCCGCGGATCACAATTTCTCCCAGCGTCGTTCCGTCGTGCGGCACCTCGCTCCCTTGGTCGCCGACCACCCGCACCTGCGCATTCGCCAGGTACTCGACTCCCTGCCGCGATTTGTGGAGGGCCCGCTCCGCAAGACTCAATCCCGCCTGTTCGGGCAGCTCCTCGCAGATTGTCACCACCGGCGACACCTCGGTCAGTCCATACACATGCAGAATGGTCCAGCCCAGCTCCCCCTCCAGCCGCTCGATTGTCGCGGCGGCCGGAGGAGCCCCCGCGGTAATCACCCGCACTCCGCGCGGAGACCGCTGACGCAGCTCCTGTGGCGCATTGGCGAGGGCAATCAGCACCGTCGGGGCGGCGGCGAAGATCGTCACTCCCTCGCGTTCGATCGTTTCCAGAATCAGTCGTGGGTCGGTCCGCGGCAGACAAATATGGATGGCCCCGACCGCTGTGACATTCCAGACGAAAGTCCACCCGTTGGCGTGGAACATGGGAACCACCCACAAAAACCGGTCGGCGGCCGTGAGGTGAATATGCACCAGGTGTCCCAAACCATTGAGGGCCGTATTGCGGTGCGTGACCATTACCCCCTTCGGTCGCGCGGTGGTGCCGCTGGTGTAGTTGATCGAGATGACGTCGCGCTCGGCATACACATGCGGCGTGAACTCGGGGGACGATTGCGCGATCAGTTCCTCGTAGGCCAGCCAGCCCGCTGGGGCGGGGCCGAAGGTGACGAAGTGCCGCACTCCCGGCAACTCACCCCGCAGGGCGTCGATGGTCGCGACATGCTCGGGCGCAACGCAGACCACCTGGGCCCCGCTGTGCTGCAGGATGTACGCGAAATCGGCCGGGGCGAGCCGGAAGTTGATGGGGACGCAGATCGCCCCAATTTGCGGCACCGCGTAGAACTGCTCGAGATGAGCCCGCACGTTGGGGGCGATCGAGGCCACCCGGTCGCCTGGACGCACCCCCAACCGCAGCAGGGCCGTCGACCAGCGGTCGCACCGGTCGAAGAATTCGCCATACGTCAGACGTTGGTCCCCTTCGATCACTCCCACACGGCGGGAATACAGCCTGCGGGCCCGCTGGGCGAAATCAAGCGGCGAAAGGGGAGTTTCCATGGCACGACTTGCGGGGTGGTCGATGGCGACGGACCCAACCAGTGGGTTGTCGGGTTGATCAACCGGAATTGGTCCGGGTCACCACCTTCGCAGAATAGGGCATTCATCACGATTTCGCCAATTTGCAGTGAAGTGGGTGATTCACTGGATCAGTATTGGTCGCTTCCCGGGCCGGAGCGTTCAGCTTTCCCATCGCACGGCGGAGATGACAGCGACGACATCTCAACGGGGAAACATGATGAATTCCACGGGAACATGCTCGGTCAGCCAGACTCGATTGGCCGATTGCCAGAACGAGAGACCCCGCAGGTGCATTTCCCGCGCGGCGATGGTGAGAATGACCGGCTTTCCCCGTCGGGCTCCCACACTGCGCGCCGTCTCGTGATTGTCGGAGAGGTGAACGTGGTTGCGCGATCGCTTCACAAGCCCCTGTTGGCGGATGCTGGCGATGAAGTCGGGGACGGTGCCGTGGAACAAGAGGTCGGGTGGAACGACCGGTTCAAGGTTCAGGTCGATTCCGGAAACCGAATGCCCCTGGTTCGCCCGGATCCGCAGGCCGTCGTCACTCAGTGCGAACCGCTGCTTCTCGTTGGTGGCCACAATTTCGTGAAGTGTGGCCAGGTCAAGCCGATGACCAGCCGCCTTGGCCCGGGTGATCAGTTCGTCGATCTCCAGCCACCCTTCCGGATCCAGCTGCATCCCAAGGACTTCGGGACGATGCCTCAGGACCAGGCTGAGAAACTTGCTGAGTTTGACCAGATTCGGGTCCATGATCGGCGGGCCGGAGCGGTGTTGGGGAACTCGAAACAGTGCTGTGGGGCTTCGTCAGTCGACTGTGCCAACAAAAACCCCGGCCCGGCGGAAGAAATCCAGCCGGTCCGGGGAGGAGAGACACTGTGAGAGGTGGCGAGGTTCGTCCCCCCGCAGGAGACCGTTCAGATCCAGCTCGGTTCCCAGCCGCTGCGGTATGGCTTTTTCAGCAGCTCCTGCGCCTTGGCATGTCCGGTCAGCTTCATGTTCGCGGCATCCCAGGCCAAGTCTGTCTCGGGAAGCCGATTCGCGATGGTCCCCAGCAACACCGTCTCGGTCAGGGGGCCCGAGTAGTCGAAGTTCGACGTCGCCACGTCTTCCCCCAGGCAGGCATGGGCCCACGAGGTGTAATGGTTCCGCGCGGGGACGACCGGAATCTTGAAGTCCTGGAACGCCTCACCCACCAACTGCGGCATCGCCACGTGCGGGATAATCAGCGACCCCTTCTGTCCCAGCAAAATCGAACCACTGCCAGGCAGGGCCACATTGGCTTCGAGCCCCAGGTCGGCCTTCGCGGGCATGTGATTCGCCCCGTCGTACCACGTCACCCGCACGCTCTTGTCGGCCGTGTGTTCGGTGCCGGGGAAGGTCCACGTCACCTTCGACTTGCGGTACCAGATCTCCTTGTTCATGGGGGTCGCCTCGGCCCGTACGGCGGTGGGGGCGGTCAGCTTCAGTGCCCCGAAGACCGGGTCGAGAATATGGCAGCCGAAGTCGCCCAACTGGCCGTTCGAGAAATCCTGCCAGGCCCGCCAGTTGAACGAGTGGTAGATCTTCGGCAGGTAGGGCCGGGTGGGGGCCACCCCCAACCATTCGTCCCAGTGGATGTGCGGGGGGATCGGTTCCATCCCGGCGGGGCGGTCGTCGACCAGAATCCACCCCATCGCCCCGCTTTGCCAGGAATGGACTTCCTTCACCTTGCCAATCACCCCGTCGTGCACCAGCTTGACCGCCGTGCGGTAGGCTTCGTGCGACTGGATCTGGTTCCCCATCTGGGTGACCACATTGTACTTCTTCGCGGCCAGCCGCATCTGGCGGGCTTCAAACACCGTGTGAGTCAACGGCTTCTGGCACTGCACATGCTTCCCCAGTTGCATCGCGGGGAGCGAGATGGGGGCATGCATGTGGTCAGGAGTCGAGACAATCGCCGCATCGAACGACTTCGCGTCGGCCAGCAGTTTCCGCCAGTCGGTAAAGGTTTTGGCGTCGGGCCATTTTTCGGCCGCCTGACCGAGATGGGCCTTCGACTCATCAATATCGCACAAAGCCACCACCTGCACTTTGGGAGTGGCAGCGGTGTCATTCAGGTCGGACCACCCCTTCCCTCCAGTGCCAATCGAGGCGACGCGCAGACGTTCATTCGCCCCCAGCACCCGTCCCCAACTGCGGGCCGAGAGACTGGCCGAGGCGGCCGCGAACGCGGCAGATTGCAGAAACCGGCGACGACTGACGGGGCGAGGCATCACGCACACTCCGAACACGGTGAGGAGAAACGCATCAACGGCCGCGAGTCTATCGGGGGACCCCCGCGAATGGCAATTCGAACGCCGCGTGTTGTCGGCGGCTTCCCCTACGGACGGTTGTTCAACGTGATCGACAACTGCAGCACCGTCGCAATCGAGACCCAGATGAGGTAGGGAATCTGCGCGACCGAGACCCAGCGGAAATGGGGCCAGATCGCCACGATCAGCCAGACCAGGCTCCCCCACACGACCACAATATCGACAGCCGCCCAATCGAGATTCCGCAGGCCGAACTGGATCGGTGTGAACAGCACATTGGCCACCAGGTTGATGGCGAACGGCACGGCCACCCACCCGGGAATCCTCCCCCGGAACGCCTGGGTGAAGACGTAGCCGAAGGTCAGCAGGATGACGGGATACAAAATCTGCCAGATGGTGCCGATGGTCTGGGGAGCCGGCGTCCAGCCCGGCTTCTGCAATGAGTTGTACCATTCCATCCACGACATGACGGCAACCCTCCCCGGGACCTGACGGTTGTGACACTGCGCCCGGAGTGTTCTCCCGGCGACGGCAATGCGTCTCTGTTCGGCAAGCACCACGGGCCTGAGCGCCGGTTGACTGTCCACCGGTACGATGGCCAGCGGACGCGAGCCCCAACCACCGGCGAACCGGGATCGGGGCCGACGTGGGTGTCAGAACAGAACGCGGTCAAGTTGATAGTGGGATGGGGAAACCTTGCCAAGGCCGATCGGCCTGTTTCTTCCGCCACAGGCCCTGGACCATCGTCCCCAGTTGGTTTCGCCCCCCGCCAAACCTAGAATCAGTCATCTCTCTCAGGATTCCACCACGCATGTCGTCTGCCCCTGCCGTCATTTCCCAGCGTCTCGATGTCGAGGCGGTCCGTCGCGATTTTCCCATCCTGTCGCACGTCACCGACTCTGGTCGGCCCCTGGTGTATCTCGACAGCGGAGCCACGGCCCAAAAGCCGAGCTGCGTGATCGACAAACTGTCCGAGGTGTTCCGCGAGTACAACTCGAATGTGCATCGGGGCGTCCACGCCCTGGGGGACCGTGTGACCGGGGCGATGGAGGCGTCGCGCGAGCGGATTCGGCGGATGCTCAACGCCCCCGAGGTCGAAGAGGTGATCTTCACCGGGGGCTGCACCCTGGCAATCAATACGGTGGCGCACGGCTGGGGACGCAAGTTCCTGCAGGCGGGCGATGAAATCGTGCTGACTGAGATGGAACATCATGCCAACCTGGTCCCGTGGCAGATGGTGGCGCGCGAGAAGGGGGCGGTGATCAAGTTCATCCCCCAGACCGCTGACGGGCGCCTCGATCTCGACCAGCTCGACACCGTGCTCTCCCCCCGCACGCGAATGGTGGCGGTGACTGGAATGTCGAACGTCCTGGGGACGATCAATCCCGTGGGGACGATTGCCGCCCGGGCCAAGACGTTCGGCGCGGTGGTTTTGGTCGACGGTGCCCAAAGCGTGCCGCATGAACGGGTCGACGTGCAGGGGCTGGGGATCGACTTTCTGGCATTCTCGGGACACAAGCTGTACGGCCCGACGGGGATTGGCGTGTTGTGGGGCCGCCGGGCTCTCTTGGAGGCGATGGACCCCTTCCTGGGGGGCGGGAACATGATCAGCCGGGTGTGGGCAGACCGGTTCGAGTGTGGTGCGATCCCCGCCAAGTTCGAAGCGGGGACCCCGCCGATTGCCGAGGCGATCGCGTTGGGGACAGCCATGGAATACATCGAGTCTCTGGGGTGGGACGCGATTGGGGCGTGGGAGCATCAGTTGACCTCGCACGCGCACGCCCGGTTGGGGCAGATCGAGGGCTTGCGGATCATGGGGCCGGGAATTGAGCATCGCGGCTCGATTGTCAGCTTCACGGTCGATGGTCTGCAGGCGACCGACCTCGCGGCGGTGCTCGACACGCGGGGGATCGCCGTCCGGGCGGGGCACCACTGCACGATGCCCCTGCACGACCGCCTCGGCATCACCGCCTCCACCCGCGCCAGTCTGGCGTTCTACAACACACCGGGTGAGATCGATCTGCTGTGCGATGGGATTGAGCACGCGCGGAAGCTGCTGAAGCGGCGCCGGCGCGGTTGACTTCCCCGGGGTCACCGCTGTTTTGCCGAGTCGGCGATCGGCGGCAACTCCGTGGCTGGTTAACCGAGACGAATGCATTCCTATCCTATCAAGTCTGTGGCAGCCCTCATGAGGACGGTTCTCTTGTCACTTCGGCTCCTCAGCGGCCGCCAGTCGTGAGCGTCGGCTGAGGAATCGTCCGCCGATTGCCCCGGCTGTTGCACGTGCAGCCATGAAAAATCGAACAGCCACCACCAGTCCGCATGTCTTGGACGGACTGAGGAGTCTGCCTCAGTCTGCCAGCGCTTCACGCGTGTTGACACGAGCATGTTGGTCCACCAAGGTTTCGGTATCATTGTTTGTGGAAAAAGCCCAGGAGCGGCCTGGGGTGTCCGTCTGTGGTGTCCAGGTGCCACAGTTCGTGTCGGTTGTTGAATGCATACGGGACATGTCTGTGTTCCCGACTTGAGGGGGGATTGTTGCTCATGGTGTTGACCTCGTGGCTGCGGGTGTTGTTCCGGAACCAGTTCTTGCGAGCCCGGAGCCGGCGCGGCAGTCAGCCGCGGCGTAGCCGACGGGTTGCAGCCGAGGTTCTGGAGAGTCGCCGCCTGCTGTCATTCACCCTGGTGGGTGGGGTCCGGACCGGCCCCGAGGGACTGGTCGATGTCTCGTCCGACCTCACCCTGACCTTCTCCGAACCGGTGCAGTTGGGTTCGACCGGGGCGATCCGGCTGTATGGCGAATCGGGCCGGCTGGTGGAGTCGTTTGGAGCGACTGCCAGTCCGTTTCTGCACGCCTCCGGATCCACGCTTACGATCGATCCCACCTGGGACCTGAATGGGGGAAGCCTCTACTACCTCACCATGGATGCGGGCAGTGTGGCGAGTCTCGATGGCACCCCGTTTGCCGGTGTCAGCGACACCTCCACCTTGCAGTTTGGCACCGATGTCGAGACGGGGGCGACTTTTGGACCGAGTTCGATGGAGGATCAGTTTCCCGGCACGGCGTCGGAGAGCATCGGCGATCACCGGGCGCTGTACATGCGGGTGACCTACCCCGACGTGCATCGGTCTCCCAACAGCCTCAGCGAGGCCGAGGCCGATATGACCACCAGCAGTCTCGCCTGGATCCGCAATTCCCGCGGGGTGGCGTCGCTCTCGACCACCTACACCCCGTTGATCACGCTGCCCTTCACGAACGCGTGGCTGAACCAGTTCGACACGGCTCCCGGCCAGGATGGGCTGTCGATGATCCAGAACGCCGCACTGAACGAGGCGGCCAAGATGGGCTTCGATCCGGCCGACTACAACGTGAGAATCGTGCGGGTCGACATGCCCCTGCGGTCGGGGGCCTCGTGGGGGGGAGGCGACAGCGTCTGGGTCTCGTGGGGAGGCTACCAGGTGCTGGTGCATGAGGCGGGACACGCCGTGGGCCAGGGGCATGCCACCTCGATCACCTGGAGCGGCACCAAGACGGAGTACGGCAACAATCTCGACTGGATGGGCTCGGGATACGACCTGTTCGACGTGTTTGGCGTGAACAGCCAGGTGGCGCTCAAGTGGGTCGACGACACCGATCTGCTGCAGAATCCCGGGGCGGGAGTCTACCGGCTGTTTGGCGTCGACAGTGGGCGGCAGGTGGTCGGTCAGACCTACGGACTGCGACAGGTGGTTCCCCAGGATGATCTCATGGGGATCCTCAACGAGACCACCTCTCCCACCTACACCCTCGAATTCCGTCCGTTGCAACCCGGGCAACTGCAGCAATCGGCCGTGCTGCTCCGCAACAACCGGGTGATCGATCTGACCTCCCAAACCGCCGGTGACTTTCAGGATGGGGGGATCCGGGCCGGGCAGACGTTCCAGATCCCCGGAAGCCAGAGTTATTTCACCGTGCTCGCCCAGCAGGCAGACCACCTCGATGTCGCCTACCAGCAGGGTCCCTTCCCCGACAACGTCGCCCCCAGCGTGGTGCTGTCCGCCTCGGCCACGACGGTCCAGCGATTTGGGGAAGTGACCTTCTCGGCCGACGTGCTCGACGTCAACGGCGACCAGGTGGTCTACGACTGGACTTTTGGCGATGGCGTCACCGGTTCCGGGAAAAGCTTCACCCGCATGTTCCGTCAGTCGACGGCACAAGACGTCCCGGTGACGCTGACGGTCAGTGACATGCGCGGCGGAGTCACCAAGGTCACGACGACGGTGTCGGCGGGTGCCGCCACCACGGGGACCCCTGTGACCCTGGGAAGTCACAGTCCCCCCACGTACAGCCTGCCCCGGGTCGCGCTGGTGGCCAGCGATGGCATTGGCGGTGAAGGGGGAGATGCGGCATCGCTGACGGTCACACGCCTCGGAACCGCGCTCGACGAGCCACTTGTCGTGCAACTGGAATACGGCGGAACGGCCAATACAGCGGCCGATTTCACCAGCCTGCCAACCACGGTGACCATTCCCGCGGGGGCTTCCTTCGTCACCCTCGCACTCACGCCAGTCGACGACGCCACCATCGAACCGACCGAAAAACTGTCAGTGGCGCTCGTGGCCAGCACCGAATACACGATCAGCAGCCAAAATGGATCGGCCAGCCTGACGCTGTCCGACGATGACACCCCCGTGGTGACGATCGAGGCGGTCGATGCCGCGGCGTCGGAGCCGACGGCTGAGGGACGTGACACCGGCCTGGTCCTGATTCGGCGGACTGGTCCCACCACCAACCCCCTGACGGTCTATTACGGGGTGACGGGGACCGCCGCGAATGGAGCGGATTTCGGCCGGCTGAATGGACAGGTGGTGATTCCCGCCGGTCAGTCGTCGGCCACCGTCATGGTCAACCCGATCGACGATGGCCGCGGCGAGGAAGACGAAACCGTCGATCTGACGTTGGCGTCGTTCAACGATGCCTACAGCGTCGGGCCCCAGGGGAATGCGACGGTCACCATCCGCGACAATGCCGATCGCCCCGTGGTTTCGCTGAGGGCCAGCGGCTCGCGGGCCACCGAGGGGGAGGCGGGGAAGGTCACCTTCAACGTGGTCGGCGGCGATGGCCGGGAGTTGACCCTGCAGTACACGGTCTCGGGGACGGCGACCAACGGCACCGACTACCAGACGCTGTCCGGAACCGTGGTTGTTCCCGCCGGCGGAACCAATCGCACGGTCGATGTGGCCATTCAGTCGCTGTTTGATACCGTCGCCGAATACGATGAATCGGTGATTCTGACGCTCACTCCCAATGGCACCTATCAGGCCGGGCTGGAGCCAACCGCCGAGGTGGCGCTTGCCGATGTGATCGACACCGCCACAGGGGGGGATCGTGTCTGGCTCAGCCGCGACTTTCCGGGAAAACAGACGGCGGGTCTGGAAGACGCCGCCGAGAATGGTCAGGTACCGCTGCGGTATTTTCTATATCGCGACAACGCGACGGCCAGCCGCCAGGCTTTGAATGTGACTTTTTCTCTGACGGGGACGGCCACCCCGGGGACGGACTACACCGGCGTGCTGCGGGGGTTGGACCGGGCGCTGTTGGGAACTTTCACCCCGGCGGCCAGCAACACCATCACGATTCCCGCCACCGCCAAGGGGGTGCTGGTCGAGTTGGTGCCAGTCATCGACAACATGTTCGAAGGGACCGAGACCATCGGCCTGCAGTTGGAGTCGGTTTCGGGCAGCAATCCCTTCTACCCGATTGCGATCCGCGGCTCTGATTCCAGCCGGCTGTTGGACAAGGATCCCGGCACGGTACTGGTCGGTTTCACTTCGATCTTGTCGTTGTGGAGTGAAGCGGACGGTGGAGAGGAGGGTGTCCACCTGCTGCCGGTGCAGCTCAGCCAGGCATCCGCCGAGACCGTGACGGTCGATTACCGAGCGGCCGCTGGCTCGGCACTCGCTTTCGATTCCGACTGGGTGTTCCTCGATCCCGAGCATGGCAACACGCCGGTGATGAACGGCACGCTGACGTTTGCCCCGGGCGAAACGGTCAAAAACCTCCCGATCCGGCTCCGTTCCGACCGCATTGTCGAGTCGCAGGAGCGGTTCCAGGTGGTGCTGGAGCGGCCCGTGGGAGCCTCGTTGCGATCGGGGCTCAATCAGCAGACGATCACCGTCTACGACGTCATCCCGACCGGTCTGTTCCGGGAAGAACGCTGGGCGGGGGGGACTTCGTACAACAACAACTCCTGGAACACTGAAACCGCCACCTACGCCGGTTACCTCTCGGGCCTCACCACCGCGCAGTGGGTGGGCGACGACTATTCCCGACGGATCACCGGGACAATGACGGTCCCCACGACCGGCAATTACCGGTTTTATCTCGCGGGCGATGATTCTGCGCGCCTGTACCTGAGCACCAGTGGTTCGTCCAGCCTCAAGACGCAGATCGCCTCGCTCAATTCCTGGACCAATTTCCAGCAATGGGACAAGTACGCATCGCAACAGTCGGCGACCTTCTCGCTGCAGGCCGGGCAGACGATCTATCTCGAGGCGCAGCAGCGGGAGGACTATGGAGGAGACCATCTGTCGGTGGGCTGGACAGGTCCCGGCTTCAGCACGATCACACCGATCAGCACCGCCAGCCCCCTGGTCAGTGTCGACAACCGCTACGTCCGTTTCCTGCAGGAGTCCACAACCCTGGAAGAGGGGCGGACGGGAGAGATCGTGATCGGTCTCGACCGCGTAAATCTGACCGTCCCGGTCACCGTGGAGGTGCAACTGGTCGCCGGAGGAACCGCCACGTCGGGGACCGATTTCCTGCTGGGCTCACAGAGCGTGACCTTCGCCCCCGGCGAGGTCTCGAAGGTGGTTTCTGTGGCCGCCCTGGCCGACAGTCTGAACGAATCGGTGGAACGTGTGTGGCTGCGGCTGGCCAACGCCCAGGGGGCTCAGATCCTCAGCCCCTCCGACCTGCAACTGGTCGTGCTGGATGCCCCAGCCCCCCGTCTGTCGACCCGCCCGGGTTTTGTGGAACGGACGGCCGCGACCGGGGCCGCGGTAACACAGGTTGGGGCCACCCTCTCCCCGGGCCGGACGCTGCAGTCTTGGGAGATTCTCTCGGGCAATCCGCGAGTCGAGGGAAGTGCGACCCCCGCGTTCGACATCGATGGCGAGGGGCGGATCACGGTGGCGAATCCCACCGCCTTGCCGTTGGGATCATACCAGGTGCAGTTGACGATTCGGGCCACCGACAACGCCGGTTCGTCGTCCCTGGCGGCCGTCCCAGTGGTCGTCAACGGCGAGCGGATTCTCGATGAGATCTGGGGCGGGACCGAAGGGTACCTGACGAATGACTGGGATCAGCCGGCGAAGTCGCACTCCTACCTGACGTCGTTCGACTCGCAGCGCGATGTGGGAGACTATTACTCCCGCCGGATCACGGGGGTGTTCACCCCTCCCACCACGGGTGACTACAGCTTCTGGATCGCGGCCCGCGACCAGGGCCGGCTGACCATTGCCCCTTGGGAAGATCCGACCAACGAACGGGACATCGCCACATCTCCCGATGCGAGTTACCTCGCGTGGGATACCTCTTACACTCAGCAGTCTCCCCCCCAATCCCTCGTGGCTGGGCAACGCTACATCCTGCGTGCCTACCAGATCGACTGGAATTACAGCGATCATCTTTCGGTCGCCTGGTCGGGGCCGGGCATCGCGCGGCAGGTCATCCCGGGCACGGCGTTTCTGCCCACTCACCCCCGGCTGGTGTTGGACGCTCCCCTTCCCAGCGAAACGCTCCCCGGAAGTGTGGCGACCGCTTCCCTCTCCGGCACCGCGATCACCGATACCGGGATTGTTCCCACAATCACCGCGGGACAGGTCACCCGCGACGCGACACTCGGCCTGTCCGGCACCGCCGTGGCGGGAGGCGAGGTCTGGCTCTACGACGGGCTGGTGTTTCTGGGCAAGACCACGGCGACCCGGGAAGGAACCTGGAGCCTGACAACGCCGGTGCTCGAAGAGGGCCTCCATTCCTTCCGGGTGGAGGTGATGGATGGCTGGGGGAACATCACGCGGACGGCGGATGTGGCGTTCGAAGTCCGAACGAAAATCGTGATCAACAACACCCAGTTGCTGTCGCAGGCGTGGGGCGGCGCCGCGGCCACCGCCACCGGCCAGCCCATCGACCAGATCGCGGGACTGGCGGGGGCCGACCAGGGAACCGTGGTCACCCAGGTGCTGGCCGATGCGCTGTTCGTCGAGCAACGGTGGGCCGGCAGCAATGTCTTCAATTCCGGCACCTGGAACAGCGTCACCCCCACCTACACCGGGACCCTGTCCACCCTGGCCACCGCGGAGAATGTCGGCAATGACTATTCCCGCCGGATCACAGGGACCATCACGCCAGCCGTCACCGGTGACTATGTCTTTTATCTCGCGTCCGACGACCAGGGGCGGTTGTACCTCAGCTCCAACGACACCGAGGCGGGCAAGAGCCTGATTGCCTCGGTCAGCGGTTGGACCAATTTCCAGGAGTGGAACAAGTACGCCTCCCAGCGCTCGATCCCAATCCGCCTGCAGGCCGGCCAGCGTTACTACATCGAGGCCCAGCAATTGGAGGCCAGCGGCGGAGACCACGTTTCGGTCGGCTGGACCGGCCCGGGAATCACCCAGATCACGCCCATTTCCCTGGTGAGCAATCTGGTGTTGGCGGATGGTACCGACGGCTCGGTCTCCCTGGTGACGCGGGGCACCACGGCTGTGGGCGTTCCCGCGGGTGTCTCCACCACCTATGGCGGTCTCTCGCCCGATGGCGCCCACGTGGTGTTTGGCTCGAACCATGTGACGGCCTTTGGCCCTCTGGGAAGCCCATTCACCGATACCAACCCACGGCAGTCGGGCCCCTACACCGATTTGTTCGTCTTCGACAAGTCCACCGGTGCCGTACGTCTGGTGACTTCGGGAAGCACCACCAACTCCAGCCGGTCCCGGCAGGCGCAGTTCGTCGGAGTGACCGCCGACAACCAGTACGTGATCTACACAAGCGATTACGTCGAGAACATCGGCACCTTCACCTCGCCAGACAAGGTGGTCCCCACCACCTGGGCCCTGGTGGATGGCGGGTACCCCACTCCCACGGGAAAAATCAAGTCGACCGCGATGCGGGTGGCCGATCTCGATCCCACCACCCTGTTCTATTCGCTCAATGGTTCCTGGATTGGCAACAAGAATTTCCCCGCGACGGTGAGTACGCCCACGCTTGCGCGGTCCGCCGGTCAGTTGTCGTTCTGGGTGCAGGGGCAGGATGGCGTCAATGGAGCCGCCAAAGCGGTCAAGCTCGAGATCTCCGATCTTCCCGAAGGTCTGCTGGTCAAGGCGACTGCCGCCAAGTATCTCTCCACCTACCAGGCCAACTACGACTGGAACAATGGCGGCACCTCGGCGGATATCGCGACTTCGGCCAACTCGAGCGGATACGGCGTCAGCGTGCTGGAGGCACGTGGGGCCGCGATGACCGAGGCGATGCGCGTCGAGGGAATTCCCCCGTCGAAGGACCTGATCGCATTCCACCTCCCCACCGGCACGTCCCGCCTGTTGAGTCACTCGCCCGCTCTCGGGCATGACCAGTCGGCCGTCGCCAACGTCGGCAATGTCACGCTCTCTCCGGATGGACAGTGGGTGCTGTTCACCGCCGCGGATGCCTCCCGCCTCGGGAACCAGGGAACCTCCTTCACCGACACTTCTCCCGGCACGACCGATCTCTTCGCCGCCAATCTGCAGACGGGCGAAATCCGGCTGCTGAGTCATTCCAGCGGCAGTGCCACGGCCAGTGCCGGTGCGGTCATCACCCTGCTCGGTCTGAGTGCCGACGGCACCGCCGCGGTCTTCCAATCGCCCGACGCCTCGCTGTTCGGATTCACCGACAGTGCCCCCGGCGCCAATGATCTGTTCAGCGTGAACCTCGCGAGCGGGACCATCCAGCTCGTCTCGCGGGCCAGTGCGAGTCTGACCACGACCAGTGCCGGGGTGGCCACCACATTCCAGAAACTGCTCGGCAGCCACGTCTATTTCACCGCCGGCAATGCCACGGCCTTCGGGTTCAGCAGCGATGGCAACACGTCGAATGCCGACTTGTTCCGCTACAATCTCAACACCGGCACGGTGCAGTTGCTGAGCCACACCACGACCAGCGTGGACGCCGCGCTGAATGCGGGCTACCAGTCCGGCAGTGTGACCGCCTCGGCGGATGGTCGATTCGTCGTCTTCTCGATGGACCTCCCCGCCAGCTATGGGGGGTTCACCGCGTCGATCACCGGAACGGCCTTGTTCATCACCGACACGACCACCGGGGCCATCCGGCTGCTGAACGCCTCCAATGCGGCTGGCACCAATTTGTGGTACGCGGCGTGGGGTGGAGTTGCCTCGAATCCCAGATTCTTTACAGCAGATAGCCGTTCGCTGGTCTGGCAAACTGGCGGCTACCTCGCTTCGATGTATTCCGATCTGACGGGTTACGGGACGGGATCCGACGGTCAATACACCCCGGCAGCCATGTTGTTCGATCTTTCCCAAGGGGTCTTGCCCGCCGGGATTTCACAGACCAACCGTCTGCTCTCGCACGCTCCCGCGGGCGTCACGGTGGCCGGTCCGTCGATCACGCTGATGGGGGTCTCCCGCGACAACCGCCTCGCCTACTTTTCGGCCCCCGATGCCAGCCGGTTTGGCAATTCTGGGACTGCGTTCGTCGACAGCGCCACTGCCGCCACCGACCTGTTCGCCGTCGATCTGCAGACGCGCCGCCTGGAATTGATCAGCGGCCAATCGGGGGTGTCTTATGGACAGGTGGCGACGTGGCAGGGGCTGACCGACGGCGGCGGTGTCGTTTTCTCGGTGGGGAATGTCGCGGGCATCACCACGGCCGCCGGAGCGCTGACGGATGCCAATGGCGCCGGAACCGATCTGCTGGTCAAGCGGTTCAACCTGCTGGATCTCGCGACCAATGACGACACCCAGACGAACGGGAACCGCACCGACAACATCACGGCCCGCCAAAACTTTGTGTTGAACTCGCTGACCACTCCGGGTGTGGCGGTGCAGTTGCTCGACAACGGCACGATGGTGGCCGAGCAGACTCCGGGTGCGAGCGGGCTGTTGCGGTGGTCGCTGACCAATGTGTCGTCAGGGAGCCATACCTACACCCTGTGGTCTCCGGCGGAACAAATCCCCGTGCAGATCGTCTCTCCCCTGGGGACGTCATCGCTGACCCTGACGGTGATCGTTGTCGATCGGCCTCCCACCGACCTCACGCTGTCCGCCGCATCGGTTCCGGAAAATTCGGCCGAGAACACCGAGGTGGGGACGTTGGCCGCGATCGATCCGAATCCCGGTGACACCTTCACCTACAGCCTGGTCAGCGGCACGGGAAGTACCGACAACGACCGGTTCGCGATCGCGGGAAACCGGCTGTTGGCCCGTTCGGCCTTCGATTTCGAGGCTGCGCACACCTACTCGATTCGGGTCCGCGTGTCCGATGCCACCAACCTGACCTTCGAGAAGGTCTTTACGATCACGGTCACCGATGTCAACGAGGCCCCCGTCGGGATGGCGCTCTCGCAGACCGGAGTGGCCGAAAATCAGCCGAGCGGTACCGCGATTGGCACGTTCAGCACGACCGATCCCGACGCCGGCAACACCTTCACCTACACGCTGGTGAGTGGCACAGGCGACGTCGACAACGCCCGCTTCTCGATCGAGGAAGGTTCGCTGAAGACGGCGGCTGCCTTCGACTTCGAAGCCCAAAGCAGCTACTCGATTCGGGTGCGGACGACCGATCAGGGTGGTTTGACTTTCGAGAAAGTCTTCACGATCAGCGTGATCGATCAAAATGAGTCCCCCACCAATCTCGCGCTGTCGGCATCTGCGGTGGCCGAAAATCAGCCGATCGGTACCGCGATCGGCACGTTCAGCACGGCCGACCCCGACGCCGGCAACACCTTCACCTACACGCTGGTGAGTGGCACAGGCGACGTCGACAACGCCCGCTTCTCGATCGAGGAAGGTTCGCTGAAGACGGCGGCTGCCTTCGACTTCGAAGCCCAAAGCA
>Ga0315899_10000325_pt1 | contig 58646 bp, 40 predicted proteins | sample LakEriMetagenome_2_FD_203518 | JGI IMG/M metagenome (GOLD analysis project Ga0315899, IMG submission 203518) | Freshwater fungal communities from buoy surface, Lake Erie, Ohio, United States - Buoy 4 MA112 | ecosystem: Environmental > Aquatic > Freshwater > Lake | place: USA: Lake Erie, Ohio... | reverse complement strand
GCTACTTAGAATGCGAGCGGCTTAGAGCAGGGCTGGAGAAGCCGAGCCGATGTTCACACCTAACTCTTTGAGCCGAGCGATGATTTGCTCGGTGCTTAGCGGCGTGCCGTTGGCGATCGATGCGCGAATCTCGGTGTAGATCGTGCGTACTACTTCGGCGTTGATCCCCATGCGACCCAAGGCGGGTAGGATTTCTCGCAAAGCATCCATACCGACGGGGCGTGGACGACTCGAGGTGGGAGGTTGAGGTTGATCAATATCCCATCGCACGCCGAGTTCTTCTAGCCGGCTGCGGACGGCTTGGAGATCCATCGGTGCACCGGCAGCGATCGCGTCGGTGATGTCTTTCCATAGGGTCTCGATGACTTGTGCGTTCACCCCGGCGCGTTGCAAGCGAGCTCGGAGAGCTTCTGCGATCGGTTCCGTAACAAGCACGGTTGGCATGATGGGCCGTTCTGGAAGTTCAGGACGCTCTGGTCTTTCAGGACGCTCAGGACTTTCTGGGTTCTCTGGGCGCTCAGGATTCTCAGGGTTTTCAGGACGCTCCGGGCGTTCTGGTCGCTCGGGATGCACAGCGCGAGGAAGTATCGCGTTGGCATCGACGCCGAGTTCGACGAGGCGGTTATGGATTTGTGGGAAGTCCATCGGTGTGCCGGCTTGGTGAGCCGCAATGATTTCCGTTGAGATTGTTTGGATGACTTCTGCCGAAACACCAAAGCTTGCGAGTCGCTCTGCGAGGGAATCGGTGAAGCGTTCGAGGCGCTCGAGAAGTTTCGATTCATCGATCACATGCGCGTCATCGTCAGATCCATGATCATCGCCAGTTGTGTCGTCGCCGGATGGGTTGTCGTCGGATGTCCATTGGAGCAGACCGTTGACGATGCGATCACCGAGTTCGGGTCGACCGCCAGCTTTGAGGACATCGAGAACCTGTGTGGCTTGATCTCGCGTCATGTTTGGTGGCAAGGCGTTATCATCTAAAGCCTTTTCGATCCGTTCAATTCGGCGTTCGACTTCCACCAAGCTTGGGCGGCGAAGGTTGGTTCCTGCCGTGGTGTTCTTGGAATTGATTTGATTGATAACACCGAGGGCATCTAAGGGGGAGAGGGATCCATCTGCGTTGACGTCGACCATTCGGGTGGTCGGTCTGGTGGAGGCGGCTTGGCTGCCGGCAGTGTTGGCTTGGTTGATTTGGTTGATGACGACAAGGGCGTCGAGTGGGGAGACATCGCCGCTGCCATCGGTGTCTTCAGGTAGGACGATATTGTGGAAGCAATCCCCGGCGAGTAGTGCTCGGCGTTCTAGGCCTTCGACCCGTAGTTTCCTTTGAAAGCTAACTCGGCGATTGGAAGATTTGCGGTTCGACATTACGGTCTCTCCTGAGCGAAACTACGTTAAAGGAATCGATTTCAAGGGGGTAGCCTCGGATCGAATGAACGGGTTTGTGTTTTTGCAGGTACGGAATTTTGAGTGTTCGATAGGTTGAACGTCGGGTAAGTTCCCCGAGGATCAGAAAAAGCTTGGTCGGATCCAAAGCACTTGGGTGCAGTACCCTGGGATGCTTTGGCGCGATGGGCTACACTGCTGATATATCCATATTAAAGCAGATCGAAGGATTTCGATCGATTTGGTCAACTTTTTCTCGGTTTTTAATTCGAAAACGACAATGGCTAGCACAAAATCCGCGATTTCCCCGACCCGAGCCGAAGACTATCCAGAATGGTACCAACAAGTCATTAAGGGAGCGGATTTAGCTGAAAACAGTGCGGTTCGCGGTTGCATGGTGATTAAACCTTGGGGGTATTCCCTTTGGGAAAACATGCAAAAGGGGCTTGATCGGATGTTCAAAGAGACCGGTCACCAGAATGCTTATTTCCCCCTGTTTATTCCGATGAGTTTTTTGGAGAAGGAAGCTCAGCACGTTGAAGGGTTTGCCAAGGAGTGTGCGGTGGTCACCCACCACCGGCTTGAGCCAGACGGTAAGGGTGGTTTGCGTCCTGCCGGCCCGCTCGAGGAGCCTTTGATTGTTCGTCCGACGAGCGAGACGATCATCGGTGCGACGTATGCAAAATGGGTGCAGTCCTATCGGGATTTGCCGATCCTGATCAACCAGTGGGCAAACGTGGTGCGATGGGAGATGCGGACGCGGTTGTTTTTGCGGACGGCAGAGTTTCTTTGGCAGGAAGGGCACACAGTGCATGCCACGGCTGAAGAAGCGATGGAGGAGACCCGCAAGATGCTCGATGTCTACACCGACTTCGCGGAAAACCACATGGCGATGCCTGTGATTCGGGGAGAGAAAACACCAGGCGAGCGATTCCCAGGTGCGGTTACAACGTTGTCGATCGAAGCCATGATGCAGGATCGCAAAGCCTTGCAAGCCGGCACATCGCACTTCCTCGGTCAGAATTTCTCCAAGGCCCAAGAGATCAAGTTTCAAAGCCAAGCAGGCCAAATAGAGTACGCTTGGACTACCTCGTGGGGAGTCTCAACGCGATTGATCGGGGCGTTGATCATGACTCATAGCGATGACGACGGGTTGGTATTACCACCCCGCTTGGCACCGACTCAAGTCGTCTTGATGCCGATTTATCGCGACGATGCGCAGAAGGCCGAAGTCATGGCCTACTGCACGGCGCTTCGCGATCGACTTGCAAAGCAAAGTTATTGCAACGAGGCGATCCGAGTAGAAATCGATAGCCGAGATATGCGAGGTGGAGAAAAGAAATGGTATCACGTCAAGCGTGGGGTACCGATCCGCGTTGAGGTCGGTCCGAAGGACATGGCGAATCAAGCTGCGTTTGTGGCTCGCCGCGATACGAATCAAAGCAGTTCTATGCCCATCGAAGAACTTGTGCAAAACATCGGATCGCAACTTGAGTCCATCCAACGCGATCTCTTCGCCAAAGCCCTAGCGATGCGCGAAGCGAATACCGTGGATCTCGCGAGCGAAGCAGATTTCAGAAGTTTCTTCCAACCCGATGATGAGCAAGGCCGCAGTCAGGGTGGTGGATTTGCCAAGTGCTGGTTCTCTAGCGAGTCGGAAGTCCAACCGCTTCTCGATGAACTTAAAGTAACTATTCGCTGTATCCCTCTTGATGCCCCCAAAGGCCCCGGTAAATGTTTCTTGACCGGCAAGCCCGCTGACTCCCAAGCGATTTTCGCGAAGTCCTACTAAGGCCGAATCACAATAAACTTATGGACAACCCTGAGGTTACGAACCAGCCTGAGCCCGATCGTTTCATGCAAGCACCCGTATCGCAATTGATCGGGTTTCAGGTCTCAGCCCCGACGCCTGAGGATAAGTTGCTTGGACGAGCCGAAGTTCGGCTCGACGTCGATGAACGCTTCCACAATCCCATGGGACGCGTTCATGGTGGGATGCTCTCGGCTCTCGCAGATGCAGCGATGGGAATCGCCTTTGGCCGGATGCTCGATGGCAATCAAGACTTCTCGACCGTCGAGCTACATATTCAATACATGCGGCCGGTGAAAAGCCGTACGCTTGTAGCCAAAGCCATCGTGCAACAACGCGGCTTGCGAATCGGTTTCGTCGGTTGCGAGATTCGCGACCACCGTGATCGGCTAATCGCTACGGCTACTTGCACCTGCACTACGATCGACTTGTAAGCTGCTTGTGCTCGCCCTCGAAAGCAGTTTGTTCATAGCGTATTTCGTGCCGAGCATGGGGATGAGTACAAGCACGGGGATGAGCCAATATCTCAATTTTTTCAGTAATCCAATAACGACAAGAAAGCTCACATTGCAACCGGTGTTGCAATGTGAGCTTCTAGTGCGGGTTTGGTAAGCCTTGTAATGCTACGTTCTTAGCGACAGCAGGTCAGGCTTTAGATTTTTGCTGGCTTGTGGCCGAGCGATCGTCGGGGCAACCGAGCTTAGAACACGTCAAGGATGAAGTGATGGCCCCAGTGGTAAGGCCGATTGCTCGGATAGTAGTTGTGCCATTGACGGTTATAAACCGGAATTTGCATTTCCGGAGCATACCGATGGTACATGCTATCGCTACTGCGGTAGTATTCGCTACCGTAGAAGTTCTGTGGATAGTACACGTATGGGTAGTGATTGAATCGACTGTAGTCACGGTTGCTCGCGGCTCCTCCCCAAGACCTGCCGTAGGCTTGTTGAGCCTGCTGCGCGTCGGCTTGTGAAGCTGTCGAAAGACTAGCAACCAAAGCGATGGCTGCCACGAAAAGAGCCTTACGTATCATGTTTCCCCCCAAGGATACAATGTTTCTATAGTGTCCTGAGGGCCTATCGCCACCGGACTATGTCGTATCTTCGGCACAGATAGATTCGAAAGTTGAATCAAACTATTCCGAGTACTCGGCAAAACCGAACCAAGCAGGTGGGGAACGGCTTTAAGCCGCTAGCTGTGACACATTCCCCTGCATAACTTTCTTCGCATTACTTCCCGTGCAAGTTACCCGGGGTGGCGAGGATGGTTGAGTTTTCGGGACTTCCTGGGGGTTTTTCAAGCGATAAGAGGGCAAGCAGATCGGCGAGCTCCGCGTCGCTCAATTGGCTCTCGATCCCTTCGGGCATCAAGGACTTCTTGTCCTGTTGGAAGCTTTCGATGTTCTCCGCAAGTACCGTTACTTCTTTCCCTCCTTGCGTCTTCACAACGGTTTTTGTTTCGTCTCTGGAGACGAGCAAGCCGGTTAGGACAGTATCGTCGTCGGTGCGAATCGTCACAGAGCGATATGCATCACCGATCACTAGGCTTGGATTGAAGATGCTTACGAGTAGTTGGTCGAAATTACCCCGTCCGTTGGCTGTGATATTCGGACCGACTTCTACACCTCGGTTGTGCATGACATGACACTGACCGCAAATCCGATCGTAGACGAGCCAACCTCGGGCGGCATCGCCACCTCTTATGCCTTTGGCTTGCTCCGCGATGCGTTTGACCACCCGTTCGCGTTCTGGGTCTTCATCGAGTCGAACGGTTCCATAGATCTTGCTGATGGCTGATTTGGTTGGATCGGAACCCTTTGCCGCTAGCAGTCGAATGCGGTTGGGGCTGAGGAGTTCTTTGCGCAATTTCCCGTCGCGAATCCATTCGAGCAACCCGGAAGCGGCAGGTTCGCGTTGGCTCATCTTTTCCGCTAACGCAGCTTGTTCGCCCGGAGCCAACATCGAGACCTTGGATCCGAGTTGCTCAAGATCTACAGCGCTCAACTCGGTGCCTCCCATTTCGATTGCAACGTTTAGCCACTTCTTGTCGGTCTCGTTACCTTGGCTTGCTTCGACGGATCGATCAATCGCGAGGAGTAAGGCTTTTGTGGCAAGTTTGCGATCGCGGATTGAAGCGTAGTTTAAAAGCTCTTGGCGCAGATCGACAGCAGTCGTTCGATCTAGCACTAGTCCTTCGGCAATCTTTTGAGGTTGCTCTTCACCGGCAACAAGTCCGAGGATCAGCTCGGACTTGTTCCACTCTCTTTCTACCCCTTTTAGTTTTTCAGAGGTCCATCGCTTCCAATCCGGGCTTGGGTTTTCTGCGTGAAATTTTTTGAGCACTGGCTCGATCGTATTCAAGGTTAGTTCTTTCGATTGCAATCGAGCGAAGATAGGTCGCAGTGCAGCGGCCGCATTATCGGGTGATGCTTCTTTTAGCTTGTTTGCTGCATCGAGCAATTCGCTTAATAGGTCTTGGATTTCTTGTTGTGACGAGCGATTTGCGAGAGCGTCATCGATCCATTTCCCAGCGAATCGCGGCAGCATCGACCGCAATAAGTCATCAGGTTGTTCGATTCGGTCGGTCAACCGCTTAAGAACTTGTTGGCGAGTTGTTTGGGCGATTGGCAAACTGTTTTGCCATACGACTCGACTGATGATGGGGTCGTCTTGACTGTGATTGAGCACATCGAGTTCCATGTTCATCACATCGGACGGACGGAATTCGCTCGAAGCGAACTTTGGAGCAGCAATGGCGGTTTGCAATCGCACTCGTGCATCGGAGTCTTTAGCGAGTTGTTCGCAACGATTGCGCAAGACCAGGTTGGTTGGGAAATGTTCGGCGGTGAGTCGGATACCCCAAGCTCGAATCTCAGGCTCTTCGACATCGAGCAACCAAGATACGAATTCGTCACGGAGTTTATGAGCGGCCGCAAGTGCCCAGATGGCATGAAGCTGCGATTTCAAGTTGGGGCCTTTGAGCCCGATCACTTCCAGTGTGGAAATCTCTTGAGAAGTCAGGGTTGCTGCTCGTTCGGCAAGTTTTAATTGAGATCGTTGCCGCACGAAGATATTCGGATCGCTCAAAGCCACAATCAACTCTGCATTCGTGAGTTTCGACAAGTCCTCGAAGCGGGGTGTGGGTCTTTTGCCGTGCACGATTCGGTAGAGTCGTCCGTGCCCTCGATCGACTCCCTTGGGGTCCGCCGACGCGTCTTGATAACAATGGTATCGATCGTACCAATCTAAAACGTAAAGGCATCCGTCCGGCCCGACCTTTTGTGCTACTGGCATAAACCAAACATCGTTGGCGGTGAGAAAGTCAGGCTCGCCAAAGGCTTGGTAGGTTGCACCGAGGCGTTCGATGCGATCGGAATTGATGCAGCCACCATGGATGTTTCCCATATACAAACGATCTCGATACGAAGCTGGATATGCATCGGAGTCGAAGTATTCGATACCGCAATAAGCCGCCATCTGATGTTTGTGTTTGACGATCGATTCGGCCCACCAAGTATGTGGTGGATACGGACCACCTTGACGAAGGTAATAAGCACTTTGCGTTAGATGCCACAGGTGATCGATGACACATGCGCTTATAAAGGCACTGCCGACAGTATCGAAGGCAATCCCCCATGGATTGCTGGTTCCTTCACAGAACAATTCAAATCGTTTCGTTCGCGGGTCGATCCGAAACATCGCGCAAGTAAACTCGAATCGCTTTCCGTTCTGTTCGACGACAGAAGGGTTGAAAACACCGTTGAGTCCATAGAGATATCCATCTGGCCCCCAGGTCAACGCATTGGGTAGTTCGTGCGTGTCGATCCGTCCGAATCCGGTAACGACCACACTTTGGCGATCCGCTACGTCATCTCCATCGGTGTCTTCTAAAAACAAAATATCTGGGGCATTGGCTACCCATACACCTCCGTGTCCGACGGCAATCCCCGATGGAATATTCAGTCCTTCCGCGAAGATCTTCACCGAGTCGATTTTTCCGTCACCGTCGGTGTCTTGAAGGATTTTGATCCGATCTCGGCCTGGACCTGGTTCGTGTCGTGGGTATTCGAAGCTTTCGGTAACATAAATTCGGCCGGCATCGTCGAAAGCCATCGCGACGGGGTTCATCAAGTCTGGTTCACTGGCGACCAACTCGACATGAAATCCTTCTGGAACCTGCATCTTCGATAAAGCTTCGGTTGGACTCAACGGCGGTCCGGGTGGCTTGCTCTGTTTGCGAGGGATGAAGTCTTGGGCTTGGATGTGCATCGGCGCGAGGAGCAAGGCGGTGAAGCTTAACGCGGCGAGGCACAGAGCGGCGCGGCCCAACGCGATCGATTGCGTGATCTTGTAGGTTAGGTTCATAGTTCGTCGAATAGGTAGATAGAGGGTAAGGTGATCCGTATATTGTAGGGTCAAAGTGGCGTGTTTGTTGGGGGGGCGTCGAATCGTGGTGAGGTCTAGGATACGTAGTGCAGTCTAGGATACGTGGTGAGGTTCTTTTACGTGGTGAGGTCCTCCCGGGCCGCAAACACGAGCGCAGCGAGGCGTCAATTGCGTGTGGGTTGCGCGGACGATTGCGCGGACGGAGTCTCACGCAAAGAAGCAAAGACGCAAAGAGGACAGGGATGGGTGAAATGTTGCTGCCGGATCTTGGTGTAGTCTAGGATACGTGGTGTGGTCCTTTACGTGGTGCGGTCCTCCCGGGCCGCAATTACGAGCGCAGCGAGGCGTCAATTGCGTGTGGGTTGCGCGGACGGAGTCTCACGCAAAGAAGCAAAGACGCAAAGAGGACAGGGATGGGAGAATTGTTGCTGCCGGATCTTGGTGTAGTCTAGGATACGTGGTGTGGTCCTTTACGTGGTGCGGTCCTCCCGGGCCGCAAACACGAGCGCAGCGAGGCGTCAATTGCGCGTGGGTTGCGCGTGGATTGCGCGGACTACGGCCCAGGAGGACCGCACCACGATTGCGCGGACTACGGCCCAGGAGGACCGCACCACGATTGCGCGGACTGCGGGCCAAGAGGGCTCACACCACGAGAGGACTCACTCCACTAGAATACTCACTCCATAAATGCGCAATGCCTGCTGGCTTGGTATGTTGGAACAGTCTCAATTCCCGATTCACAGTTCTCCAACGTTATGCCAAAGAAAAAGAGCTGAGGAGTAGCTCCCCAGCTCTTTGATTTTTTGTTGTTATCGGTGCGAGGTGTCGCACTGACTTTATGGCTGTTGCCTTCTCAAGCAATAACCTTAGCTAACCGTCTTGATCGTCTTGACCAAGCGCGAGAGGATCTTGTACGGATCGGCTTGCGAGTTAGGACGACGATCTTCCAAGTATCCTTTGTAGCCGCTGTTGACGAAGCTGTGTGGGATACGGATCGAAGCGCCTCGGTCAGCAACACCATAGCTGAACTTGTCGATCGATTGTGTTTCGTGCAGACCGGTCAAACGCAAGTGGTTGTCTGGGCCGTAAGCAGCGATGTGCTCGTCGCGATACTTCTCGAAAGCTGCCATGAGCTTCTCGAAGTACTCTTTGCCACCTTCGGAGCGAAGCTTCTCGTAGGAGAAGTTGGTGTGCATGCCCGAACCGTTCCAGTCGCCACGAATCGGCTTGCAATGGAACTCGATGTCCAGACCATACTTTTCAGCCAAGCGGACCAAGAGATAGCGAGCGACCCACATGTCGTCTCCAGCCTTCTTCGAACCCTTGGAGAAAATTTGGTATTCCCACTGACCCTTGGCAACTTCGGCATTGATACCTTCGAGGTTGATGCCTGCATCCAAAGTGATGTCGATGTGTTCTTCGACAACTTGGCGTGCGATGTCGCCGACGTTCTTGTAGCCAGCGCTGGTGTAGTAAGGGCCTTGTGGGGCAGGGAAGCCGTCGGCAGGGAAGCCTAGTGGGCGACCATTTTCATAGAAGAAGTATTCTTGTTCGAAACCGATCCAAAGATCGTCCATGTCTTCCACTTGAGAGCGGAAGTTCGATGGGTGTGGCTCACCGTTCGGGAGCAAAACTTCGCACAAAACGAGGAAAGCGTTTTTGCGAGTGCTATCTGGGTAGAGCGCAACTGGCTTGAGCAAGCAATCGGAGCTTCGCCCCTCAGCTTGTTGTGTCGAGCTACCGTCGAATCCCCACATCGGGAGATCTGCGACGCTCGTCGGTGCCTTGTCGACCACCTTGGTCTTGCTGCGCATATTGGGCTCGGGTAGATACCCATCCAACCAAATGTACTCGAGCTTGAATTTGTTATCCGAAGACATTTAGCGTACTCTTCCTTCCAAAAAACAGACATCGAAACATTCGCAAGTGCATAGCTTCCTATGAGCCCCGGAAGTCAAAGGTTGCAGACCACGCCGCACGACCTCTGTCGCTTAACATCACGATCCTTCACCCGCGAACCTGGTGTTATCGACCCTCTACCCGGCAATCGAAAACGATAGATTCTGGATGCACTCCGCCTATTTGCTCACACCATTCCCCCAGAATTCGACTTCGTAGTCCGCGACGCGCATAAGCCCTTGCGGGAGGCGTTTCCGAAGAATCCGAGGTTGAGGCACCACAAAAGTGAACGCAATTGTTAAGCTGATATACCTCTGCTGACCCCATACTGTAGCGTCAGGAAGACCCTGATCAAGCGACCCGCAAAGTTTCTTTAATCATAAAACCGCAAGGAATCACTGAGACTTATGCATGCGATGCCAATTCTTTTGGGTGTGCTTGCGGCCATGGCGGTCGCTTACCGCTTTTATAGTGCTTTTTTAGCGGCGAGCGTCGCGGTGGTCGATCCGAGCCGCATTACCCCCGCCCACGAGTTTAATGACGGACAAAATTACCATCCGACCAATCGATGGATTCTCTTCGGCCATCATTTCGCCGCGATCTCCGGGGCAGGACCTCTGATCGGGCCGGTTTTGGCTGTCCAATTCGGATATATGCCAGGGCTGATTTGGCTCATCATCGGTGTCTGCTTGGCCGGAGCCGTCCAAGATTTCTTGGTTCTCGCCGCGAGCGTGCGACATCGTGGCCAGTCTTTGGCCCAAATAATCCATTCACTGTTCGGGAAAAAGATTGGGATTTTGGCGTCGATCGCTATTTTGTTCATCGTGATCATCGCCTTGTCAGGTCTCGGTGTGGTGGTGGTCAAAGCCCTCGGCGGGGAAAACGTCGCTCTGATGCCTGGTAGCAAAATTGCTTTTGCAACCCCGACGGAACCTAAAACACAAACCGCCAGCACCGCGACTTACGAAGTCCCTCGAGGATCGCGAATCACGTATCCGAACGGAACGGAAATGGTTCGAAGCGAGCCTTTTGTGATTGAAGTCCCGGCGAAGAAGGATGCTGCTGCACCGATCAGCCGGATAAGCCGGATCGAGATCGAGCCGAAGTCATTTGAGAAGGTGCGCGGCAGTTCCTGGGGAACCTTTACGATCGCTTGTACGATCCCGATCGCGCTCTTCGTCGGTTGGTATATGTATCGATTGCGCAAGGGGCGGGTTGTCGAAGCGTCGTTGATAGGGGCTTTTGCTGTTTTGATGGCAACTGTCGCGGGGGCTTGGATCCCCGGCTCACCCATCGAACCTTACTTCCTGTTCTCCCGCGATGGGATCATCGCTGCGATCTGCTTGTACGGGTTCATCGCCTCGGTCTTACCTGTTTGGTTGCTGCTGTGTCCCCGCGATTATCTTTCTTCCTTTCTGAAGATCGGGACGATCGGGTTGCTGATGTTAGGGGTGATTGTTGCGAACCCGAAACTCGAAGCTCCTGCGATCAATCCATTTTTCGCGAACGGCGGTGGTCCGAATATGTCGGGAGCAATTTTCCCATTCGTGTTTATATGCATCATGTGCGGAGCGGTCTCTGGTTTTCATGCTTTGGTCTCTTCTGGAACCACCCCAAAGATGGTTAGCAACGAACGGGATCTGCGCATGATCGGATATGGCTCGATGCTCATGGAAGGCCTCGTGGCGGTATGCGCTCTGATCGCTGCTGCTGCTTTGCCACAAGGGGACTACTGGGCCATCAACATCGATATGTCGAAAGCTCATCAGTACGCGGAAACACTCACCAAAATGCATGCGGATATCGATCATCTCGATCAGATAGAAACGCAAGTTGGAGGCGAGACGCTGCGCGGTCGCACCGGTGGAGCGGTAACTTTGGCCGTCGGTATGGCACAGATCATGACGCAAGCGATCTCGAAGTTCTCTTCGGCAGACGTCATCGATGGACTTGTAAAGTACTGGTTTCACTTCGCGATCATGTTCGAAGCGTTGTTCATTCTCACCACCATCGATACCGGCACTCGCATCGCAAGATTCTTGTTGCAGGAATTGCTTGGGCAAGTCTCACCGAAATTTCAACGGATGGATTGGTGGCCAGGTGTCTGGATTTCTACCGCCATCGTTACGCTCGGTTGGGGAAGCTTGATTTGGTCGGGCTCGATCCAGACGATCTGGCCTATGTTCGGAATCGCCAATCAACTGCTCGCTGCTATCGCATTGTGCGTTGTGACCACGTGGCTCTTCCGCGAAGGTCGCGGCCGGTTCGCTTGGGTCACCATCGTGCCGATGCTCTTTGTAACCACCACGACCTTTACCGCGGCGGCGGAGTTGGTTCAAGGTTCCTTTTGGCCCGACTTGGTCACGGGACTAAAAGCAGGAAATCTCTCGCAATCGCTCAGAGGTGGGCTAAGTGGCGGTGCGATTGTTCTGTTGGTCATCAGTTATACGATCATCCTGGCTAACGCAATTGCAATCTGGGTTCGGCCCGTGCGACCTGAGCAACCTTGATCGGTTCTTTCGTGCGTCGAGAGGGACGTTCTGGTATGATCGGTCAGTCCACCGCATGGATACATCCAACCGGTCAGCCATGGGTGCTATTTCCAAGCGTATATCATGCCAGTGTGTGAATTTAGTTTCGATCATTTCTACATTTGATATTTCGATCATGCGAACCATACGACAGTCCCAACGCCTTCTTGCTCGTCGACTCTGCAAAGTCCTTTTGGTCAGCAATTGCATCGGGGCTGCCATGGTAGCAAGCCCGTGGATCGATTCAGCGATCGGTCAAAGTGAATCAGCAGAAAGCAAAACTGCAGACTACAACACCCTCGATACTGAGGTTGTGGCGAAGATCAAAGAAGAAGGAATGGATCGTTCGAAAGTGATGGAGACGATCAGTTTTATGACGGACGTCTATGGTCCTCGATTGACCGGAGCACCTGAAACAAGGATCGCTGGCGAGTGGGCTCAGAAGCGGATGGAAGAATGGGGGCTTTCCAACGCACACCTCGAACCTTGGGGGCCCTTCGGTCGCGGATGGTCGTTGCAAAACTATCGAGCAAACGTCACCGCTCCGAACTTCTTTTCGTTGATTGCTTATCCAAAAGCATGGACCCCTAGCACACCGACGACGGTCAAAGGCGAACCGATCTATCTCGATGCAAATACTCCAGAGGAACTTGAAAAGTACCGAGGTAAGCTTGGCCGCGCAATCGTCTTGATCAGCCCACCTCGGGAGATCAAGCCTTGGTTTGAGGCACCGGGCGCAAGGCAGACCGATGCAGAGTTGTTGACTTTAGCCAATGCGGATGTTGGTGGCACGCGTCGTCGTCGTCCACCCGGAGCCGAACCGAACCAGCCTCCCGCGAATTCCCCAAATACCAGCACCCCTACTGCCAGCGCTCCTAACACGAGTGCTCCGAATGCCAGCGCTCCAAATGCAGGAGGCCAACCTCCGGCTCGCGGAAACGAGAATCGTGGCGGGGCAAGCAATCTGACTACCGATAAGTGGCAGCTGGCTTACGACGAAGGAGCGGCAGTGGTTCTTGAAGCAGGTCGCGGGGATGGTGGTACCGTGTTTGTAGCTTCTGCGACCATGCCGCGAAGAGCTGACGCGGGTCGGGACTTGCGCAGTCCTGGCGAAGGTGGACCGATGTCGCGTGGTCCAAGACCTTGGACTGTCGAATCCCCAGCGATTCTTCCTCAAATGGTGGTGGCAGCCGAGCACTACAACCGGCTTGTTCGGATGATTCAAAAGGGAGTAAAACCGCAATTAGAGATCGACATTGAATCGACTTATCACGATGGGGATGTCAATAGCTTCAATATTATCGCCGAGATTCCCGGCAGTGATTTGAAGGACGAGATTGTGATGATCGGCGCCCACTTTGATTCGTGGCATTCGGGAACGGGAGCGACCGATAATGCGATAGGATGCGGCGTGGTGATGGAAGCGATGCGGATTCTAAAAGCGATTGGCGTGACACCGCGTCGAACGATCCGTGTAGCGCTTTGGACGGGCGAAGAGCAGGGTTTGCTCGGATCACGAGCTTATGTCACCGAACACTTCGGTTCCTTGCAGACCACTCCTCGCGAACGTGGGGCAGATGGAGAAGAGCGACGAGCGAGTTCGGTCCTTGAGGTCACTCCGGAGCACGAGAAGTTCTCGACCTATTTCAATCTCGACAATGGTGCTGGCAAGATCCGAGGGATTTATCTTCAAGGGAATGAAGCAGCACGCGGGATCTTTCGCAGTTGGTTAGCTCCATTCGCCGAGTATGGGGCATCTACGGTCACGGCTGCGAATACAGGCGGAACCGACCACCAGTCGTTCACCGGAGTCGGCTTGCCAGGCTTTCAGTTCATCCAAGATCCGATTGAATACGATACACGCACTCACCATTCGAGCATGGATGTGTTCGAACGGTTGATTGAAGATGATACGAAGCAGGCATCGATCATCATGGCGACGTTTGCTTACCAAGCCGCGATGCGGGACGAGAAGATCCCACGTCGAGCATTGGAAGGCAATCCGACCATTCGTGCGAAAGGCGAATCGGAAAAGCCGCAGGAGTAAAGATCAAGGCCGGAGTAGTAAATTCCGGTTGGATCAAACTTCCTGCATGACCTAGCGTTAGGTGCGATCACGCATTCGGGTTGATAGGGTTTGGACGTGCAACGGTTTGGACGTTACTTGGTTCCTTGAAGCGTCAGGACGATGGTTCTTGGCGTTGCTGCTTCGCGGTGTTCGCACAAGTAGATGCCTTGCCACGTTCCGAGGGCAAGGCTTCCGTTGCTGATCGGGATCAGTAAGCTTGCTCCAAGCATGGAGCTTTTGATGTGTGCCGGCATATCATCGGGGCCTTCGATGGTGTGAACGAACGGCATATTCTCAGGAACTACGATGTTCATCGCCGTTTCGAAGTCGGTTCGTACATCAGGATCAGCGTTTTCGTTGATTGTTAAGCTGGCCGAGGTGTGTTGGAGAAATAGCTGTAGCCACCCGATCCGAACGCCGGCGATCTCGGGGATTGCGCGTTCGATTTTCTCGGTGATCAAGTGAAATCCTCGTTTGAAAGGCCCGAGCCGAATTGTTTTTTGTTCCCAAATCATGTTAATTATGCACCCTTTCATGGTTGCCGCCCATCGATCCGCAGGCTTCTCGAAGCGGTTCTCGGGGGTTAGGTTCTTGACGGTCTGCACTAGACTGAGATACTTCTAGCTCAAATTTTCTTGGATAGAAACCGTCTACGACCTGATCTATCATCCCCGAAGAACCCATTTCACAGAAGGTGAGCTTGAGCATGCGACGCGCAAAAATCAGCATCATTGGAGCCGGAAACGTTGGAGCGACTTGTGCCCATTGGTGTGCGGCAGCCGAACTCGGTGATGTTGTCCTCCTGGACGTTCCACAGACCGAAAATATGCCGCGAGGTAAAGCCCTCGACTTGATGCAAGCTTCTCCGATCATGGGCTACGATAGCACCATCATCGGCACGAACGACTACAAAGACACCGCCAATAGCGACGTGGTCGTGATCACTGCAGGGATCGCTCGCAAGCCAGGGATGAGCCGCGATGATTTGCTAAGCACCAATGCCAAGATCGTCTCGAGCGTAGCCGAGCAAGTCAAGACATCGAGCCCGAATGCAGTTGTAATCGTCGTCAGCAATCCGCTTGACGCTATGGTCCAAAGGGCTTTTCAAGTTCTTGGGTTCCCATCGAATCGAGTTATCGGCCAAGCAGGGGTGCTCGATACGGCTCGCTACCGCACTTTCATCGCCATGGAACTCGGAGTCAGCGTTGAAGACGTCTCAGCGATGCTCATGGGCGGACACGGCGATACGATGGTTCCAATCGCTAGCTGCACAAGCGTCGGCGGTATCCCTGTTTCGCAGTTGATCCCAGATGCACGCATGGCTGAAATCGTCCAACGTACCCGCGACGGCGGTGCCGAGATCGTTTCGCTTCTGAAGACCGGATCGGCTTACTATGCACCGGCTGCTGCGACCGCTCAAATGGTCGAAGCCGTGGTACGCGATAAGAAGCGATTGATCCCAGTTGCTGCCCTTTGCGACAAAGAGTACGGCGTCGGCGGTTACTACGTTGGCGTTCCAGTCGTTCTAGGTTCGGGCGGCGTCGAGAAGATCGTCGAGCTCTCGCTGACCGATTCGGAAAAAGCCGCGTTCCAAAAGAGTGTCGATGCGGTGAAGTCCTTGGTCGCTTCGATGGAAACCCTCTTGAAGGGCTAGTCCCTTCAAGAGCGAATCGCCCAACGCAGATTATTTGTTGCGGATGCAGTACAAACTCGTCCGCGTTCGAACGATCAAGTCGTTGCCGACGATGGCTGGAGAAGCCAAACATCCTGAATCGAGGGAGTTCTCGGCCAAGACGTTTCCGTCGGCATCGACCACATGCGAACGACCTTGTTCGTCAAAGCAGTAGAAGCGGTTTGCTGCAACGACAGGAGAACTGCTGAAGTCACCTCCGAGTCTCTTCTGCCAAACGATCTCACCCGAGGTAGAGTCCATCGCCGTGAGGACTCCACGATCTTCGAGCGAGCAGATCCGCCCGCCGAGGAATACCGGCGATGGCTTGCACCCAATCGCACGTGTCGCTTGCCACACAACATGTGAATCGGTGACGTCACCTTCCCCATCTGGACGAATCGACAGCAGTTTGGCTTTGCTAAATCCCGAACTGATGAACAGATGTTTTCCATCGAAGAGTGGGCGAATTGCGCTCGAGTGCTCTTCGTACCGCACTTTCCACAATTCGCGACCCGTCTGCGGATCATAAGCGATTACAGCTTTAGCTGCCGGGCTGATCAATTGGATCTTACCACCGACTTCAATGACGTGAGGGGTGCTGTAAGCTTTCTTCCAATCGCCATCATCCGTACCGTATTGGATGTCGCGGTCTTGCTTCCAGACCGTCTGACCGGTCCGTTTGTCGAGCGCTACGAGATACTGATAGTCAAACCCGTCCATTGCAAAGATCAGTAGATTGCCGTAGAGAATCGGGCTTGCTCCGGCACCACGATAGTGGTTGCAAGGTAAGTCGCGACGTTCCCATAGGGTGTTACCATCTTTTGGATTCAGCGCTGCGGTACCGTAGGCTCCGAAGGTCACGTAGACATGTTCTGCATCGCATACCGGGGTGGGAGAACCATACGAATTGAATTCGTGGTAGTCTTTTTGAGTGGCTGTATTGGTGAACACTGGGCGGTCGATGAGAACTTTTCCAGTATTGCGATCGATCGCCATGACCGACATCGTCAAACCATCTTGTGAAGCATTTGTCAGCCAAATACGGTCACCCCAAACGACAGGAGAAGACCACGCCTTGCCGAGGATGCTTACTCGCCATTGAACGTTCTTCTCTTCGCTCCATTGGATCGGAGGGTCGCATCCCTGTGCTGCTTGTCCGTCTCCCATGGGCCCTCGGTACTGTGGCCAGAACCCAACTCCCGCTTCACGGACTTCTTCGTCGCTCCAAGCCCAACTGTGTTGTTTTCCATCGAGTCCCGATTCGGCGGTATTGCGATTTGCGATCGTTGCCGAGGCGGGTGGTTGTTGTGCCGGTGGTTGTTGTGCAGGTGGCTGTTGGGCTTGGACGGTTGTGCCGTGCATCTCTAGCATCGGCGACTCCAGCCCTAATACACCAAGCCCAAATAATCCCAGCCCTATTGAGCCCAGTCCAAATGAACCCAGTACCAATGATCTTGCCGGTAGTGATCTTCGTGGCTGCGGGGTGAGCAGCTTCGAGCGAGTGGGGAGGGAATCGAGCAGATCACGGTTCGGTAGAATCGACATGGGGAGGATTTTCAAGCTAGTGGAACGGTGTTTCGGTGCCCAGCGATGGGTAGCCGTCGGTTCATTCACGGCTTGTTATTATACCTAAAGAAATTCTTGATGGGCTTTGGTTTTAGGGAGCACGTCGGCGGCGCGAGAGCAAGAACCGGCATGCGGGTATTAAGCCGACGAGGGTCACGCATCGCGCAGGCCAGTCCCCCCAGTAACTCCATAGTCCTTCGCGTCCATCAGGGATTGGCTCTGCGAGAATCGAGCCACCTTCAAGCTTTGGTAGTTGTTTGACAACACGGCCGTCGCCGTCGATCCAAGCGGAGATTCCTGTATTGGAAGCTACGAGGACTGGAATTCGGTTTTCCACAGCAGTGACAATTGCGCTGTTGAGGTGATGATTTAGGATGCTAGAACCTCGAAACCAACCATCGTTCGAGATGTTGATCATCACGTCGGGTGCTTCGCGACGATCTTTGAGTTCTTTGAGTTGCCGCTGCATCAGGTGCGGTACGACATCTTCGAAGCAGACGTTGGTGGTAATGCGACGACCAGAAGGTAGTTTCCATGATTTCGTCGTGCGACCTGAGCTCAGGGTCCCTAAACCGATTTGTTGCATCACCGACGGGAACCATGAGAGGACTGGAATGTATTCTCCGAACATCACCAAGTGTTGTTTCGCATAGAAATCCAACTTGCTATTGGGCGCATCCGACGGATCATCGTCTTTCGGAATCCACAACGCCGCGTTGTACCGATTGAGCTTTCCATCGATGATTTCGAAGACATCGGTTCCGACGAGCAAGTTCGGTACAGTACCTTGCGAGTCTCGTTTGAATCGCTGCATCTTCGAGGCATGAGCCAGTTGCAGATTATTGTACGAGATAGCAAGCTGAGAGCGTTGCAACATCAATTCAGGAGGAGCTATTGGGCCTTGATCCCAAAACATCGTCGGTGCGCCCATGGCGAAGACACTCTCAGGCCAGACCATCACATCGATCGGTTTACCGCGAGTTTCTTCGAAGGCTTGTTTCGTGACCTCATGGTAAGCTCGCGCCCCTTCCTCCATCAGTTCCTCGGTCGATTCAAACATCGTCGGCATGTTTGCTTGGATCAAGACGAACTGGCCTAACGGTTTGATCGGAGCGAGTTCGTCGAGGAGTCTTTGTCGCGAGATCCAATTTGCCGCTGTTAAAAGGACCCAGAGCATCACGCAAGTTCTCGGTAGTCCGTGCAGTACAAGTTGTAACCAGTTTCGCGATTCGACTTCAGTATTCTCGTCCTTTCGTTTGCGCGAAACAATTATCGATTCAGCGACCCATCCACACGTGAGCATCATCAAGAAGCCCACCCCATAGCCGCCAAATACACTTGCTACTTGCATCACGGCAGGCCAAGGTGTTTGCGAGTGAACCAGCGCGCACGCTGCAAATCCGGTGATGATGTAAGATCGCAAAAGTTCGGTGGTGGTCCAAGCGATTGCGCAAGCCCAAGGCAAGCGGAACTTGGATCGATGATGCAGACTGCTGCCGATCGCAAGTGCTATCGGAAAATAGATGGCCAGATACAAACTCAGGGCAATCCAGCCGAAGGTCAACGGCCAGAACGCGAGCCGGATTCCTTGCAATAAAGCTAACCACATCAATGATGAGCAAGTCCAAGCTGAAAGCCATTGCCGTTTGCCAACGTTGGGTGTTGAGTGAACCAGAACCGCGAAAAGCAAACAACTGATCCAAGCGAACCAAGGCGTTTGGACAGGCGGTTGGCCTAGGTAATAGGCGAGGCAAAGCGCAAAGCAGAGGTTGCGTGTAGAGAGGAATCGTTGAGGTATTAGGAAACCTTGACGCGAATCGGCGCGTTGGCCTAGATCGCCGTCTTTTTCTTCTGCCATAAACAATCCGTTACCCGTGCGTGATTCCACCTCTGTTCCCCAGAAGTCGTATCACAATTCCAACGGTAAGGGCTGGCGTGAACCGATTGGCGAGGTGGTGCCAATCTCTAGGCTGGTGAATTATCCAGAAGATTCAGAGGTAGGATTATCCGGCCCAATCTAAACGGACGCAATACCGACTGATCGCATCTGTGGAACCGCCGATGATACGAAGAATGTTCGCAAAGGACTCTCGTCGAGTCGACTTTGATGAGAATATTTCGTCGGGTCGATTTCGTCGACAGGAGTCGAAATGAACGCCAAAAGCATGCTTCAAGGAAATAAAAAAACATCGCGGTGGGCAAAGCCAGCTGAAAGTCCTCTCCCTCTTCCAGTCGGCCCCGTTCCACCGCGATGTTCAAGTCGATTCGTTTGGCAATGGGTTTCTGCGTGGTCGCACCCAAGCGTTTGCCTTACGATCGAAAACAAATGCACGCTTCGTGCCAGATCGAAATCCGACGTCGAGAAAACTGCTCGCAAACGGTTTGTTAAGCCTGAGGGTTTGATGTTAGACCAACCTCATTTGGCGTGAATTCTTCCCAACGCCCCCTTTTAGGGTCGATTGATCGGAAACGAGGCCGTTGAAACCGAGTCGGAAATTTTTAATGGTTTTTCAAAGCGATCTAAAAGATCGACGGAAAATCGATGTGTGAGGTCTGGGAAAGTTCAAGGGTGTGCTAGCTTTTTAAGCAGCTTTGTTGAGGCGAGGATTAATTTTTGAGCGACTCGTAGGAAGAGTTTGGAGTCAATTCTTTGAACCCATCTTGTAGTGCTGGCGGAGGCTCGACATACTGATGCCCCGTTCTGAGCGGACACCTGCTGTTCCCATTTGGGATTCATGTGCTCGGCTTGGCTTGCCCTTGGCTTGCCCGTGTGACCGTGGCTTGGCTTGACCATGGATAGGTTGAGAGATCGAACGACGAGCGTTGCAACTTCGGCTTAGTAGTCATGTTTTGGGTGTTGAGTTACCTGTGCTTTGGAGTTGTGGATGCGGAAGTCTTGGTGCGAACGATTATCGGTGCTTGAATTCTCCACCTTGCGTTGGAGTTTCGAGGACGATTGCATTCGTTACCGCGAGCATGGCTTTAGTGCGATCGGGGTGTGGCGGGCGAAGTTATCGGATTTTGGTGAATCCAAGGGTCGGGAGTTGCTCGATGAGCTTGGGATGAGTGTCTCGTCGCTTCACTGGGCAGGTGGATTCACCGGCAATGATGGGCGAACCTTTCGCGAATCTCTGCACGACGCCTTGGATGCGATTGAAGTGGCGTCGGAATTGAAAGCGGACTGTTTGACGGTGTTGGCCGGCTCACGCTCGGGGCATACCAAGACTCATGCGAAAAGGTTATATATCGGTGCCCTTCGCGAATTGGCGGAATGCGCTAAAGCCCTTGGGGTGCAGTTGGCAATCGAGCCGATGCATTCTGGTTGCGCCCAAGACTTTACGTTTTTGACTAGCATCCCTGAGACGTTAGAGATTCTCAGTTCTATTGGGCAGAACAACGTAGGGATCGTGTTTGATTGCTACCACATGGCTCAGGACCCGTCGGTCTTGGAGTGGATTGCCGACATTGTGCCGATGATCCGATTGGTTCAATGTGGCGATGCGAAGTCTGCTCCGATCGGATTGCAAAACCGCTGTTTGCTTGGGCACGGACACGTGCCGATCGCTTCGTTGATCCAGACGATTGAAAGCAATGGATACGAAGGGTATTACGAAGTTGAGTTGCTCGGCGAGGATGTGGAAGACTACGATTACGACCAACTCTTGGAATCCTCTCGAGAAACTCTTACACGATGGACTTGTTAGTCGATTATCTGATTACCAACGATGATGGGATTGATGCGGCAGGTCTGCAATCACTTTACCGTGCCGTCTGTATGGCAATAGGTGATGCGAATCGAGTCGCCGTGGTCGCTCCCGACTCCGTTCGTAGTTGCTGTTCGCATGGCGTATCGACTGCCGAAGCGATGCGTGTTGAAGAAGTTGGCAAGCAGATGTGGAAGGTTTCTGGAACTCCCGCAGATTGTGTCCGAGTGGCGATCAAAGGGCTGCGAATCGCTCCCCGTTGGGTTCTCTCGGGTGTTAATGAAGGTGGGAACCTTGGGGTTGATATTCACTACAGCGGCACCGTCGCAGGTGCTCGCGAAGCGACCCTGTTGGGGTATCGTGCTATCGCTCTTTCGCAATACTTGCGACGCGATCGCCCTCGAGACTGGGATCTGAGCGCTCAGCGTGCCTACAACGCCATTACCGAATTGCAGTCGAAAGAACTTGCTCCAAGCCAATTTTGGAATGTGAACCTACCGGTGGTCGATCACCGCGATCCTTCTCTCCCACTGCAATTCGCTCAAGCCGAAACAGGTATGCTCGCCTTTGACTTCGAAGACGTCCAACCCGAATACGACCCGTTGGATCCGAGTCAAACCACTAGGCTGCATACTGAAAGTCATCATTCTGATGGTCATCAGGCAAGTAGTCATCAGGCGGGGAACTCGGTACGATGGATGAAGTACCGTAGCAATTATCAAGACAGACCTCGCACTGCTCCGAGTGACGTGGCGACTTGTTTTGCAGGTTCCGTCACCGCAACTCGACTGTCCATACTGTTACCTAACGGCTGAGATTTTTATCGAGGTTCCCTATGCGAGTTCCTAATTACCGAGGTAGCAGCGGGGTCTCGATCAATCTCACTCCAATGATCGACGTGACATTCCTGCTGATCATTTTCTTTCTTGTCAGTAGCCACCTATCGACTCAAGAGAACTTCTTGCCTCTGGACCTACCGGTAGCTACCGCCGGTTCGGCAGATTTCTCCGATCAAAACACCCTTACGATTCAAATACCTGCCGACGGCGTTTACCAAATCTTCGGTAATCAACTTACCATCGATCAAGTCCAAGGAGCTTTGCTCGAAGCCACACGCCAAGCTGCCGAAAAACCGTTGCGAATCCGTATTCGCACGGCGAAATCGGTGCCGTATGCGAATATCGCGAAGCTACTTAAGACGTGTGCGCTGACCGGCAATTCGAATATAGTGTTCGGGGTTTACGATGAAAGCCAGTAGGGTGGGGTTTTTTGAAACACAGAGGCACAGAGGCACAGAGGCACAGAGAGATGCGGGAAGGACCGAGAGTACAGATGGAAGTCTTGATGAGTCGAAAGAGCTAGCTAATGAAAACCACCTTTACGAATCCTCGCGGCCGGACCTCGCTCGATAACATGATGACCCCGATGATCGACGTGGTCTTTCTCTTGCTTGTCTTCTTCCTTACAACCGCTTCGTTTCAACGCCCTGAGAAACTCCTTCCCGGAGCTCTCTCTGCGGAAGCTCAATCGATGCGAGGTGCTGGAGAGCCACCCGCTGAAATTCCACCGGCTGACGATTTGAGCGATTGCATTATTAAAATTCGAATGCAGGAAGGTAGCCTTGTCTACTTGTGGAACGGGACTCCGTCCGACTCGCTTGAGTCACTCAAGGGTCAGGTTCAAGCGATTCTCAGTGTGCGGCCGGATGTTCCGATCATCGTCGATCCCGAAGATTCAGTCTCTGCGGGCGATGCGCTGCGTGTCTACGACATCGCGAAGCGATATGGTGCCCTTTCGGTATTCATGGTCGCCAGATAGGAACTCGATCAAGCACTCGTTGACATTCCGGCTTGATCCTGTTGTGTCGGTTTGACTTTGGGGCGGGGGCCATTGAGAAATGTTCCGATCCACGATGGTCGCACGACCCATTGATAAAGGATCAAAAGGATAACGGTGGTTCCTCCAGAGATAATCAAGAGTTTCAGCCACGCAGAGATATTCCAATGCGAGACAATCGTCTGGAAAACGACGACGAGTGGCAAGTGCCCGACGTATAGCCAGTACGAAGAGTCCGAGAGATAACGTACCGTTGAATTCTCGGTGGTTAGCAAGCTGCGAAAGGCGCCGATAAAAGCGATCGACATAGACCAAGCGAAGACCGACTGCAAGAAGATCGAGAGGAGCCGATATGCTTTCGGATCTCCCCATTGGACGCGGAAACCGAACACACCAGTCGACAGCTCCAGCGCGATAGGAAATAGAATAAACAAGGAAACAGGAAGTAACCATCGCCACGAACGACCTAGTTTCCCTTCCCGATCATCACACAAGTAATAAGCGACGCCGTAAAGGAAAAACAAAGTGTAGTAGAAGAATATGTGGGGGGCTGGGATCAACCCGACGGACGTGTCCGGTCCGAAAATAAATCCGGCGCCGGCCATCTGCGAAGTTGGCAGCATCGTTAGCAAGACCATGGAGATCAGCGTTGTTGGTGTAAGTGTCCAAGACCAGTCAAGCGGACGACCACCTCCGATCATCGACCAGATGCCCTTTAGTACTGCTTGAAGAATCACAAAGCCGACGACAAGCCACCACAGGAACCAGAGAAACCACAAATAGGAAAAGAGAGGCGCAGTCGAGAGCCACCCCCAGAACTGTGTCAGTCTCCGAGTAACTTGCGAAGGCTCTTTCGTTGACGTATCTCCTGACGGGTTGGCTTTGGCATTGACCCCAGAAGATGGTTTTGATGGTGGGACATTCAGATTGCGATGCTTCGCATCCGCTTCGATCAGCTTGCGTCCGTTTTGAACTTCGGACATGTCGATGCTCATCGACAAAAACCCAGCGATCATCGGAACATAAGCGATGTCGACCCGTAACGAGTCAAGTGGAGTCTCGCCGTTGTTGTTACGCAGCGTCGGGTCTGCTTGATGATCTAACAGGGCTTGGGCAATCTCATAGCGCCCGAAGAACATCGCTGAATGCAATGGTGTGTTTCCATCTTCATTGGCCTTGTTGGGATCACAACCTTTTTCGAGCAGCACTCGAACGCTTAGCAAATCGCCGAGAATACTCGCCCATGAGAGGGGAGTCGTTTTATAGTCAGGGTGCAGCACTTCACAGGATACACCCTTTTCAATGTGCTGCGCAACGATGTCACTGCGAGACTGCCTAATCGCTGCCCAGATACTTTCTTCAGGAGGTTGTGCATTGATTGCTGCAGCTCGACTTGCTGCGCCTTTCAGCATCGCAGACATGATCGCCAAGTTGCACAAGGGAACGACCGTAATGGCACCAACCAGGCATGGTAATAAGATCCGGCGGAATCGGTGCGAGAGCAACGATGCTGCCCCTCGTTTCTTCCATAGCATGGCAGTAAAGAAACCGCTGACGATGAAGAACAACGGCATGCGGAATCCATGAACCCACGACTGAAAGACGTTTAGTTCAATGTTGGCAGTGGAGTCTTGGATGAACCATGGAAACCCAGCCGCGAGCGACAATGCCGCATGGTAGACGATCCCCAGTATCATGGCCGATCCCCTTAACGCGTCGAGATCATGACGCCTCGGATCACGCGCTTGCGATTGCGTTGAGGTTGCTTGCGACGACGCAGGAGTATTCGAATCTGTTGGTGTCCTAGTCGCCGCAGTAAGAGAATCAGTCATGCAAATACCCGGAATAAACTGTTAGGTTCTTATGGAAATAAAAGGTGCTTATGAAAGCAACCGGTTCCTATGGAATCAAAAGTGGCAAAAAATCCTAACAGCTACTTTCTTTCCTGGCGATCATGTGAAATCACTTGGCGAAAGCATCACTCCTCGCAGGGTTGCCGATCGTATTCGTCGTTCCTGGGTATGATCTTGGTGTTTATTCGTGCAAAAACAGCTATTTTGACAAAAATTTGATGGTGTGATCCGACGAATCGAAGCTCAGCGAGCACTGCTTTGCGAGGTTTTTCCAGCAACTTGGTCGGTGGCTTCGTGGAGCACTCGAAGTGCATTGCCGTAGAGAACCTTATGAATGGACTCTTCGTCATAACCGCGACGCAACAAAAGTTCAGTGATCACGGGGTACTTCGAGACATCCTCCATGCCAACTGGAAGTTTGGTAACCCCATCGAAGTCCGATCCCAAGCCGACGTGATCGATCCCCGCGACTTTGATCACATGCTCGATATGATCGATCAATATGTCAGCGGTCCCTGCTGGATAAGGATTCTTTACTTGCCATTGTTTGATCTCGCGATCTTGGGCTTCTTTGTCGTTTGGGTATTTTGCTTTGAGGGTCTTCCGGAGTTCTGCAAGTTCCATCAACTGCTTGGCGGACTCGGGAACTACGAATCCGGAGAAGAAATTGATCATGACGACTCCGCCGTTTTTCGGCAATGCTTCGAGTACGTCATCGGGTACGTTGCGAGGATGCTCCGCTAAGGCTCTTGCGGATGAGTGGGAGAAGATCACTGGCTTGGCCGAGACTCTTAACGCATCGTGCATGGTAGCTGGCGAAACGTGCGAGATATCGACCAGCATTCCAAGTCGGTTCATTTCGCGGACGACTTCTTCGCCGAATTCACTCAGGCCATCGTTGCGTGCGACATCGGTAGCAGAGTCGGCCCACTCGAGTGTTTCGCTATGGGTAAGCGTCATGTATCGCGCACCGGCTGCATAGAGTTGCCGAAGCTTGCCAATCGATCCTTCGATGCTATGTCCACCTTCCATCCCGATCAGTGATGCGATCTTGCCTTCTGAGCGGATACGATCGACATCTTTGCCGTTTAGCGCAAGCGCAAAGGTGTCGGGATACCGAGCGATCATGCGGTGAACAAGATCGATTTGTTCTTTGGTGGTCTGGAATGCGTTTCCTGCTGCGATCGTGTCGACTGGAACAAAAACCGACCAGAACTGTGCGCCGACATTCCCCGCTCTGAGCCTTGGAATATCGGTATGTAAACTCGGCTGCGGTTGCGCGATGTCGATATCATCAAATAGCTTCGGTGCTTTGGCTCGCAGTTCCCAAGGCAAGTCGTTGTGACCGTCGAACACGTACCCTTGCGCATGAATCTCCCCCGCACGCCTCGATACTTGATACCGGTTGTCTTGGCTATGAACTGATTGCGAACTACAAAGGGCAATCGCAACTGCGATCATGGATACCTTCAACCGAAGTTCTTTCCCGTTTACCAACGCATGTCTTCGATGGGGCCAATCGACCAAGTTAAGCAGGGAGGGACATCCAGGCGAAGTTGCCATTTTCAAAATCGCCATATTCGAGGCCTTTCTGCGATGATCGAAGTGAAGTGAGATTAGGGGAGCCGAGGGTACTAGTTTAGGGATCAAAATTCTATCGTTCCGAAACGTGAGCCCTGTTTTCTGGAGGAAAGAGCTATTCCCAAGTTCACCCGTTAGTTTAGCATGAAGGAAGTGTTTTTCGTATTGATCACTAGCGGGCGTTTTTGTTCTTCATGATTTCCGGTTTGGCTTATACCTTCTGTTCGCACGGCACGCACGGCACGCACGGCACGCACGGCTCGTATCGAGGGCCGATATTTGCAGCTGGACTGCCGGATATCGCTTGGCTCGACTACAACACGGCTTGGGTCGTCGTCGGTTGCGCGATGCTCGGCGGGGTCTGCGGACTGCTGGGAGTGTTCTTGATGCTTCGGAAGCGGTCGCTGATTGCCGACGCGATCTGCCATGCTTCTCTTCCAGGTATCGCAATCGGTTTCTTTGCAAGTCTCGCTGTGGGTGGATCTGGCCGGGACCCGGTCTGGCTCTTGGTCGGTGCTGCGATCAGTGGGACACTCGGAGCCTTAAGCGTGATGGGACTTCGGCATTGGACGTCGCTGAAAGAAGATGCCGCGCTGGGAATTGTCTTGAGCGTCTTCTTTGCATTTGGAATGGCTCTCTTGAGTCTCGTTCAGCAGACGGAATCCGGTAATGCCGCAGGGATCGAAGGATTCTTGTATGGGAACACCGCGGGTATCATCGCACAAGATGCATTTTGGATTGCCATTCTGTGCGGAAGCGTAACGCTGATCTTGCTTCTACTGCGCAAAGAAATGCAATTGCTGTGCTTCGACAGTTCTTACGCTGCATCCCAAGGTTGGCCGACCCTTGCGATGGACTTGATCTTGATGGCTTGTACACTCTGGGTTGTTACCGTTGGGACGAGCATCGTAGGAGTACTGCTGATCGTCGCCATGATTGTCATCCCACCTGCAGCGGCTCGCCTATGGTCAGATCGCTTGCACTGGAACTTGCTGATCAGCACAATCATTGGAATTGCCTCTGGAGTGATCGGTGCGATGAGCAGTTGGCTGATCGAAGATCTTCCGTCTGGCGCTGCAATGGTTCTTACCGCCGCAGCGCTCTTCTCAATCAGCTTGCTCCTAGCAAATCGGCGCGGGATCCTATGGCAATGGACCGAGCAATGGCGCATGCAGCGACAGATCCAAGAAGAACATGTGCTGCGGGGCATGTTTGAATGGCTTGAACAAGAAAATCTGGCACCTTCACTGCATGGGTCGGTCCGGTCACAGCCCGTTTCGAAAAACAAAATCGCCAGTTCGCTAGGGTGGGATTCTCGCACGATCGAACAAGTCCTCCGTCGCCTAGTCCGCTTTGGATGGGTTCATGATCGAGGGGATCAAACCGTTACGTTGAGTGTTTCAGGGATTCAACAATCCCATCGTGCTGTCCGACGTCATCGCTTGCTGGAACTCTACTTTTCACGTTGGGCCGATCTCAGCCCCGATGCGATTGATCGCTGCGCGGACTACACGGAGCATGCACTCGATGATGAGCTTCTCGCACGTCTCGAACGCGATGCGATGGAGCTCGGTAACCGTGTTGATCTTCCTCCTAGCATCCATCCAGTGCGCTAAATGTCCCGTATTTCCCTTCTCACGCGTTTTAGGATTCTCACTGTGAATTCGGTATCTAAAAGGCTGCGGTTACCAAAGCTGTTTGCTGTTGCCGGGGCGTTTGCTTGCTCGGCGGGCATCTTAGAGCCTTCGACGGACATCGTAGAGCTCCCGACGGTAAATTCATGGCAAAACCAAGTAGCAGCCCAGGAGGCTGTTCGTAGCGAGCAAGCCCCAGCGAAAACCGTGACAATAGCGAAGCCCGAAGGGAATCGGGAGCCTGAACTCGCAAGACTGCAAGTGCTTAATGGTTCAGGAAAGAAGGTCGAAATCTATCGGCTTGATGGAGAAGGGAATCGCGAGCTGATCGCCGCTGTCGAACCTGACAAGAACAAGATGGTAAGACCAAGGATTGGGGAGCAGATCATGATTGTAGAGCCAGAGTCTCAGTCGCAGAGTGTCGTTACCAGTATTGTGCCAGTCCAAGGTTATCGAGTTGGTGGGATTCCCGAGTGTTACACGCAGCGGACCGACGCGCAGGGATTTCCAATCGTGGCAACAGCCAACGTTTCACCATACGCGTTGAAAGAGGCGGTGTATTTAGTCGATCAGATGCTTGCGCATCGACCTGACATTCGTACTGCGATGATCCAAAGTGGTGCTCGGCTATGCGTCATCGGCTGGAACGAATTTACAACAGATCTACCCGAATGGGATTGGCTTGCGCAGAACCCAGTGCCGGACTATCCGGGGATATCCCCTAAGGACTTCTATGACGCACGCGCTCGAGGAATGGGAGGAAGTCTCTTCGATCCTTTTTGCTCGTGTGGCGAAGAGAATTTGCTCTGTTATCCCGGTGATCCTTATTCGACGGAGAACATTCTCATTCATGAGTTCGCGCACAACATACATTTGCGAGGACTCGTCAATGTGGATCCAACTTTCGACGATCGATTGAAGAATGCTTACGATTCCGCGATGGAAAAAGACTTATGGAAAAGTAAATACGCGAGTGTCAATCATCACGAGTACTTCGCCGAAGGGGTTCAGTCTTGGTTTGATAACAACCGAGAAAACGACCACGACCATAATCACGTGAACACTCGACAGGAGCTTATCGATTACGATCCGGGGCTTGCAGATCTTTGCAAGGAGGTGTTTGGTGAAACGCAGTTGCGTTATACGAAGCCGCAAACGAGACTTAACGATCATCTCTCCGGATACGATCCATCAGCGGCTCCAACGTTTGCGTGGCCTGAGAGACTCAAGCATGCGAAGAGCGAAATACTTCGTCGAGCGAAATCGCGATGAGGAAAGTTAAGAGGGGTTGGAGTTGCGTTAATTCCCGCAATAAAAGACTCGCTCGACGTTCAGTTTGTTGTTGAGAACAAGCACATCTGAGCGTTTTCCTTTTTCAAGGCTTCCGCGCGTATCAGCGATGCCAGTTCGTTCAGCCGGCGTAAGTGTCGCCATTCGCACGATTTCATACAACGGAATCTTGGTGACTTTAGCCATGTGCCTCACGCAATGATCCAGTGCGACAACGGAACTGGCTAATCCGCCCGTAGGGTTCAGTCCTACCTTACCCGTACTCTCGATCCAAACTTCTTCTTTTGGATCGCCAAAGGTGTACTGCCCGGGAGGCATGTCGAGTGCTCGGCTTGTGTCGCTGACCAACGCCAATAATTTCGAACCTTTTATTTGCCAAGCGAACTGTAGAAGTTCGGGAGCAAGATGAAATCCATCAGCGATAACTTCGGTGCTCATCGTCGAGTGTGCAAGAACGAATTCTGCCATGCTACCTTGCATTGGAGAGCCGAGTCGAGCGCGGACCGACGGAACTGAGGACATCGCACACCAGAAGTGATCGACGTGGGACATACCAAGTTTATGAGCGGCTGCCATTTCGTTCCAACTCGCATCTGAATGACCGCAGGTGATCAAGCATCCTCGTTTGCTTGCAGCGCGGTAGAAAGCATCCGCGCCGGGTAATTCAGCGGCACAAGTTGCAATGCGAATCCAGCCTGTTTTAAAGTAGCTTTCGAATTCATCGCGCTTAGGGGTTCGGCAACCGGTTTTCTTGTGGCATCCAGATTTCTCGGGGAGGAAGTAAGGTCCATACAGATGGACCCCTTCCAATGTGGGTAACCCATCGTCGTTACCATCCGATGCATCCGCAACGGCTTGGATCATCTTCATGATCGACTCTTGAGAACCTGTTGTGGTTGTGGGAAACATGGTGGTTGTACCGTGTCTGAGATGGGCATGCGCTGCGGTCTCAATCGCTTGTTGCGTACCATCCATGAAATCTGCGCCTGCTCCACCATGCAAATGGATATCGATCCAGCCTGGAGCAAGATACTTGCCCGTTACATCGATCACTTCAAGTCCCTTTGGGAACTGTTTGGGAACTTGGCCAATGCGCGTTAGCACTCCGCGAGTGAACTCGATGTAACTGTTTTCGAGAAGTCGGTCCGGTAGGATCGCCGTTCCACCGACCAAGGCAAATCGAGTGGCATTATCGGCGTTCGTTCGAGTAAGGATGGGTTTCATAAGGACCTAGGCCAGTTGGAAAGATAGGGTTCGGGTTCGATGCGTGTAGTTGCTATTTTAATTGATAATCGCGATTCCAAATGGGTTCGATGGAGGGATGCAAAAGAAGGTCGGCGCACGCTGTCTTTAATCCCGTGAGGTCTGTCCTGTTTTCCATTTAATCACCATGGATTAATCACCATGGATTAATCACCACGGAAAATCGGCCTCCAAAAAAAGTTCAAAAAAATTATGAACCAAATCCAACTAAAAAATTCACTTCTTTCTTAGAATCGCACAAGTGCATCCCACAGGTGCATCGAACAAGTGCAATTCGCTGGCCAGCGAACGGGGGCCAAGTCCCTCGGAACCAACTAAGGAAACCTCCGCGATCGTCGCGGTGGTGCGGAGTCGTATACGCCCGATTCCTAAAAACCAAAGGAGGGTTACTGATGTTTCCAATCAGTGCTGGTCCGTCGCATTCCCAATGCAATCCTCAACGCAAAACCAATCGCCAACAGTTTCGAAGGGTTCTTTTCGAATCCCTCGAAGCGCGTCATTTGATGACCGGCTTACTACCGTTGTCCCCAGCGACCGATCCACCTGTAAGCCTACCTGTAAGCCCACCGGTATCGTTTCCACCGGTAGTTATGCCACCGGTAGTTATGCCACCGGTGATAACACCACCTAGCGCTCTGCCACCGAGGATCACGCCTCCCTTAAATGATCTCGGTGGAATCTATGGGCCTCGCGAATTGGTCTGGATCTCTGACTTTGAGCCAACGATCGAAGGAGGGGTACCGGGACGTATACGGATCGAGCGAACCAATTCGAATCCTCCTTTAGAAGTGATGTGGAATATTCTTACAACGTCTACAGCGCAGCAAAAGATCGACTACTACCCACCGTTACCAATAGTCAAGTTCGCTCCCGGCGAAACCTATATCGACGTATTCTTTCCTGTAATCGATGACCCAATCCCTGAGTCTACGGAGTTGATTCAAATTGTGCTTAGCGATACGTCCCGTTTGGGAACGTGGGTCTCCTCGGACATCGCACCCCTACAGATCAGCGATAACGATACTGCGAATCTAGGAACTTTTGTTGAATGGATTGAATTCGTCGATGGGGAAGAAGGTTCACGCAATGCCGTTGTTCGTGCGCGGCGAACCGGTCCGCTCGATAGCGAATTGTTGATCTCCTACGAAATTCAATCTCCATCTACTCTTAGCCTCGATCAAGATCTGCGATTTCAGCGAGGTGAGATCGACTTAAAGAACCGTAAGGGCGTACTGCGATTTAATCCCGGAGCAGCTTTAACGAGTAGTCCGTGGACCGTAATCGATGATGAGTTGGTCGAAGCAACCGAGTGGTGCGATTTGCAATTGGTCGATCCTACCGACGGCTCGTATCGTCTAGCAGGCCGTCGAAAGCAAACCCTTCGCTTGCTCGACAACGACTCCGAAGAGTTAGGCAGTGAACCTGGGAATAGCGACGGACGAAAAGTTGCTGGACCCACCATCAGCAAAGTTGTACTGCGATCTGATACGGGTGCATCGCAAGCAGATCGTATCACCTTCGACGAGTCCTTGATCGTCTCCTACGAAGGGGACTGGGTAGGAGGAACCCTAATCAGCGAATTCGACTGGACTGGAGACGGCGTTCCAGATTTTTCGACAACACACCAGCAACTGCCAGGTGACTTGGTACTCAATCCAAGGGACATCCATCCCGAGCTTGCGAATCAGCCTGGCCCTCGCGCGGTCCACTATCGTACCCGTTTGCTGAGCGAACAAGGCAAGGAAATTCAATCGGGAAATTGGAAAACGTTTGCGTACTTTGTCGTCGAAGATCCAGATGCTGGACCGATACGTTTGAGCGATTTGCGGCTACGGGTTGATACGGGGCGTGTAGGTGACCACATCACCTCCAATCCAACGGTTATTGTTGATGTGCTTGGCAGTATCCATCCCGAGGATCCGGAGTGGGATACAACCCTTATCGAATGGGATCACACCGGGGATGGTGTCCCGGATGCAGTTGTGCCTTTGCGAGATCCTGACACGGGTTCGTCGGACGATAACTCAACTTCGGATCGATGTATTGAGTACGATCCTCGCACCATCGACGAGCATTACAGCGATTCGAGCGGTAGGAAAGTTATTCGTGCTCGATTGATCGATGATCGAACAGGGGAGCGTCTGACGAATTGGATCGCTTATGAATTCACACTCCTTGATATTCCTTCGAGTACTTGGACGGTCGATTCGATCGAACTTGAAAGTTCGCACGATGCCTTCTCAAGAACGAACTCAGGTACGGTACGAGGAAGGTTGAGCCATCCCGAATGGAATCAAGATAACGGCGCATTGGGTTCCTATTCACCCGATCACCTCTCGGTCGTAGTCGATTGGGACGGTGACATGCAATTCGATGCCGTGCTACCGATCGCGGACGATTTCACGTTCGAGCATGGGCTTGAGCATTTAGCGCCTGGAAAATATTCCTTCGCATACCGCGCACAAGAGTGGGACTCAGAGAGTCAAGTCTTTCGATATGGTCCATGGCGGGACTATGCATTTGAATGGAATCCTATCTCGCCATTCACTATCGAGTCGATCTCGCTGCGAACGGAGCTAAACCACGGTTCCGAATTTGATTTGTTGTCTAGCAAGTCCACCAATGACCCAGCAATCTTTATCGATATATCAGAGTCGCTTAGTCATGGCTTACAAGGTTATCTCGATATCGATGTCTCGGGGGATGAGTCGCGTCGAGATCAAGCGGACCAAGCCGGTTCATCGATCCATTCGGTTCCTATATCGAGCCAGGAGCGGATCACATTCATCAACCCGACGATCACACCCGGACTACAGCGATATTGGATTCGAACCAGAGTCCGCGATGCAACGCGAGGGTGGGATTCGATCGGGGATTGGCAAGTCTTCGAGTGGCGTTACGACCCGCTTGAGGCCCCGGGTGTGTCTCTCCGTTTGCTCAGCGACGATGGAGTGTCCGACTCCGATCGAATAACCTCGGTTTCCACAATTGTCGGAAGAGTTCTAGGTGCGGTCGATTCGAACACGACTCTCGAAGTTGATTTCGATGACCCAGCAATTGGCAAGACGCGAATCCGACCTCTTGCAGACGGTTCTTTTGTGGTTCGATTTCCCAATGCGATCCCCGGTGAGCATACACTTTGGATTCGAACCGATGGAGTCAATCCTTACCTTGGTGTGCGGATGCTTGGGGCATGGCAAGCATTTGACTTTCAACTCACGGAACCTTCAACTCCTGCTGCAAACTCAATTCAAATCCGCCTGCTGAATGACTCGGGAATCGATCCGATGGATCGGGTTAGCTCTGTCGCGACCATCGTTGGTAGCATCCCAGAACCGCGACGCAATCTGCCTGGGATTTATCCTGTAAGCCAAGATGTTCTTTGGGTCGAAATCGATCGAGATGCGGATGGCAATCCCGACCTTCAAGTTCCAATCGACGAGAACGGCGAATTCACTTTTTCGCCCCTACCACTCCCATTCGGGACTCACTTAATGCGGTTTCGTACGCGATCGATCCATCCCGAATGGAATCAGTTCGACGTAAGCTCATGGAATAGCTTTGATTTCACATTTGCTCCGACGACTTCTGAACCGTTACGCATCGAATCCATTCGTTTGATCGATGACACAGGCATACCTGGAGATAGACGCAGCGAGAAAGGTGGTATTACGGGAGAGATTGTCAGTCTGTTTGACGTGTCGAATGCGGTTGTTTTAATCGATACGAATCGAGATGGACAAGCAGACGATACGATCTCCATCGATCAAGAAGGAAGGTTTCGATATTACCCGAACCTCAGTGCACATGGACAAGTGACGTACGCTTTTCGGCCATTGCGTTTGGAACCTCTGATGTCGACCCATGGGATGGAGCCCTGGGTCGATTTTACTTTTGTTTTCGAAGACCAAGAAAATCAACCACCCAAAACAACCGACTTGGTCTTCTTCCCCAGCTCCCCGACACAACCCCCAAGCATTTTTGGTTCGGTATCTGCATACGGCGATACTTCACAACTGCTTGTCGAGCTTGATGCGAACTTGGATGGGATAATTGATCGCTCGATCCGAGTCGATGCTTTTGGAAGTTTCACGGAGTCCTTGGACTATCTACCATCTGGGGAGATGACGATTCATGTGCGCGTCCGCGATCGAACTGCGATGGAGTCTTCATTTGCAGTCGGTGCTTGGCAGGAGATCGCAGTGGTTATTCCTCCCGTGCCTACGGAAGCTCCTGCGATTCTGGGAATGGACTTTGCTGGGGACCAAGGTAGCTCTGGGGCAGGGCAGGGGCCTGACGGATCCGACGATGGTAGGAAGACAGTCGGTGACGTTCGGGTTGTTGGGCAAGTCGATCGCACTTCGCCTGGAGTTCCGCTAAGCATCGAATTCGATTGTGATTCGGACGGATTTGTCGACGGTCAATCCACAGTGTCGGAAGATAGATCCTTTACTTTTACCCCAGTCAACATCCCGACCGGACCGTTCACGATACGGGCACGTACGAAGGAAATTTTACCGAGTGGGTCCGTCCTTCGAAGTGATTGGACATTGCTCAGCGGAAATAGGGAATCCATCGCAACTGATTTGGTCGCGATCGCATCGATTCGACTTCAGAATAATCGGGGGCCTTCATCGAGCGACCAGCGATCCGCTGATCCCGTGATCGAAGGTGAGCTTCAAGGGGAATTCAATCAGCGAACCGATTGGATCCTGGAGGTCGAATCGGACAGCTTGGAAGTCCAGCGAGAAACATTTGAATTTCGTGGCAGTCGATTTTCCATTGCACCCGCCTGGAGAAATTCAGGGGTCATCGATCTAAGGTTGCGAGTTCGTAGCTTAGATGGTTTTCAGCAAAGTCCTTGGGCTTCATTTCAATTTTTGTTTCACCCTCAACCACTCAGTCCAGAAGCTGACGCTTGGGTCGCCGCATTTCAATCCCTTAAATCGAATATCGCATCTGCTCAATCGGTTCATGTTCAAGGAGTCGACTCGCTGCTGGCAAGATTCGTTTATCAGCGATCCACGCTTGTCTCCGAGCGTGAAGTGCGCAATGAAGCCTCTTTGACGGATCGACTTGAAAACCTTCGAGAAACGCTCAATCGAACTTGGGTAGAAACTATCGATGCGGACGATACGAGGGAGTCGCAGGAATTGCTAGTGACTGAGACTCTCAGGCAATCTTTGTCTGTTTCAGACAGCGGAGCGACACAGGAGTCCATAAATGTTCTGCTGCAACTACTCCCCGAGATGTCGTTCGACTGGCCGACTGAATCGGTCCCCGAGTTGCCGAATTTGGATCGAATACTCGAGGGAAGGCAAAGCTCACTACCTTTACCAAACGTGAAGAAGCCGTCGAGTGAATTAGAGAGCCTAGGTGGTTCGAGTATCGATTGGGAGAATCACGAACCGTACCAGCGGCAGTTGCAGCGTATCGAGAGTGATTTTCAGGCGAAGTCACTGGAAATTCGGCAAGATGTTGCGGATCGAAAAAAGGTGGCATCCACAGCGCGTGATCGCGACTTGGAGTTTGCGGAAACCGAGTACCGCGAGCATTTAGAGCGTATCGCGGTGCAGTTTACTCGCGAAACGAATGCGTTGTTGCCCAGCGGTTTCACAATCGATACAAGCGATTATGCGAGAAGACGACGGGATACAGAGGCTGTTCATCAACGGGAAATTGAACAGATAAACAAACGCTTTCGAACCCTTTCGCAGTCGATCGAAGCCGAGTCTGCAGCACTGAAACTCGCTGCTCAGCGAGTGCGAGATCAGATTAAGCAGGCTGCTGCAAGGGACTTGCAAAGTGTACTTGGTCAGGCACCACCACCTTCGTGCAGTGCGCTTGAAGAGGCAGCAAATCGCTATGCAAGAAAAATCTATAATGCCGATCTTGACTATGATAAAGAAATTCTTCGCATCGACACATTGGTCGCGGAACTGTCAGATCCATTGCATGCTGAGAAAGCAAATTTACTAAGTCAGTCGAAAATCACATACCTTCAGACGACTGCAACCATTGATAAGGAACGCAATCTTGCCAGGATTGAGAGCAATCACGAAAACAGTATGAGGCGATCTGCAGCCGATACAGATCGGCAATTGGCTATCGCACAAGCAGAATTGACCTATCGCTTAGAGATTGACGCAGCGAATACAAAATATGAAAAAGCACATGCTGCCATCGAAAGAGATATGCGTCTGAGCATATCCCAAGCTAATGGGATTCGCGATATTCGAACGGCTCAAGCAAAACTGACTGCAGCGGAGCAATTACATGGGATGCTCGAGAGCCCTTGGTCGGCTTATGAGAGTGAACTGGCGAGGCAAAACTTAGAGCAAGTCCGAGCATTGGATTTAGTCAACCAGGAGCAAATGGGAGAGGCGTCCGAGCGATGGTTACGTATGTCGATACAAAGGATGGATGCGCTGCTGCTCAAAGCACGTGAAGATCTTACATACGGTTCGCAACAGCGGAGCGAACGCATTGAGTCGATCGCTAAGTACCGCGCCGACCATGCGACACTTGTGAAGACCTTTCAAGTTGAACAGCAAGAGCTAGTCAATAAGAGCAAGCTGGAGATGGAGCTTGAGAAACAAAGAAATCAGCTGGATAGCGATCTAATCAGCATTGATGCGATGATCCGATTCGATAGTATCGGTCGTGCGAATCGTCAGACACGTTTGAGTGCCCAAATTTACCGAGGGCCGGATGTCAACTGCGGGACGATGGCGATTGGCTGGATCGGCGGAGATCCCTTTATGTGGTTCCATGGATCAGGAGCGATCTCTCCCATGAGGGCATTTGAGATAACTCGTTCCTTCGAAGAGCAGTCCAATCAGTTGAATCGTGAGACGCAAATAAAACGAGTCGAGCTTGAAGAAGCTGCGCTGAATCGGCGTGATGAGATCATCGAAGAATATGCAATTGCGATCAATTCGCTTCGCATTGGCAAAGAGGTCGAAGAACAGGATTTGCTTGAAGTTTACCATCGCAGTGCGGCTTTTATCGATCGTGATCATGCGTTGAACTCCGCGGATTCGCTCGCCGATTACACGAACCAAATGGCGTATTTGCAATCGCAGGAATCGATCGATGCGACGCAACAGACCGAACGAGACGAACGGCAACGTCGCGATATTCAAACAGAGTTCGCTCGGCAGGAGCGAGAAGCAAGAATTGATCGTCTGACCCAGGAATGGAGGCTTTACCTCCAAGAAGTCGAGCGATGGCGGAATTTGGAACCAAGTGCTTGGACCGACTATATCCTTGGTCAATCGCGAGTCGAGGAGAGAGTCATTACAGTTGATATTGAGCAGTATCGACTTGAAGAAAACCGACGAGCAGAAATCGAGATGACCAAAGAGAGGAGCTTGAGCGAGTCCCTTAGTCGTCAGGGTGTATTGCAAGCTCAGAAAAATCTGGATCTTCAGTTGCGAGATTCACAGATTCTCAGGCAATTGACGGCCGAGCGACTTGATGCCACATATCGCTTCTCGAGCGAAACTGCCGGGGTCTCATCGGTAATTGCCTCGACATTTTCGGTTGGCGGGCAGGCTTGGCCTACATCCGGGAATCGCCACCCTTGGAAGGGACCTACTTATTCAACTGGTGATTCGACATTGCCGATCAAGAAACGGCTTGTTGCAGATACCGCGGCAGCGAATAGGGAGCAAGCCGAAGCGGATTTCGAGCGTGCGGAAGGGATCTCTGGGGCGAAGAATCAAAACTGCATCGCGATTCAATTAGCAACAGATATGCTCAATGCCAATTTGATCGAATGGGATCGATATGTGCAAATGGTTCAGTTCGCAAATGATCAATACAGCGATGCGAAGGGGCATATTGAAGAAGAATATCAAGCCGCCAAGCAAGAGCTTAATGAAGTGCTTCGTGAACGGAGAGCAGAAAGTGTCTATGATCTGAATCGTCTGCTGGCAATGCGCGAATTGCCAACGGCTGAATGGAGTTATGCAGAGTCTATCCCGAATCTAGTGCTTTTCGAGAGTGCAAAACGAAATCTTGATGAAGCCATTTCGCAAGCTCAGACTCAGGCCGTAATCGCAACGCGGGTAGCTCACGGGGAGTTTCAAGCTCAACTCGCTCAGATCGAATCGGCAGTCAATGCGCAGACAGAGCGTATCGAAGTCGATTATACGATTGCATTCAATCGATTGAGTCTCGATTCCGAGCTTGCCGATACAACACGGAATTACAACTTTGCAGATGAAGTCAGCTTACTGCAAGCGGCTTTAAACAAGCAGCATTCCTTGGAGTACGTCCAATCGCTTGGAGGGACCTTCGAGCTGCTTGATCCGAACGCAAAAGCATTGATGACTGCCCAAGCAAACCTGCAAGATAGGCGCAATGCGGAGCTTGCTGATAGCGAACGCGATACAGCGATTGAGAATGCGAGATTAGCGTGGCAGCAGGCCATCTCAAGTTATTCCATAACGCGTGAGTATCAAGAAGCTACCGAGTCGAATGCAGGGGATTTACGCGAATCGATTGCAGCATTGGAGATTCAGCATTCCGAAGAGTCGTTGGAAGCACAGTTCGAATGGATGGCCGAAGATGAGTCATTGATGTCCCGTTGGCAGATGGAGTGGAATGACATCGAGTTTGTTTATCATGACGCATCCCAGCTAGCGATCGATCGTTTCAATCAGCGACTTCATACCGAACGAGAGCAAGCTGCTGAACGCATTGCCGAGGTTTGGAGGGACTACTATCTTGAAATTCATTCCGCCGATGCGATTCAAGCCATGCATGTGCGCGGATGGTTAGATGGCTGGTTGGGAGTTAAGCAGCAGCTAGAATCTTCTTCGAGTATGGCATGGGTTCAGCAACCGATGTACCCGTCGAGCAGGTTTGGAGATTTCAATCTTTTCGCGAAACAGAATGAGAGTTTGCGGTCGAAGCTCGATGAGATTCAAAGAGTTCAGAGATCCAATCAAACTGAGCAGCATGTCCAGTTCGTGTTGGATCAAGGGAAAGCCAAGACCGAATGGCTAAGGGCTATCGAAGAAAGTCGTTTGTCGATTGCTGAAGAGCGACTCCATTCGCAGCAGCGGTACATTGAGCAGCAGCATGAGATCGACGTCCGGTTACAGGAGAATCGGCAGCAAATGACTCGCCAAAGCGAAATTGATCGCGATGAAGATCAAGTCGCATACGAAGCATCACTGGTGGTAGTCAAACAAGCTTTCGATCTGCAGGAAAAGAATGCGAACCAACTCAGTCGACAACACCAGGATGAAGCTTGGATCGACTACGAAGCAGGATTGGCTGGCGTCAAGGCGGACTATTGGCGAGAGCGATTTGTGGCTGGAGTCCAAGTTAATGGTGCAAGCGAGCCGGTGGATCAATGGAATTCCCAATTCAAGAACCACGCCATTGTTCAACACACAATCGCGATGGCAGGTTGGGTAGATGATATCAAGGATGATTACGTTGCTTGGGCAACTCAGATGGCGAGGATCAAAGCCGAAGCGGGGAAGCATGACCAAGTTGCATCGAGCGATCTCGCGAGTAAACAGAATCAGGCGCGTTTAGAACATCAACATAGAACTTCAGCAGCACAATCTAGTGCGATTCAGCAGAAACAACAAGTTGAGCACGAGTACCAAGTCGAGAAGTTAGAGGCGGAAACGCAAGGGAAGCTTGCTCGTCAACAACTCGATTTCGAATGGGAGAGAGCAGATCTCGCCTTGAGGGTAGATTTTCAAATAGCGTATCAGCGTGCCGAAGCACTAGAGCAAATCATGCGACTTCGTGGAGTTGGTGAAGCGCAGCGCGTACGGGAGCATTCATTGCTGATCGCCGAAGCGCAGCGGGATCGAGAGATCGCCGCAGCAATCGCGGTTGAGAAATGGAGACGTGGCGTACTTGATCTCGATGTTACCTTTTCGGTTGAATCCAGTGCTAAGTCCGGTGATTTGGCCGAGCGACTGCGTGCGATCGAGTCCGAGGCGAGCTTGGTCATGCTGCAAGCGGATGAAGATCTCGCTGATAGACTTGCTGATGCAGTGACCGAGCACCAGAGAGCTACTGACGAGCAACGATTTGAACGTCTTCGTAGCGAGCAGAGAGCGAAGGATACTTGGGCTCTAAGTGCAGCGATTGCAGGAGCTGAGGCGACTGAAAGGTTGGTGGGAAATTTCAATGGGAACTGGTCTGAGTTTTTGGTGGCACAAGCGAGAGAGGAGGTTGAGGCGACTCGGCTGGCTCAGGGGATTCAGTATCAAACCGTCGAGCGTCAGATAGCGATCGATCAAGATTATTTAGAGCGAATTACCAATGCCCAGCGGTTGGAATCGGAGGGATTGAGGCAATCAGAAGCTCGATGGGGAGCCGATCAGATTCGATTTGAGGATGGTATTGAGACCGCAAGACAGAAGGCGATCGAAGAGTTCGTTGAAGAGCTTGCCGAGCCGCTGCGACGTACGATCGATGTACTGCTTGATACAGAGTTGGAATATGAAAAGTCACTTGCGGAAATCAAGTGGGAGTTTGCTCAGAGTCGCGATGAAGAGAGTTATCGTAGATCGCTCGAAGAGTTGAGTACGCAGCGGAATCAAGACGAGTTGGCAGCGCACAGGGCCTGGGGTAGTTCCAGAGTATTTGCGATAGCGCAGCGACGCGAACAAGAAGCTGACTTTACTGAGCAGCTGTTGCGATGGCAACTTGAGCGAGACCAAGCGATTGCACGTACGGAGCGTGATGGAAGTTTTATCACAACGCAGGAGGAAGCTTCTGCGTATGGGGATGCTGTTTGGGGATGGGCAGATTCGGAGGTTGACTATGCAGAGGAATTCGCGGAGATGCGCATCGAGTCGGCTGAAAGAATCGATGCGGCAATGCGATCGGAAAACCGACATGGGAACGCTTGGTCGAAATTCAATCGCGATAACGTATACTCGCAAGCTGAGTATGAAGTTCGAATTGCGAATAGTAATGCCGAGAAGCGTCGAGAAGATGCAAGAAACCAAGTCGAGCATGAGCAGCAGCAGGGGGCTACGACGAAGCTGTGGGATGCTGGCGAATGGGTGGCGAGTGCAGCAGCGAAAGATACACTCATCACGCTAGACAGGATGGCCGAGTCCACGGTTGTAGGGGCGCTTCGAACGTACGCAAGCTCTGGATGGTACAGCGAAGCACCTGTGCTATTGGCCGCGCCGTCATCTAATACGGAGTTTGTCCCGCAGGTTGAAAAGAGTTGGTATATCAACGCGGCGGGCTATAACGCCTTCTTCGGGGATGACCGTCGATATGAAGCGACGGTGTTCGTCGACCGAGCAATTCGAGAAGATCTTCTCATCGGTAAGAGTGCACCTTGGGAAGTTCTTGAGGTTGATGTGATGCGATGGCGAGATACCGGGTTTCTCGAGTGGGTGCGAAGTCCCAGTGAGCAATGGGGTAGCGGGCATTGGGAAACGCTGACACGATGGAATCGAGAGTTGATCGATAGGCAAGGGGAGTGGAGTCAGGCTGATGGGAAGGTGGCTCGCATGGATAATCCGAGCGCGATCATTACGTCCGATATGGCGCTGTCGATCGTGCCTTCGGCATACAAGACACCGCAGATACAGGTGCTACCCGATTCCGTCGAGGAACTACAGCAACCTTGGGAGGACTTAATCGGTACTGGCGAGCATCAGGATATTTTCCGATGGATGGAGAATCATGTTCGTTTGCTCGATGCGAATCAACGGCCTGATTACGGCGCGTTGATCATCGACCGATCCACTGATTGGGAGTTGCTCAAGTCACCTCGCGAGGAGGTTCAGCCCAAACCGGTATCGCTTGATCGATTCTTCGTGTCGGATGCGAATCAGTGGAGCGAGTTACTAGGAAGTTTATCGATCCATTACCGAAGTTTGCGATCGATGAGTTCGACTCCGTTGGAAATGGAGGTTGGCAATAAACTTAGAAATCACATCGACACGAAGAATTGGGATTCGGAGGTGGTATTAGGACCGAAGAAACTGCTTGGTCAAAGTAAGCGTGATGAAGTGGTGCGGCGTGGAAGTGACGTTTATTGGCGATCATTGGTCCCGGGTGGGGCAGTGGATAAGTCAGGAAAGGTAAAGTACATCGAGACCAAGATCGGGCGTATTGACCCGCATGGATGGGTGTACTTGGAGACCGGCAAGCGTGTGCTTTACAGCGCTATCGAGACGTGGGCGGGTGAGTTGCAGGTCGGTGGTCCATCGGAAGTGAGTCGACTGCTCGATGGACTCATTTCACCATATGTGTTCGCCCCGCAATCTGAGCAATATGGAATATTCATTGCGGGAACGGGGATGCATTTCCATGGAATAGGTAATGTGGAAAAGTTGTACAACGTTTACGAGGGGAGCAAGTTTTACTATGGTGGAATTGGCAATCCCATTGAGTATCCAACGGCGAGTCGCGTCTGGGCGGATCAAGCGATTGGGATTGGTTGGGCATCGATAATTGAACGAATCGAGGCTGATTTCTTGACTTTCTATAAGCCGTGGCAAAAGATTCATGTGTTTGGTTGGAGTCGGGGTGCGGCGATGGCCCACGAGTTCTCGAAGATGTTATCGGTTTACAACATCGAAGTAGATTTCTTAGGATTGCTCGATCCCGTTTATTCGTATGTTTATCCTGGTCATAGCTCGATGCTTGTGGAATGGTCTGAAACTGGACGCGATGGGAATTTTGTAAAAGCTGTTCAGTCGAGAAACACGAAAGCCATGTCGATTATCTATGCTGCGAATGAAGACAGAAGCTTTTTTCCAGCGACACGCTTTTTCCAAGATGATGATTTGAAGCTGCGGTTAATGAAATCTCCTGGGGGTCATGGAGAAATCGGAGGGCACTTTTCAAGCAATTTAATCGTTCAACGATTGAATATGCGAGCGATGATGGAGTTAGCTGAACTTGATGGGGATGCTAAGTTCCGGTTTAGAGGTATCGACGAGGATATTCTGCGGATTTATAGCTCTCCTATAACACGGAAAGTTGCGATTGGAACGAAGATAATGGAGGAATCTGGGGTATTTAGCTTCATGAAATACGACGTTGCGATCGAATTCGAAAACTGGGTGCCCTTGAGTCAAGACGAATACATTTTTCAACTCGCTACAGCGAATGCTATTTCTTGGGCTCCTAGTGCATTTGGTAGTCAGCAAGGGAACACCTTGGGTTTTTTCACCACGACGCTCGACACCGTCTTTTCGACGATCAATTCATTAACGGTGGAGCGAAGGCAACCTTTCCTCAGTCATGTCAAGCGGTATCTGGATTGGTGTCCGATGAATCTTTGGGATCTGCCATTTGTGCTTGATGATAACGGGAAGAGTCAGATTCCTGAGGATCGGTTAAAGATTCTCAGGCATATGTATTCGTTGCGAATCGATCCTGAGAAAGGGGATTGGTATGCGAACCGATGGAGTGAATGAGTTGGTAATCGTGAACGAAATGGTTGTTTTGGAACTTGGGGGAATCGAAGATGTTGCGATTGACTGTGTTGGCTTTGATTTGTGTCAGTTTGTTTTTCACGGGTTGCAAGTGGTTTTTACCGAGATATTATCACGCTAACTATCCAGGGTTCTATGCAATCCAAAAAGATAAAGCTTGTGTCGCGATTGTGGTTGAGGATCCGGCGAAGGCTCAGGTTTATGGTTTCGTCAGTGGTAGTGGTGTAGCGTTGCGGGATTTGCATAAAGAGGATTTGTCGCCATTTGGATTTAAAACATCGAACGGTCGCGCTTGGAGAAAAAAATTTGTAAATGACTACAGCTATATTGAATTCAGCGAGTCTGGGGAAGTGATCCAAGTGCTCCTTGGTAAGCAAGCGGACGATGATTTCACAATCGCACCGACTTCGGATGGACCGTGGTTGACCCTACCGACGCCGTGGGATAACTTTGAGAAAGCGTTTGGGAAGCCCTTAAGCAGGAAGGCTTTCTATCGCGAATGGTCGTGGTTACCTTGATGCGTCCGGTTTCTTGGGCAGGACATCCCAGTGAGCGATACCTTTATCGCAGCGCCATTGATCGGGAGCGATTTCTTTTAGGATCGCTCGCAGGACGAGTTGATCATCGAGGAGGGCAACCGTGGAACTCGACGGTTTAGTATCCGATGCTGTAGTATTCGGTTTTGCCTGTGAGATGCAGTGGGTGAGGATCGAGTGCCAAGGGAGTTTTTTACCGTCGAGGACTTTGCGCATGAGGACATCATCGACGCAAAGAGTAAGCAGGTTAGAGACGGCGAGGGAAGGTGAGAGGATGAATGGTTCCCATGGTATGGGTTTGAGTTGATCGTAACGGAGGGCTTGGTCGAGTTGGAAGGGGCCGACTCGGGTTCGTTTCAAGTCGACCATCACTGCATCGGAGCCGAGGTGTTTTGCTATGTCGCTACCGAGAGTTCGCATGTAAGTACCGGTGCTACAGACGGTACGGATGGTAAACGTTTGTGCATTGAGGTCGAGCAATTCAAGTTCGTGGATCTCGACGGAGCGTTTAGGTATTTCGACTTGAATTCCGCGTCGCGCATGAGCGTGAGCGCGTTTGCCATCGATACGAATGGCTGAATATGCAGGAGGTGTCTGCTGAATGTTTCCGAGAAACTTTTCCAAAGTCGATAGGAGGGGTGCGCGTTCGAGAGTTGGTGCGGAATCGACTCGAATACATTCGGTTTCTAGATCTCCAGAGGCGCTGCTGAACCCGAACCGAAATTCGCCGATGTATTCTTTGTCAAATGCGTGGACTTGATCCATCAATCGGACGGCAGGTCCGAGGAGCAAGACCATGGCCCCGTGTGCTAGGGGATCAAGGGTACCGGCGTGTGCGATTTTCGTTGAGCGATCGCCGGTTTGTCTCAGCGCTGCGGTCGCTTCATTGACACAATCTCGGCTCGTCGGGCCGGGTGGTTTGTCGACGACAAGGATTCCGTACATCAAAGTGAGGCTTACCAGCGAATATCGATAGGGGCACCGATTCGTACGCCAAGCATCATTGCGGCAGAGTCGCTTACCAGATGCACCTTTAATGGTGCTTCGCCTTCGGCGATCGCAATGAGTGTCATGCTTGGCTGTTGATGATTCGAATCGAATAGGCCCAACGTCTCATGTTCGCCGTCGATAAGAACGCGTGTATCGGTCGATCGCGGAATAGAGTTCCATGACTGAGGAGAGATATCAGTGATAAGGTCCCCGTCGGAAGTAATTTCTACGACGATACCTTCGATGCGTCCCGACACTTAGTTGCTCCTTCGAAGAGTTCCCGCTACTTCTACGAGTGCGGTTTGATGATTAGGCGGGTAATTGTACTCGAAAAGGAACCTAGGTGGGGCGCTCAGTAGATAGATTGCTTTGTTACAAACGGGATATTCGTCAAGATTCGATGAAGAACCCTTTCTTTTCTCTTATTTCTACCCCGACATCCAAACGTGCTCGTGTTCGTGCTCGTGCTCGTGCTCGTATTCACACTTGTATTTACACTTCATTCGATTTACTTGTGTGCGGTTAACGTTGCGGAATCGAAATAATGTGTTTTGGGCCGGGGTGTAAGACCCCGAGCCATCGGCCGCGTCGGATATCTACCACCGGTGCGCCATCGAGATCATCCGGCAGATTGACCGACGGGTCTAAAACGAGCCCTTGATCGGTTTGCATGATTCGTGATTTATCGACAAGTATTGATCGGTCGGTTTCGGGGGAGACGATCAATACGTCATCGATGGGCTCGCCGACCGGTTGTAGAAATTCCATGGGGTCGAGTGGCGGAACAGCGGTGGTGGGAGCCGACGGGAGTCGTAACCGCAACATCGACGAGTTCGCATTGTAGGACATCGGTATCTGGGAGTGGAGTGTTGGGCCCGTTGAAGTGCTCAATGCGAGGGCTTCGTGCGGAATGCTGACCCCTGCAACTTCAAGTTGGCCAGAATTTTCAAGGGCACTTGCTGGAAGCCTAGCGAAATCTTCGCGGAGCAGAAGTGTTCCGTCATCGAAGAGGAGTGCCCATCCAAGCTTCTGCTTGGTGACTTGGAATCCGAAGGACGATTGTTTCCAAGTTAGACTTGTTCGATAGCAGACGGGCGATTGACGTTGTAGTTTCTCCCAAAGAGCACCGTAGGGGAGAGAGGGGTTCCACTGCGTCCATTCATCTTCTGGGCGTTCGTGCAGATGAAAGCGTGCGCCTGTATTTACTATTTTCCCTCGATGGTCTGGTGTTGCGAACTCGATTCCACCGTAGAGAATTTGGCTCAATGAATCGGCTTCGAGGGATACACCGGTAATTCCGAGTCCAAAGCGCAAGCCGGATCGCATCCAGAACTTGGTGTTGCTTCGCACTAGCTCATGGTATTCCGGATCGATAGCGCACCGAACTAGCACGCTTCTCGCATCGCTTGCGAGGTTGACCGACAAAACATCGCCGACATGAAAGCCCCGATGCAAGATCGGTGTGCCGCTATCGAGACTAAATCGCTTGGTCGCATCCAAGATGATTTCCACGGAGCCTTCTTTAGGACGAATCGATGGTGGTGAATCAAGTCCTTGAAAGCGTTTCGTATTCGCAAATTCCGAAGCGCCCGGTTCCATCCCGATATACTTCGGACCGACGATCGTTTCGAGTCCACGAATCGATTCAATCGATACGATGGGACGAACGATCCAGAAGGAGGTACCGTCGGTGATCGTTTTTCTGGCGTTGGGAGTCAGACGCACCGCAACTTCGATTCCCGCCGTGTGTCCTGAACCTTTGGATGGTTGCAGTCCGATTTTCTCTACCCGTCCGACTTCGATGCCTCGATAGCGAAGCGAATCCCCGGGTGAGAGTCCGTGCCCTTCCTCAAAGTCGATCACAATCAGTTCGCCTTGATTCTGGTACGTCTGGAAGAACAGGTATAAGCTCAGCAGGGCTGCTGCGGCGGTGGCGAGCCACATCCAAGATGGGCCAGCGCCTTTTCGTTGGCGGGTGTTATTCCTCGTATCGGTGCTGTTGGCATTGGGGCCTTGTACGACGTGGCCATTGACGACTGGGATCGCCTCGGGAACGGAGGTTGCCTTCGACGAAGATTCCAAGGGAGCATCGGGCATTGGGCACCTGTGCGGGGTTGCGGACCGGTGTTGGGGTGAAAAGTTGGACGGAACGGCAAGTTCTCCTGTCGATTGCCGGGGGTTGGGGTTCAATCCCTCGGATCGCTTCGGTAGGATAAAGCCCGCTTTGGATCCTCGTCGCCGACCCGTATCTTATTCGAACCGAACCAGCAGGACTATGATGCCATTGTTAACAACACTTATAGAATTACCAACCTCATTTACGATGATTCTCGGACACGCCGGACATGGGCCAGTGGTCGATGGTGGGGATGGAGTTAGTACTTTGCTACACGCAATGACAAGCCCGGAGCATTTTGTCCCTGTCTTGGGAGCATTGCTTGCTGTCGGAACAGCTGTTTGGATGATTCGCCGAGCGGTTCGAAACTATCGGATTTCGAAACCTACTTGAACCGAGATGGACAGAACCAGTTCATTTGGGTTTGGGTGTAGACATCTCTTTTCTGCGCGATCTTGAAATTCCAGCGCAGAGTTGGTCGTTGCGATACTGCCGTTGGCCGTTACGACTTGGTTCGCGAAGGTTGGAGACTGACTGGTTGTGGTGATCATTTTGACTTCTCCGAGCTGTTTTCCTGCTGCAGAGGCAAGTCTTGCGGCTTGACCCTTTGCCCGTTCGAAGGCTCTTTTCATGGCTTGGGCTTCCTCATCCTCGCTCAATGCGCCGACGTAGAGAACTTGGCCTTCGCCGGCGGATGTGATGTTTGATGAAGAAGAGGATACGTAAGCTGAAGCGCCCATTAAGGGCATGATTTGTTCAAGCTCTTCTTCGGAGAGTTGAACTCGAAGCTTTGTCCCGCGAAAGAGTTTGTCTTGGGAGATTTGACGAAGCTTTGCGCCGAATTCGACGGCTGCATCTAGTTGGTCTGGGTTGATGGCCCATTCGGCGACGAGACGTTTCGAGGCGGTGTGGACGAGGGGTAGTGGGTCGGCCTCTCCGTCGAGATCTTCTTCTTCCTGAAGGAGCATTTCACGAAGTTTGCCGCGCATTTGAGGATTGTTTACTTGCATCTGAGCAGCTTGGCGACGCAACCATTGCTTCGCGGTCTCCGGGTTGTCGACGAATGGGACGCTTTGGCCGAGGACGGGCAGATTCCACTGGAAGCTGCTTTTGCCTTCACCGATGTTGGCTGTTTGCGCAAGGTCAATCAGCATTTTCTGGGCGCTCAGGCAGTGGTCTTGAAGTTTTGTAACCGCATCGGCGGCCGTTCGATCTTCCGCGCGAAAGGTTGTTCGCATTTGAATTGCGATCGGCTTGAGGGTTACCGATTCTTGGGCGGTGACCGTAAGCAGAGGGGCTGCGTTGGATACTTGGGCTGGATTCTGCGTTTGGGCGGACAAGCTACCGAGCAAGGCTAACCATAGAGCGCTCGAGAGAGTCAGCGAAGTGCATATCGATTGATTGTTTAGCATGAATGAATTCCCGGAGGAGTGCTCGGTTGCGGCAGCATCTGTCAACATTCGTTGAGCGACAGTGGAATCGGGCGAATGGTGTTTTTGGGGCTTAGCCAAACGTTTTGCGGTGCTCAGACCCGCATTTATCATAACTTCTGTGAGATGTTTGTTCTTCGGAATCCGTCAAAGAATCGGCTTGCGGTCGGCAACTTTTCACTGTTTGTCTTTTTGGTTTGTTTCATTGGTTCTCATTTCTCGGTATTTCTATTGGGCATTTTGGGGGCGGCCATCGCATGCGTCTACGATTTCCCTCGATTTCCACTTCGCAGAGTTGTATACTGCACTGGATGCCTTCATGACTCGCTACCGAGCATCTTGGACGGTTGAGCGTTCGAACGAGGGTTTGTACCTAGGGACTATCGGCTGCGGGCTTGGACTGACAGCAATGATGAAAGCGAGGCGAGCGTTGATTCGAAGTTTTAGAACCGCTGCGTTACCTTGGATGTTCGTTTCGATCCCATTGGGCTTAGAATTGCCCGCTAACCTTTTGGGTGTTGATGAAGCGAAGGCAGGCTCGCCTGCGGTCCTCATAAGCTATTCCGGATTCCAGGATGGCCTCGATGCTCAGGGGAGTCAGGGATTGGAGAAGAAGGCAAGTTGGGCATGGCAAGAGGGCACAGTTTGGCTTGAACGCATCGCGACGTGGCTCAATGGGCAGGAGGGTAAAGCCTCGTTGCTTGATGAAGCCCGATCGATCGGGTCGAAGCGTGGACTCGATCTGCATAATGCGATTTTGGATATTGCTTCGAAAGCGGACGCTGATATTGCAGACTACCGTTTGGCTTTAGAGGCATTCTGGTCGGATGCAAGCCCGAAGGTGCTTGAAGGCAAGCTTAGTTCTTTGGTGGCAAACGGGGCGATTCCCGTATGGCTCAAGCCGGATTTGCAACTCGCATTTGCACGCCGCTTGATCGAACATCAGCGGATCGACGAGGCTTTTGCGTTGCTCAATACGATGTCGATCGATTCGGTTAGCGATCCATCGAGTTGTCTTTTTTCGCTTTCCGTCTGCCAACACTATCTCCTGATGAAACAGCCTTGCGAAGATTCCTTGCGGAAGCTCCTCGAGCGCGAAATGGAGCTTCCGAGCCGGTACGCGATTACCGCCAAGCTAATGTTGTCCGATATCGAGCCTTTGAAAGAAGACTCTCTCGATGAGGTTGCTCGAATGATGAACGATGTAGAACGTCGTTTATCCTTAGGACGCACGGGAAAACAAGTCCGGGATCAGGAACAAGCGATCATCGAAAAGCTTGACAAGATGATCGAAAAGATGGAGCAACAGCAGCAGCAACAACAACAGCAGCGCAAGCAGCAGCAACAACAGCGCCAGCAACAACAGCAAAATCAGCGTAAGGACTCTCAGCAGCAGAATGCCAGCGACCAGTCAACTCCGGGAGGCTCAAGTGGCGAAGGGGAAGTCGACAACAAGGATATCGGCGACAAGTCAGGGTGGGGGAATCTACCTCCAGCGGCTCGGCAAGAGGCCCTTCAAAGTATGACCAAAGACTTGCCAAGCCACTACCGTGAGGTCATCGAAGCCTACTTTAAGAAGCTCTCGAAGGGTGCGGAAAATCCTTAGGGGCAATGTTCTTAACGGTGCTCCTAAAGTGCTTCTAGAAGACCCTTTAGCTCGTCTTCTAACAAGTAATGCCCCGGTCTTAAAGAGTCCGGTGCCATGGATCCGTTTTCATAGGTATTCCAGTGCTATACTTGTTGCCGTTCCGTAGATATTTCCGTGCCCCAGATATTGCCGTGCCGTAGGTAACAGCATCCGTGACAAAATGGGAGACTGTCGGTACCATACGAGCACCTAATTCGATTTGTACGTTTTTTCAATGAGACCCCGATATGAATGATTCAGGCGGTGTGCCGCTTAACGAAGTAGCCGAGAAGAAGGGTGCGATCCGCAAGCAGGCGCACGATAACCGTCGAACCCAAGCGGATAAAGATGGGGTTTCCGATGCGATTCTTGCTCGCTTTCTGAGTTTGCCCGAATATGCAGCTGCATCAACTGTGATGTTCTATGTCGATGTTCGGGACGAAGTCCGCACGCGGCAGGCGTTACCGGAAGCTTTGAAGAGCGGCAAACGGATCGTCGTTCCGTATTGCGTGGACGGGGAGCTCGAATTGTTTTGGCTTGAGACCATGGATGAATTGGAACTCGGGATGTATCGCATCCTTGAGCCCAAAGCTGAGTTGCGCGAAGTCGCGGCCAAGAAATTGCGACCTGAAGACCTTGATCTGATCATGGTTCCCGGAGTCGCGTTCGATCGTGAAGGTGGTCGTACCGGGCACGGTAAAGGCTACTACGACAAGCTTCTTGAGCACGCGAAACCGAGTACTCCCTTGGTCGCTTTGGCATTCGAATGCCAGATGTTCGAAGAGATCCCCATGGATGTTCATGACATTTACATGGACAAAGTAGTCACAGAGTCTGCGGTTTACGCTGGTCGTGGTCGCAAATAGTTTGAAAGGCAATCTATGCAATCGACGACGAACCCCTCAAGTGCTGAGCCATGGACGAGCCCTCAATGGCAAGCTTTGGTAGAAGATACGTATGCAGAAGCTTTCCGCAGTCTTTACAGCCGAGTGCTGGTGACCGCACGTGACGAAAAGTGGCTTTTGGCTGCTTGCCAAAAAGCCACTGGGCACGCAAGCAGCACGATTCTGTGCGATTGCGAAGCTGGCATCGAGGGGATTGTCGACGGAACGAGTCCTGGGCAAAAGACTCCGGACGGGCGGATCGGCGCGTATTTGCAATTCCACGTCCCAAGGTTTCGCAAGGATCGTGTCGAGCATTTGGAAAAGGTGCTCTTAGCGAGACTTTCTCAGAATGTGCTTACCTGCCCGACCACACGCCTATTCAATGCGCTAGATTCGGACCCCTACTTCAAGCTTGGACGTAAAATCGCGTACTTCGGGGATGGGCATCAGTTTCGAAGCGAGATGAACGGCGAGAAGGGTTGGACGATTCCCACGCTAGGAGGAGAGTTCTTCCTAAGCCGTCGCTTTGGTTACGCCGACGGAATTATGGGTGGGAACCTATGGTTTTTGGCTACGAGTGAAGACGCGGCGATCGAAGCGGCTGAGCGAGCCGGACGCGCAGCGGATCTTGCACCAGGAGTCATCACGACGTTTCCAGGTGGCGTTGCCGCCAGTGCAAGTAAAGCAGGTAGCAGCTATAAGTTCTTGATTGCGAGCACCTACGCAGAATACTGCCCGACGCTGCGCGAGAAGCTTGGGGATAGATCCCGAGTACCCGATGGTGTGCGATCGATCATGGAAATTATCGTCAATGGGGCGAACTTAAATGCGGTTGCGCAAGCGACGTATTTGGCGATTGAAGCCGCATTGGGAGTTGAGGGGTTGGTTCGAATCTCAGCCGGTAATTACGGCGGGCGACTTGGCAAGTCGTTTATATATCTTCATCCCGACAAGCATCCCGAGGCGGCCTGAAACGCGTGTGGCTTGAAACGTGGGGCGGCTTGAAACGTGGGGCGGTCCTCCCGGGCCGCCATCACGAGCGCAGCGAGGCGTCACTTAGCAATTGATTACCCCCATGGCTTTAAAACCAAAGTCTCACGCAAAGACGCAAAGACGCAAAGGGGGGGATGGGGCAGAGGGTTTGTTGTTGGAGAGTGGTCTGTATTGGAATCATGTGCGTCGAAACATGCGGCGGCCTGGAACGCGTGGGGTGGTCTGAAACGTGGGGCGGTCCTCCCGGGCCGCCATCACGAGCGCAGCGAGGCGTCACGTAACAATTGATTGCCCCCATGGCTTTAAACCACTGTCTCACGCAAAGACGCAAAGAAAGCCATGCCCAGTTGTGTTGCGTTTGGGGGCAAGGGTTTATTTAATCGCGTCTCCCGTTTACTCCCGCCTGCCTGCGAAGTGGTGGTCAAACCTTTCAGGCTAACCGCGACTTGCGAACACGCATGCGGTTATCATTGGTGGGTTCCGCGGTCGTTGATTTGAGCTTGCGGATGGAATGCAGGGTGCTTGGGATGTTGCGGTTGATTAAGAATTAATCGGCCGACCGCTTCACCACACCCTACGTGCAATTGATTCGCCCGTTGGGCTGTTTGACTTTTGACCCGGCGGACGCGGTCGTTGGATGATCCAGCGGTTTCGCCTGCTTGAGCTTTTCGCTTGCATCCGCAAGTTGCAGTTCGATGGTACGAAGCTTTTTCGACAGTTCGATCCCTTCGTCGACTTGGGCTGCCGCATAAGCGTTATCGAAGGCTTTTTGAGCTTCGTCGCGTTGAGTTTCAAGATCTGCGACGAGACGACTGTATTTTTCAAAAGCTACCGAATCCGGATTGCGCGGACGATAGCGATCTAGAGAATACATCGCTACCGATAACTTCTCTTGAAGGCTGATTTGTAACTTGGAAGCGGATTCAGTACCAGCAAAATTTCCGAGCTTCAGGTTATTGAGCAAGTCTCTTCTAACAACGTGAGCTTGTTCGATGCAGCGATCGTTGTTCTCAAGTGCTAGGAGATACTCTCGGCGGTTTTTCTCGCACCCGACAAGAGATACTAGGAGGGGTAATACGAGGGCGAGCGTAAGCGTAGCGCGTCCCAGGGTGGCGTGGAAGGTTTTCATATTCATAGTATTTCGAGCGTGAACGCTAGTTGAGCATCCGACGGGTAACGGAAAGGCAACAAAGCAGGGGCTGGTGAATAGTATTGATTAAAACTTTTGCGTCTAGTGGAGTTACTCAAGGAAAACCGTCGTTCTTTGCTTAATTTTTCGGTATTTCTCCGAGACGCTTTTCTAGCATTTCCGAGGCTTTTGCTGCTAGGACCCCATCGACAACGCGGTGATCGCATAGCAATACGATTTCGGTAGGCTCGTTCGGCGAGACCGGTCCCATGGCTAGACTCGTGGTGGTGACCAAAGGGTGGTAACCGTTGAGAGCACCGAGGTGAGCTAAGCTTGAAATACTGAAAGTTCCCAAGTGTTTTGCTCGCTTGCGTCCTGTCCATCGCATCAGCAGGTACCATTGCAAACGTCGGAGAGGAGTCGGCCAGCGTTCTAGCCGCAACGCGTCCGGGTAGATCTGCTCGACGGGCATGGAATTCCATGCGTCGAGATGGTCTTGGTAGGTTTGTAGGTTCGCAGTTTCCGAGCAGACGAATCGCCCCCAGACCAAACGTCCAAGGTATGGGGTTTCGGGCGAGGTGGGCCGATGGATAGTTATCGATGCGACCGGTTCGGGGTGACGGTACATATACGGGAAGGGTCTTGCGATATAGACATCGCGAAGTTCAGGTAGTTCGCGGCATACCGACCCGTATGCATAGGCGAGAATCGCGGTCCAGCCTATTCGTTTTCCAGAGGCTTTAAGTTCTTGACGCCATAGTTCGATGGGTTGAAGATCCATCCGGCGAAGCACGGGAAAGCTAGGTACGCGGCGTGCGACGAGGGAAATATCGATCGCGAGTCGTCGTTCGCGGGGAATACGATGACGTGATCCCCGATTCTTCGTCGACATTTGCAACATTGGCCACGCTGAGACTTTCACCGAACTTCGATGGTGTCGGTTAAGGAATTAACCTGTTATTTGCAGGTCGCAGGTCTATCGATTGACTTGCGATTTCTTCAGTTCGTCCAGAGAAGCTTGGGTTTCAACGTTTCCAATTCGACTCTTCTTCGGGTTCAAGATATTGGTGATCTGAGCATCAGCAAAAAGTTTGGCCATGGTCGCATCCATTTCCTTGCTGAGTTTCTTCTCATGGACATCTTTAACCAAGTCTTCGCGGACGGCATTGATGTCTTGAACAACAGGTTGTGTAAAACCTTGGCAGCGAAGGATGACGTATTGTCCACCGATTTCGATGATGCCAGACATTTCACCCGGCTTAAGAGCGAAAGCAGCTTTCTCGAGATTGGCTTGCCCTCCGTGCTTGCGAAGAGGTGGGACTTTGCCGAAATTCGCACGTGAGCTTGGTTCGACGGAGTATTGGTTCGCGAGTTCACCGAAGAACTGTTCGGTGTTTTTGTTGCGAGCCATTTCCCAAACTTCTTGCGCTGTGCGTTGGTTGCTGAATACGACAGCGAGGACTTCAGCGCGTTGGCCAAAGTTGGCTTCGAACTGCCGTTGAACATCGTCTTCGGTGATTTGAACTTGGTCCGCACACAATTTCTTAAGTGCTACCGTCGGCCAGACCGCATCGCGAATATAGACTTCTACGCTCTTGCCTTGATCGCGCAGAACATCGGCGATCCAACGCTGAATATCTGGTGAACCGTCTGCTTGAAGGTAACCGTAGTAAGTGGCTGTCGAACGGATTTCTTCATCTACATCGGTTTGACTGACCGCTTTTCCGGACTTGTTCAATGCGTCTTCAACAAGCTTGCGGTTGATCTCACCTTCGAGCAACTTAATACCAAAACGCTTGACGCATTCTTGTTCGAGGACGGCCATCGTTACATTCTGACCGTTGATAATCGCTGCGATTCCGGGGTACTGCTGTTGCAGTTCGGGCTTGCCAAGAACGGAGACGATCTGGGAGCGATTGCGCAGCTCCGTGTAGATGGTCTCTGCAGATCCGCGCAGTTTCTCTTCTTCCAACTCTGCCTTGATGCGTGTTTGAATCTCGGCCAACTGGGCGGCTGGCGGATTGGCTGGCGGCAAGTGTCGTACGCATTGAAGGACAACGTTGATGTCACCAACTTGGAAGATCTTCGAAACTTGACCAGGTTGCAATCCAAAAGCGACTTGCTCGACCACATCGTCTCCACCACCACGGCGAATCGGTGGCAACAGTCCTTCAACGCTCGCACTCGCAGGATCTTCGGAGTTATCTCGAGCGAGCGTTTTAAAGAGTTCTGGATTGTCGGTGGCTTGTTGATGCAACGGTTGGATCTTGGCCAAGTCCTTGCAAGCGATCATCCGAACTTGGACCTTAGGGCCGAATTCGCTTTGGAAAGCCCGATCGATGTCTTGTGGAGAGACCTGCAACATCTCTTTGCTCAAAGCCCGCAGAGCAAGCATTGGCCAGACGATATCTGAAGCATAGTACTCCGGAAGAACATTGCGTTCGTTTTCGAGGAGTTTCAAGTACATCGCGACGCTCAAGTTGAACTTCGAAGCGATGCGTGCGATTTCGTCATCGACATCTTTTTGCGTGATCTCGATCTTTCGCTCTTGGCAAGCTTGAAGGATCAAGTAGCGGTTGACCATGTTCTCGAGGACTTCTTCCCCATGGTGCATCACGCATTGGTTGGCTAAGTCTTGGAGAGTGATCTGTTGGCCGTTGACGATAGCAACCAGAGCTGGTCCAGAAGCAGTCGGTCCACCTTGACCTGCCGCCCCGGGAATTGCGTTATTTGGTGCGGGTTTGTCCGTAATGCTGCGCGATGATGTCGGGGTCGCTGTAAGTTTTGCTGTTACCCCTGGCTTGGTAGCCCCCGATTGAGGTGATCCACCTACCGCCGGCCCCCTACCTACTTGGTCTTGCCCAAATAAAACAGCGGGAGCTCCCGCAACGCATTGGGAAGCAACCAACAGGGCCAGAGTCCATCTTGTCACTCGCATACAGATTCCTTTCGTTTTTGCGCGAAATATCGACATGGGAAATATCGATGTTGGCGAGTTTAGAAAGTCCCGTTCGCTTGGGTCAAGGTCAAGTCGATGCGAGTGCGATCTTGAACATTGCTAGCCATTCGTTCGTGATTTGATTTCCAAGCGATTGATTTTCAAGCGATTGATTTTCAAGCGATTGATTTTCTGGGGGATTTTTGACAAGCGAATTCTTGGCGTTCGAAGCTTGCTCGCAGGCATCGGTCAAGTCGGCCGCGAAAAGACCTTGGTTGGTGAGATTCTCGGCGATGTCTTGAAGAAGTTTCGGGTCGCGAATCCTTCGGAACCAGTAGTTTGCGTTCCAGTAGTCCCCTTCCATCCGATGCAAAAAACCGTGGATGTAAGCGCCGAGTCCCTCAGTGGAGTCTTGGACCAAGCTGTGCGCCGGCTCCATACAACCGATTCTCAACCATAAAAGGGCTTCGAGAAACGACCCTCGAATCGCCGGATGCTTTTTTAATAGATCCTTCAGTTCGCTTCGAGCAGAGCCCGTTGCCTCGGGAGCAAGGAACCTTAATGGGACCTGTGAAGACTGTTTTGCGAGCCAAGTTTCGAGGGGAGCGAGCCATGAGTGGTTTTTGTTTGAAGCATTCATATTTGGTGGATTTCGTCGGGTGCTTTTAAGAGTTCCCACGCATGTTCAGTTGCAATTCAGCGGGCAATCGCCGGGCGCGACCTTTGTTGTCGATGCAACCGATTTCGGTGACGCCAGAGACGAGCAGTGTTTCTTTGGAGAGTCCATCTGCGTCGAGATCATTTGGGCGAAAGAGCTGATACTGATGTTCGATTCTTGCTCCGTGGCAGTAGGTCAATCGTGTTCGCAACACAAGAACGTCATCGAAGAGAGCAGGGGAGTGGAATTGAAGCTCGGCTCGGCGTACTACGAGCATAATCCCAGCTTTTTCAATCTCGCGGTAGGAGATAGACGAAGCCCGTAGCATCTCGACGCGACCTCTCTCAAAGTAGTTCAAGTATTGAGAATTATGAACGCGGCCTTGACCATCGACTTCGTGGTAATGGACGCGAAGAGTGATTTCATGTTCCGTTAGCAGCATTCGATTTGGCTCTATTTTAGCAATGGAAAGGAAACGGCTTGCGTTTTAGCAAGACCTGTAATTTCAGCGGACTTATTCCGCGTTGGAATTATGAAAGCTCGGTTGACGCTTGCCCTGAGGATTTGCTAAATCCCGGGTAGGAAAGAAATAGTTTGGCATCGATGCACGGTTCGGACTAGGCGGTCTTGGCAATATTTACCGATTGCGTGGACTGCGAGGCCCTGGGTTGCCGATACCATTCCCTGCGGAGCATCCGCCGGAGTCTTACGTTTCAAAGATAGCCCCTTTTGACTCAATCGCCCCACGGGGCCCACTTACCGAGGTTGATCGCTATGCTCAGTCGATTTCCATCATGGATCCGAGTCGGTTTGTTGCTCGCTGTCGCGACTTGCACGCAAGTCGGTTGCTCATCGGGTTGGAAAATGCCAGGCTCGAACATGTTCTCGTGGTCGAGAAAACCTTCTGAGAACACGTTGACGGGAACCAAGCCAAGTCATGCACTTCCTTCCTCAACCACTGCTTCGTCGACCTCAAGCGGATCAGGAGTAAGCACTACTCCGGCAATGTTAGCCAGTAACCCGTCATCAGGAGGTTCCTCGAGTGGTTCCGGACCGATAAGCCCAGCTACACGAAACACACCCAGCCCTGTTCCAAACGCTCAAATGCCTGGTGGCTCGATGGCGAGAACTTCGATGCCTAACGGATCGATGCCAAATGCAGCGATGCCAAACGGAGCGATGCCAAACGGCCTGGCTGGTTCGGCGGCTGGCCCAAGTCCCTATGGGGTGCCAGGGGCAGGTGTGGCGGCGGGCAATAACGGATACTCCACCGGTGTTTACAACACTGCTCCGGGACGCGCTGCAAATGGAGTTCTTGCCGGTAGCCCCAACGGCTTAATGCCGCCTGCCGGTCCAGCTGGGATGCCTGCCGGTCCAGCTGGGATGACTGCCGGTCCAGCTGGGATGACTGCCGGTCCA
>Ga0315899_10000324_pt1 | contig 58910 bp, 37 predicted proteins | sample LakEriMetagenome_2_FD_203518 | JGI IMG/M metagenome (GOLD analysis project Ga0315899, IMG submission 203518) | Freshwater fungal communities from buoy surface, Lake Erie, Ohio, United States - Buoy 4 MA112 | ecosystem: Environmental > Aquatic > Freshwater > Lake | place: USA: Lake Erie, Ohio... | reverse complement strand
CCCTTGCGGGGGGTGTGCTCGGTGGCGCGCACATTGGGGGTTCCGATCCAGGTTTTTTCTCTGCCCATTGGGACGGGGTTTTCGGATGTTTGTCCAGCGGAGCGGACACAGAGGTCCGCCCCCCCGCCACCCGGGTGCTGGGCCCTTGCGGGGGGTGTTCGCGGTGGGACGCACATTGGGGTTGGCCGATCCAGGTTGTTGGGCGACCCATTGGGACGGGTGTTTTCGGATGTTTGCCCAGTGGAGCGGACACGGAGGTCCGCCCCCCCGCCACCCGGGTGCTGGCCCCTTGCGGTGGGTGTTCGCGGTGGCACGCACATTGGGGGGTTGGCCGTTCCGGGTTTTTGTGCTGTCCGTTGGGGCGGGGGTTTTCGGATGTTTGTCCAACGGAGCGGACACGGAGGTCCGCCCCCCCCGCCACCCGGGTGCTGGATCCTTTCGGAGGATGTTCTCGGTACCGCGCACATGGGGGTTCCGATTCAGGTGGATGGGCGACTTAGTGGAACGGGTTTTTTCAGATGTTGATCCAGTGAAGCGGGCACATCGTCCCGACCACCTCTCCGCGAATCCCATCCTCTGCGAAACATCTTACTTTTCTGCACAGGATCTTCATTTGAGCCAGATAGGGTTTTGAGTGTGGCTGGAGTCCTTCGGATTCGCGGCTGACGCGAATCGCGGGTTGCCAAATCATCCGTCCCTTCACGATTCTCGCGAGGATTTCATGAATACCAGGTTTCAGGTCACGTCGGCGGGGTATGTGGACAGACCAGATCAGTCCCTGGTCCCGAGGTTTCCCCAGCGTGCGGAACGGATTGAACTCGGCCTCGAAGTCGAGCACACCCGCACCGAGCCGGTGATGCTGATTGGGCATGGCAGTTCAGGTACCAGTATCTGTGCCGGGTTGATCCGCAAGTACTGTGCGGTGGCGTTTGGAAATGAGAGCCAGTTCCTGATCCGGCTGAACCGGCTGGCGCAGACCTGGGGCGACCTGTCTGATCCCCGGGTCCTGCGCGGCGCGGTCGACTACATGCTGCAGGAGAGATATTTCAAAAAGGCCGCGCAGATCTATGGGTTTCACCCGACCGCCGAGCAGATTCTCGCCCGGTTACAACAGCCAACCATGTCGGGAATCTATCACGCCCTCTTCTCGCTGCTGGCCGAACACCAACAAACCGACCGGTGGGGTGACAAGACTCCCGAGTACATGGAACATCTGCCCGAATTGAATGCCCTGTTCCCCAACGCTCAGTACATTCTCGTCGTGCGCGATGGACGCGACACCGCGTTGTCGGTCATGTCGCGATACTACGGTCCGAACAATCTGGTGGTGGCCGCCCAGGAATGGCGCGAGACAGCCCGGCAGGGGATGCAGTTCCTGGAGACTCTTCCCGCGGATCGCAAGCTGGTCGTCCGGTATGAAGACATGATGGGGAATCCGGTGGAGACCCTCCGTACCGTGATGAACTTCCTGGGAGCACACCCCCGCGATCCGCATATGTTCGAGCGGATTGGGCCCATGGTGCGTGAGGAACTGCGGGCGAACAATTTCAACAAGTGGAAGAAGAAGATGTCGCTCCGGGAACGCGAGATCTTCGAGTCGCTGGCCGGCCCGGAATTGAAGTACTACGGATTTGAGACCGAATTCGCGGCCCCGCGCCCACCGTCATCGCTGCAAATGTCACTCTTCCCGTGGCACGACCGGCTGATGCGGCTCGTGCATCCGCGGTCATTCCGCAACAACATCTACCGGCTCGGCATGCGCCTGCGTGACTGGTGGAATACCCGTCGGTTGAAATAGTCAGTCCAGATTCCCCCTCACCATCGACAGCGCGAGTTGTCGATGGCGCACACAGGAGGTGCTGGACCCAACGGGCGACACGCCAGAACAACCGGCCGCCAATCATCCTGTTCACCGCGGACGAATCTCGCGACTGGCGTCCCGCTCTGTGTCGGGCTGGCTGATTGGAAGTCCACCAGAGTCGCGAAATTCCGCTGGGAAGCTCACAAACCACGATCCAACCTGTCCGCTGCCGCTGCCCGACCCAGTGCACGGGCACAGCGCTCATTTTTCAAGAGGAGACAATCCGACCCGCCGAAGTCCAGAAAAGATCATTTACTCCCAATCACATCACGATAGACTGATGGATGTAGTTGCCGAGTGGGTCCCCGAAGTGCGGGGTTGGTTCGGCACATCGAGCGGGTGTCCTGTCGGCGATCCACACCTTGGTGGAACGCGTGCATGGCCCGGACGGCCGTGCGGGGGAACTGTGGTGGATGCGGAGAACCAGATGACTGAGCCGCGGGGGAGAGTATCACGACGAGGGTGGACCCACGCCAGTGCCTCCGCCTGGCTGGCCGGCAGCCTCGCCCGGATTCTGCCGGCCGCCCAAACCGCCCCCTCCGCTCCGCCGGTCGCAGGCCGTGCCCGGCCCGCGTCGTTTGGCCGGGCGAAGAGCCTGATCTACCTCTATCTCAGTGGCGGTCCGTCCCAATACGAGACGTTCGATCCCAAGCCCGAAGCCCCGGCCGAAATCCGGGGGGTCTTCTCCCCCATCGCCAGCCGAACCCCGGGCATTTCGCTCTGCGAACTCCTCCCCCAGACCGCTGCTCTCACCGACCGTCTCGCCATCGTGCGGTCGTTCGCGACTGACGATCCGAATCATGAGTCGGCCGGGTATTGGATCAACACCGGCCGGAAGTACACCGGTCCCGACATGCGGGCGCTGGCCCCGACCGATTGGCCCACTCTGGGGACGATCGTCAAGCTGCTGAAGCCCACTGCGCATGGCCCTTTCAGCGCAGTGATGCTGCCCGAGCCGATCATCGCCAATCCGAATGTGTTCCTCCCGGGACAAAACGCCGGTTTCCTCGGCCGGCGGTGGGATCCCGAGATCATCAAGTGCGATCCCGCCGCTCCCGATTTCCGGATTGAAAGCCTCGCGCTCCCCGAGCAGGTCTCGACCCAGCGGCTCAGTTCGCGAGAGACTTTGCTGGAGCAATTGGGACAGTCCGCGCGCAGCGCGGGCGCCCTTTCGGCCGACTACAGCCGGCTGCAGCGGGAAGCGCTCGACCTGCTCCGTTCCGGCACTGCCCAGGGAGCCTTCGCCCTCGACCAGGAGTCACCCGCCCTTCGCGACCGCTATGGCCGGGGGAAGTGGGCCCAGTCGGTCCTGCTCTCGCGGCGGCTGGTTGAGGCGGGAGTGCGTATGGTGTTCGTGAACTGGCCCCGCGAGCCGGGAGACCTGAGTGCTCCGAACCCTCTCTGGGATACCCACGCCAACAACAATCCCCGGATGAAAGACGTGCTCTGTCCACAGTTCGACCGGGGCTTCACCGCGCTGATCGAAGACCTCGAGACCCGCGGTCTGCTGGACGAAACGCTGGTCGTGGCGGTGGGAGAAATGGGACGCACGGCCCGGTTCAACGGCAGCGGCGGGCGCGATCATTGGGGGAACGTCTTCAGTTTCGTGATGGCGGGGGCAGGCATCGGCGGGGGACAGGTGCTGGGAGCCAGCGACCCGACGGGGGCCTATCCCGCGCGCGACCGGGTGACTCCGCCCGAACTGACGGCGACCATTCTGCACCTGTTGGGCATCGACCACGAGGCGACCTTTCCCGACCGCACGGGCCGGCCCCTGCTGGCCAGCGAAGGGGAACCGATCTGGAGCCTGCTGGGATGAGTGTTCGCCCCACGTTCAACGCCCGCGACCTCCAGGTCGCTGATCCCCACGTCTCTGATCCGGCGTCTCCCGGGCACCACTCCGGCAGCCGACGGCGTTTTCTGAAGACCAGTTCGCTGGCAAGTCTTGCCGCGGGGCTGTCGCAGGTGCTGCGGGCCCGCGCGGCGTCGTCGGCCTCCCGCGTCGACCGGACCGACACTGCGGTCATCCTCGTCTGGCTGACGGGGGGGCTGTCGCACATGGACACCTACGACCTCAAACCCGAATCCCCCCTCGAATACCGGGGCGATTTTTCGTCGATCACCACGCAGGTCCCCGGCATCGACGTGGGAGAACTGCTGCCCCGCCATGCGGCGATTGCCGACAGGTTCTCGCTGATCCGCTCGGTCTCACATGGATTCGGCGATCATGACGGAGCCCACAAACGGGTGCTGACCGGCCGCATTCCCAAATCGGCGGTGGGGTTTGTGAACGACGCCCCGTCGGTCGGCTGCATCGTCAACAAACTGCGGGAAGGGGTTCACCCCGACATGCTGGCCTTCACCTCGGGACAGCGGGCCGATACGAATGCCGACAGTTACTCGCAGGGAGCGGGTTACCTCGGCAAGTCGTACGAACCGTTTCTGGTCGGAGGAGACCCGAGTGATGAGAAGTGGTCCGTTCCCAACCTGTCAGTCGTGCCCGAGTTGACCCCGCGGATGACCGACCGCCGGGGGCTGCTGACGCAGTTCGACCGGATCCGCCGCGAGATCGACCGCAACGGCAGCCTTGCCTCAACCGATCATTTCCACCAGAAGGCGTTCGGCCTGCTGACGAGCGACACGGCCCGGCGGGCGTTTGACATTTCGCAGGAAGCTCCCGCCGTGCGCGACCGGTACGGACGCAATCCGTATGGACAGCAGGCACTGCTGGCCCGCCGGCTGATCGAGGCGGGGACCAGTTTCGCCAACGTGGTGATGGAGCATCCCGGCGGTGCCAGTCCCCCCGACACGGTCTACAACTGGGACTGCCACGCCGTGAACTGCCACGTCTTCAACGACGCCCGCTGGCGGTTTCCTCCGTTCGACTGGGCGGTCTCGGCCCTCATCGAAGACCTGTATGCCCGCGGGCTCGACCAGCGGGTGCTGCTGGTGGTGACGGGCGAATTCGGGCACACGCCGCGAATCAGCTACCAGAAGGGGACGGGGACAGGCGTGATGCAGCCGGGGCGCGATCACTGGCCGCAGGCGATGTCGATTCTGGTCTCGGGGGGTGGCCTGCGGATGGGGCAGGCGATTGGCTCGACCAACCGGCTGGGCGAAGTGCCCCACGACCGGCCGCTGTCACCGAATGATCTTTGGGCGACGGTCTACCGGCACCTGGGGATCGACACGCAGCAGACCTTCCCCGACCACTCGGGCCGGCCGCTGCCGATCCTGCCCGATGGGGAGCCGATCCGGGAGTTGATTCACGGGTAGGGCATTTCGACGAGTTTCCCCTGTGGATCCGTGGAGACAGGTCGGAAGGGACCGGTTTTTCACGGACAGGTTGAAAACCTATCCTACGAACGCTGGGGCCGTGATTTGAGGGGGTACTGGACCACCTGATTGGTACGGGCGGAGAGGAGGCAGGCTTCGCACAATTTGACCGCGGCCCGGCTTTCGGCACATCCGAACTTCGGTGGCCGTCCCTCGCGGATGCTGTCGAACAATTCGCGGATCACGCCGATGTGGGGGAACAGCCGGATGGCAGACTTCGGCTCTTTCAGGTCACCGAACCGTTCGGGGGGCCTGCCCGCTCTCTTCGAGCGTCCTCGTGCCGTACACGAACGGCTTGTGTTCTCCAGCCGATGGAAGTCCGTCTTCGGTTGCATCCTGTGGCTTCGTGGGATGTAGGCCGGTTGTCACTTCAACTCCCAGCTTACTCTGCCGTGCACAAGATACACTTCCTCCCCCCACGGCCTCCCTCGCCCCCTTCTGTCGAGCCTGAGCCATCAGCCCCTTTTTGATTTTGATCCCCACTTTTTTGCACAGATTCGCGTGACGAATATTGTTTTTTCTATCCAATTTTCCTATCACGAAGAACGGTGAGAGACAAATCTTCGCCGTCCGGTTTCAGGTTGTTCATCAAGAGGCTGTCATGTTCACACGATCGCTGTGCGTCCTGTTGTCTGGATGGTTGGTCGGGCTCCTCACACAGACCGCTTCCGCTGTTGTCATAACGAACTTTAACTTCGCGGATTATGGACCTGTCAGTCCTCCCGCCGCCCTGAACACCCTGCCGGTCCACGGCTGGGCGGAAACGGGTGCCGGGGGACACTCCCTCGTCGGCCAAACGTTCGGCGCCTGGAGCCGGGGGGTCAACGGGGTTCTGCTGACGACGGTGGGAGAGGGAATCCGACAAAAGATCACCGGATTTACGGTCGGTCCAACCTATCTGATTGAGAACGACTACGCGCAGACCCAGACCCCCTTGCATCCGACTGTCTCCGTGAAGGTTTTTGACGGCGATTCGCTCGATCCTGTCCACCTGCTTTCCAGTTGGGATTACACTCTCGACGCAAACCGCTACGGTGATGGCAACCTTGAGAGCAAATATGTTGGATTGGTCACCCCGGTCACCGACACAGTCACGCTGCTGTACACCCTGAAGGCAAAAGACGGTCCGAACGATCTCGGTCCCATTCTGTTTTACACGACTGCTGAGGTATGGACTCCCGAACCCAGCAGTGCCATCCTGCTGCTGGGGGGGGTGGTCTCACTGTTCGCTTTCCGGCGGCGGCGCTGATTCTCCTTCTCGACTTCCTCGTCGATACTCTGTCAGAGGGCAACCCGCTGTTTGCGCAGCGGGTTGGCTGGAACTGGACCGTTGCGGAACTGTCTGCAGATCGGTCGGCCAGCGCTGTGGGGGCTTCCCGGGAATTGCCGGTGACTCAAGCTCTCGACCTGTGGGGGACAACCCGCTGGGCTCCGACAGGGAGATCGGGCTGAACGGTGCGGTCGACACCGTCCTCACTTTAACGGCAGACGCACGACCTGGTTGGTGCGGGCGGAGAGCAGGCAGGCTTCGCAGAGTTCGACCGCGGCGCGGCCTTCGGCACCTCCCACCTTCGGCGGCCGCGCCTCGCGGATGCTGTCGACGAATTCGCGAATCACGCCGATGTGGGGGAACAGCCGGATGGGGGACTTGGGCTCTTTCAGATAATCGAACCGTTCGGGGGTCATGATCCGTTCCCAGGTGTCTCCCAGCGAGACATCGAGGTACTCGAAGTTTTCGAGGTCGAGCATGCCGTTTTTCCCGACGACCTGGAACCGCACTTCGCTGGAGGGCCAGCCGGGAGCGGGAAACTCGGACGAGATCCACATATGGGCCATCGCCCCGCTCTCAAATCCAATCTGGGCCATCACGCTCTGCGCGGGGGCCTCCAGATCGCTGTAGGAATGCACCTGGGCGAAGACCTGCGTGGCGTTGGACCCGGTCAGCCAGCGCAGGAAGTCGGTGTTGTGCGAGGCGATGCCCATGAAGAGCCCACCCCCTTTGGGATCGAGCATCCAGGGGCGGCTTTCGAACAGTTCCTTCGCCAGGCTGATCGGAAAGCTCGAAATGGTCCGCAGCATCCACAACGGACCCAGCTTTCCGGAATCGATGATCTCCTTCGCCTTGAGGGTGATCTTGCGGAACCGCTCGGTCTGCACCACCGCGAGGTTCACCCCGGCACTCTGGCAGGCGGCGATCATCGCGTCGCACTCGGCCACCGTGGGAGCCATCGGTTTTTCGGCCAGCACATGTTTCCCCGCCGCGGCTGCCGCCCGGGTCAGTTCCAGCCGGTTCTGGTCGGGGGTCGCCAACACCACCCCTGCCACATCAGGCCGGGCCAGCAGTTCTTCGTAACTGGCGGCATGCGGCACTCCATAATCGGCCGCGAGGGACGCAGCCCGCTTGCCGCCGGTCACAGCCGCCAGGCGGGCCCCGGGAATATGCTTCGCCAGCACCTCGGAGTAGGTGAGCCCCATGAAGCCGCTCCCCACCATTCCAATTCCGAGAGATTCCATGGTGACGTCTTTGCGTTGGTCTGAACACGTTGCGAGCGGACGCCAGCCACTCTGGCATCGTCGGGGGATCTTCCCGGTCGGTTCCGCCAGCGTCAACCAAGAGATGCTGCCGAGGATACGGGTGAGTCACTTTCCAGACCAGCGTCCCCTCGCAGGGAATCGCTCAGCCGCGACTCAGGACGAACTGCCACCGATTTTCCATGATCGTGAACGGTCGCTGAGGGGGTCCCCTCTCACGCCCCTCAGGAATCGGCCAGCCGACAGGTCCACAGGGGCAGGCGACCAGTCAGGTCAACTGGTGTGAGCGGCGTTCGCGGGGCTCCGGCGAAGTCACTGAGAGCACAGACCGCACCCCACCCGTCACAACCTTCGACGAGGTGGTGTGCTTGCCTGCCCAAAATTGCCAAGCGATAATCAAAGAAGAGCTGTCCGCGGAACAGACGGGGCGGAAGAGGTGGTTCGGAAACCGCTTTGTCGATGACCTCAAGCCGGACAGTGGAGACCGGACACGATGACATCTCCTCCTGAGGTTCCTGGCTCTCGGGCAGACTCATCCGCCGATTCCCACGAACGGTTCGAGCAACTGATCGCGGAATTCCGCCAAGGTTGGCGCGATGGACGGCGGATTCCGATCGAGAACCTTTTGGACAGGGTTGCCCCGCAGGATTCGGAAACCGCACTTCGCAGACTTCTCGCTGCGGAGCTGGAACTTTATCAGGAATCACGCGAGCCAACTGAACTCACCGACTATCAGCGGCGGTTCCCCGAATATTCCAGTCTGGTGACAGAAGTCTTCTCCGAATGGGACGTCGAGGCGACACAGATTGCCCCATCAGTTGATGAGGATGTCGGCCCCGATCAGACAATCCGAGAGACTCCCGCTGCGGACCATCCCGTCCAGAAGACCACGTCGTCCCCGGGGAATTCCGGGGACGATATCACTCCCCCCCAGATCGAGCACTTCGAGATTCGCCGGCGGCTGGGGAAAGGAGGGTTTGGGCTGGTCTACCTCGCGTTCGACCCTCTGCTGCAACGGCAGGTGGCCATCAAGGTGCCACGCCCCGGCCGAGAGCAGGCCACAGCCCGGGCCTGGTTGGAGGAGGCCCGCCTGGTCGCACGGCTCGATCATCCCCACATCGTGCCGGTGTACCAGGTCGGCAGCACCCCCGGGATTGCAGCGTACATCGTCTCGAAGTACATCGACGGCATGACCGTCGAGCAGCGCCTGCGCGCGGGGTCATTCTCGATGGTGGAGGCGGTCCGTCTGGTCCGTGATGTGGCCGGGGCCCTGGACTACGCCCACCATGCCCCCGAGGGGGTGATCCATCGAGACATCAAACCAGCCAATCTGTTGCTGGATCACCAGGGGAAGGTTTTCGTGACCGACTTCGGCCTGGCGATGCGGGATGGCGATGAGGGTCTGCAGACCGGGGCGATGGGGACACCCGCCTATATGAGTCCCGAGCAGGCCAACTTCGAAGGTCACCTCGTCGATGGCCGCACTGACATCTTTTCGCTGGGGGTTGTGCTTTACGAACTGCTCTCGGGACGGCGGCCGTTTACCGGGGTCGAAACCACGGCAGTACTGGACCAGGTACGCCGCTGCAAACCCCGTCCCCTGCGGTATTGGACAGAACGAATTCCCCACCGTCTCGAGGAAATCTGCATCCGGTCGATGGCCCGTCTGCCTGAGGACCGGTATCCGACTGCGGCCGACCTGCGTGATGACCTGCAAGATTGTCTCGACCGTTTCCTGACTCCGCCCGAGTCGCGGGTGGGAGCAGTCCCCGGTTTGTCAGTCGCGCCTCAGGTTCCGGAGACCGCCGTTGCCGGCCCAACGGCGGGGGTGTCGTCCGCCGAGCCCATCGGGCCCGCGTCCGCCGCCCCCAATCGAGAGGGGACTGCAGCCCCAATTGTCCCCAAGGGGTTGCGTTCCTTCGACGAGAACGACGCCGATTTCTTTCTGCAGTTGTTGCCGGGCCCCAAAGATCGTCAGGGACTGCCCCAGGTTCTGCGCTATTGGAAGCAGAAGATCGAGGAACCTGTCGGCGACCGGATGGTTCGGGTCGGACTTCTGTTTGGTCCTTCGGGGTGTGGCAAGTCCTCGCTGGTGAAGGCGGGATTGCTTCCCCGACTGTCCCGCCGGATTCATGTCATTCATCTCGACTCCGATCCCCAGACCACGGAAGCGCGTCTGTTGAAGCGTTTGACTGGCGAGTTTCCGGAACTCCGTGGGCTGGGGTTGACCGAAGGCTTGCGACGGCTGCGCCGCGCCGGGGACCTGGGTGAGGGCCGGAAGCTGTTGATCGTTCTGGACCAGTTCGAACAGTGGCTGAATCATCCCCGGGACGATGAAGGAACCGTATTGATCGACGCCCTCCGACAGTGCGACGGGGAGCATGTGCAGGGACTGTTGCTCGTGCGGGACGATTTCGCCCTGAGCGCGTTCCGCTTCCAGAAGGAACTGGGCATTGAGCAACGGGAAGAGATGCAGCCGGTCGATCTGTTCGACATGGATCATGCTGCTGCGGTACTGATGGCTTGTGGACAGGCCTACGGCAAACTTCCCGCGTCGGCGGCTGACCTGTCGGCCGAACAGCGGCAATTCCTGCAGCGGGCGGTCGATGGTTTGGCCCAGCGGGGACGGGTTGTACCCGTACGGCTCGCCCTGTTCGCCGAAATGTTCAAACACCGTCCCTGGACGCTGGGTGAGTTGGATTCGGTCGGGGGCATCTCCGGAGTGGGTGTGACGTTCCTGGAGGAGACCTTTGCGGCCAGGTCCGCGGCCCCCAACCACCGCCAGCACGCGCGGGGCGCCAAAGCCGTGCTGGGCCAACTCTTGCCCGAGGCAGGGACCGAAATCCGGGGTCACACCTGCAGCCTGTCGGAATTGAAAGATGCCTCAGGATATGGGAATGATCCCGCCGGTTTCCGGGAATTGTTGCGAATCCTGGACGCCGACTTGCGGCTGATCACCCCGGTCGAAAACGACCCGGACGATGCCCAATCGGGGGAATCTCAGGCTCGCCAGACGGGGCAGTATCAACTGACGCACGACTATCTGGTGCCGGCCCTCCGGGAGTGGTTGAATCGGGATCAAAGCCCGGAGGCGCGGGCGAGTCGGCTGTTGGCCGAGAGGACCGCCCTGTGGACCAGCCGTCGGGAAGACCGGCATCTTCCTTCGCTCTGGGAGGAGATCACGATTCGCCGCAGAACCGATCCCCGTCGCCGGTCCGCGGCCGAGCGGGCCCTGTTGCAGCGGTCGGCGCGGTTTCATGCGGTTCGTGGTTTGTTGAGCGTGGCAGGCTTGCTGGTGCTGGGACTTGCCGCCTTGTGGCTGTGGCAAGACCGCCGGCAGCGGACCGCCCTGGCCCTGGTCGAACGGCTGGAGGCCGCGCAGCCCGACGAGTGGAACCGGGTCTTCGAAGAGATCCAGCAAAACGATCTCACCCGCCAGGCCGAACAGCATTTACGGGAACACCTGGACTCGGCGGCGGCTGAGGAGACAGGGCGCGTTCTGAGATTGCGTGTCGGTCTCTGGTCGGCCGCCCGGGATCGGTCCCAGATCCCGCAACTGATCCCCGAGCTTCTGACGGTCTCCAGGGGCGAATTCACGGTCTTGCGGGACCGACTGGCGTCCGGTGTCGGCTCTCCGGAACAGCAGTGGCTGTGGCAGGCAGCGCTGGACCCAGCGCGCAAGCCGCGGGACCGGTTTCAAGCCTCAGCCGCCCTCGCCCGATTCGCTCCCGACGACTCCCGGTGGCCCGAACTCGCCCCCCCGGTTGTTGAACACCTGCTGTCACTCCCCGCTTCGGAACTGGTCGCGTGGCGCCCGCAATTTGACAACGTGCGGAGTGTCCTGGCACGCGAGGTGGTCACACGGCTGCAGAGCGAGGGGTTGGATCCCGCCGTTCGACCAGCGGCGACCGAGACTCTGGCCGACTTCGGTCGCGAACAGGGCGCGCTCGTGGCGGGGGTGATGCTGCACAGCGATCTCCGGACCTTTGAGACCTTGTTGCCCGTCGCAGTGGCCAATCGGGATGCGGCCCTGGACCTGTGGCGAAAAGAGCTCGAACTCCCACCAGATCCCGAGCTGTCCGTCTCTGGCCGCGAACAGCTGGCGAGCCGCCAGGGACGTGCCGCCGCCGGCCTGGCACATCTGGGGGCGGCGTCCGAAGTCTGGCATCTGCTGGCTTTTCAACCACGTGCCGACCAGCCTGATTCGGAGGACCCCAGCCGCCGCACAGAGATCCAGCACAGTTTCGTCGAGTGCCGAGTGGACTACCAACTGGTGGTGGAGGAACTGCGTCGGTTGTTGGTCACTGAACCGGGAGCCGATTCCGGGAATCGCCAAGCCCCCCTGCTGCGCGGTTTGCTGCAGACCTTGGGGGGATACACCCCGCTGCTCTCACCAGCCACGTGCGCCCAACTGACCACGGAGTTGGGTTTGCAGCAGATCTTTGAGACCCACACCGATTCGGGTGTCCATGGAGCCTGCGAATGGCTGCTGCGAAAGTGGGGGGCGGCGGAAGCGATCAAGGCCACCCAGACCCGCCTGGCGCAATCTGGTCCCGGAGGGACTGAACCGCCCCGCGTGGCCCCGGGTGGATGGTTCGTGAATTCCCAGGGGCAGACATTCGCGGTCTTCGGACCCGGCGAATTCTGGATGGGCCTCAGCGTCGGAGACCGTCCCCATTCACAGTATGAAGTGCGTCATCGGCACCGGATTGATCGCCCCTTTGCCATGTCCACTACGGAGGTGACCACGGGGCAGTTCGCCCAGTACGCTCAAGACAAAGGAATTCAACCTCCCGCCAGTCATTGGGGTCCCGCCGAGGATCTTCCCCAGACCTCGATGACATGGTTCCACGCTGTGCAATACTGCAATTGGCTGAGTGCCCGGGAGGGTTTGAATGCCTGCTATCGCATCGACGAGTCGAATGGACAGGTGCAGGTGCAGATGGAGGCCGACTTCATGGATCGTGACGGCTATCGCCTGCCGACCGAGGCCGAGTGGGAATATGCCTGTCGCGCCGGAACCAGCACGAATCGTTTCTATGGAACCAGCAAATCCCGCCTGCGGTCTTACGCCTGGTACCGGGAAAACAGCGTGGATCCCACCCAACCGTTGCCCCCGGAAACCCCCAATGACGAGATTCAGACCGAACTCCAGCGAAGCGCCCGAGCCTGGCCAGTGGGACAACTCTGCCCCAATGAGGCGGGGCTGTTCGACATGCTGGGAAACGCGATGGAGTGGTGCCAGGAACGCCGTGTCGAAATCCCCACGCAGCCAACGCCTCTGTCCACACTGCTCGACACAGAACTTGTTGTGGAACTGGTCCACTCCCGCACTGCCCGGGGGGGAGCCTTCAACTATTCGTCGTCGTACAATCGTTGTTGGTATTCATTCGTACTGCGGCCGGAGATGGCTGACTACACACTGACCTTTCGCCCCGTCCGTACCTGGCGTTGACCAAAGGGGAATTGGCCTCCGGCATTCCAATTGCCCAGCCCCATCCAAACCACATAAACTCTTGCTGATCGTTTCCATCCCGGTCTTGTTGAGGAGCGTGGTCTCTTGCTGACTCGCGTATTGACAGTGTGGCTGCTGGCAGGCTGCGGATTCGTCGTCACGAACCGGGCTGCCAGTGCGCAGAGTGCCGCACCTCTCCGCAGCTCTCCGCCGGCCATCGAGCTGACCCAACCCGAAGCGACCCAGCAGGTGGTGGTGTTGCGGGCGACCGAGGGACGGGAACGGGATGTCACCCGGTTGGCGAACCTGCGTGTCGAGAATCCGCAGGTTGCCACAGTCGACCGGGAGGGCCTGGTGCAACCGCTGGCCGATGGGACGACCCGGCTGATCATCCAGTCGGACGGTGCCGAGACCAGCTTGCCGATCACCGTGAAGGGGCTGACCCAACCGGCCCCCCTCTCTTTCGAGCTGGATATTGAGCCGATCCTGACCAAGGGACGCTGCAACTCGGGGGGCTGCCATGGGAAGGCCGAGGGACAAAACGGCTTCAAGCTGAGCCTGCTGGGGTTTGATGCCGAGTTTGACCACGACGCCCTCACCCGCGAAGCCCGCAACCGCCGGCTGAACACCACCGATCCCGCCCGCAGCCTGGTGGTGCGCAAAGGGGCGGCGGAGGTGCCGCACGGCGGCGGCCGCAAATTGGAAAAAGAGAGCCCCCAGTACCGCCGGCTGGTCCGCTGGATCGCCTCGGGGGCTCCGCTGCAGGTCGAAGGGGAACGGCCGGTGGTGCAGATCGAAGTCGACCCGCCCGAATTGACACTCACTCCGGGCGAATCGCGGCAATTGCGAGTGACGGCGATCGACGCTCAGGGGGGCCGAAAATGCGTGACGATCGAGTCGGACTTTCTCTCGAACGCCGGGCATGTGATCGAGGCCGACCCGCGCGGGATGGTGCGGGCGAGCGACATTCCGGGAGAGGCGGCCATTCTGGTCCGGTATCAGGGGCTGGTTTCGGTCTGCCGGGTCGCCCTGCCCCGTCCGAATCCTCAATTCCAGCGCCCCGCCGAGAAGGGCTTCATCGACACCCTGGTCTGGAACAAGCTGCAGCGGCTGGGGATTCAACCGAGCCCGCTGGTGGAAGACGCCGGCTTCTTGCGGCGGGTCACGCTCGATGTGATTGGCACGCTGCCGACGGCAGCCGAAGCGCGGGCCTTCCTGCAGGATCCCGACCCCAACAAGCGGGCCAAGTGGATCGACAGCCTGCTCCAGCGTCCCGAGTATGCCGACTACTGGGCGATGAAATGGACCGACCTGCTGCGGGCCGACAAAACCCGCATCACTCCCCAGGGAACGGTGGGCCTGTCGCGCTGGCTGCACCGGCAGTTTGCCGAGAATCGGCCCTATGACCAACTGGTGCGCGACGTGCTGCTGGTGCAGGGGCCGGTGCAGTCGGAAAGCCCCGCGGGGTTCTACAAGGCACTCGAGAAGCCCGAAGTGGCGGCCCGGTCGTTCAGCCAATTGTTCCTGGGGGTGCGGATTGAATGTGCCCAGTGCCATCATCATCCCAGCGAGAAGTGGAGCCAGGACGACTACGCAGGACTGGTCGGTTTCTTCACTGGGGTCTCGGTGAAGCCATTGCCCGAGGGGACCGAGGCGGTTGTCTCGCGCGGCGGGGCCGATGCGCCGCATCCGCGCACGGGTCAGCCGGTCGCGGCCCGTCCGCTGGGGGCCCCCGCCCCGGATCTGAAAGTGGCGACTGATCGCCGCCGGCCCCTCGCCGAGTGGGCCACCGCCCCCGACAATCCATTTCTGGCGCGGGCGATTGCGAACCGGCTGTGGGCCCATTACTTCGGCCGGGGGCTGGTCGAGCCGATCGATGACCTGCGGGCGACGAACCCGGCCACCAATGAGCCGTTGCTCGATGCCCTGGCCCAGCATCTGCGGGAGGTGAAGTACGACCTGAAGGCGTTCACCAGGACCCTGTTGAACTCGACGGTGTACCAACTTTCGTCGGAGACCAACGACACCAACGCCACCGACCGGCAGCATTTCTCGCACGCGGTTCCCAAGGCGCTCCCCGCCGAGGTGCTGCTGGATGCCGTGAGCCAGACCACGGGTATTGCCGAGAAGTTCAACGGCTGGCCCGAGGGGATTCGGGCCATCCAGGTGTGGGACAACCGCATGCCGTCTTACTTCTTCCGGATCTTCGGCCGTCCGGTGCGGGCCACGGTCTGCGAGTGCGAGCGGAGCAACGAGCCGAGCATTTCGCAGGCGCTGCACCTGATGAACTCTCCGGAGATTCATGAGAAGCTGACGCACCGGAAGGGGCAGGCGAGACGGTTGGCGCTGGGTCCGTTGCCGCCGGACCAGGTGGCGGCCGAGTTGTACCTGGCGACGTTGTCGCGGCTGCCGACCGAGACGGAACGACCGTTGATTGAAGAGACGTTTGCCGTCCATGGCAGCGACCGCCAGGCGGCGGTCGAAGACCTGCTGTGGGCCCTGCTGAACACCAAGGAATTCCTGTACAACCACTGACAGTCCCGGCACAACCGGCAGCGTGCTCAGACAGAGTCGTGGCCGCGGCCGATTCCTTTCACAGGACTGTTTTCCCACCTCTTTCTTTTGCCCGAGCCCCGACCATGCTGAACCTGAGCCTCCCGGGAACCGGATCGCGGTTTTGTGACGGATTGACGCGGCGGAACATGCTGCGGGTGGGAAGCACCGGCCTGTTCACCGGACTGGGATTGCCCCAGTTGCTGGCCGCGGACGAGGCGACCACCGGGCGGCTGGCGCGGGCCAAAGCCTGCATCTTCATCTTTCTCGAAGGGGGTCCCCCCCAGCAGGACATGTGGGATCCCAAGCCCGAGGCCCCGGCGGAGATTCGCGGTCCGTTCGCGACCATTCCCACCTCGGTCCCCGGGACGTTCTTCACCGAGCATTGTGCGAACTGTGCGAAAATTGCCCACAAATTCACCGTGGTGCGCAGTCACAGCCATGCCGACAACGGGCACATGACCGGGTATTACTACGTGATGACCGGCCGGAAGCCGACGTTCCCGGACGGCGAACATCCGATTCCCACCAATGAGCTGTATCCCTCGCTCGGTTCGTGGGTGGCGCGGGAACTGGGACCCCGGGGGCGGGTGCCCGCCTACATCAACATGCCGCACCCGATGTCAGCCGGCGGACCCGGCTTTCTGGGGGCCGAGTACGCGCCGTTTGTCATCGAGGCCGACCCCAGCCAACCCGATTTTGAGGTCAAGGATCTGTCGGCGGTGACAGGGCTGTCGAGCCTGCGGCTGGCGCAGCGACAAAAGCTGTTGGCGGGACTGGAACAGAACCGCGCCCGGGGAGGCCGGGCGGCGGCGATGGCCACCTACTACCAGAAGGCCAACGCCCTGATGCAGTCCGCGGAAGCCCGCGAGGCATTCCGCATCCAGGCCGAGCCGGTGGAGCTGCGCGAATCGTACGGGATGACGCAGATTGGCCAATGCAGCCTGCTGGCCCGCCGGCTGGTGGAGGCGGGCTGCCGGTTTGTGGGGATCGACGCCCCCGGCTGGGACGTGCACTTCAATTGCTTCCCCAGCCTGAAGGAGGACCTGATTCCTCCCGCCGACCGGGCGTTTGCCGCGTTGATCACCGATCTCGAGCAGCGGGGTCTCCTGAACGACACCCTGGTCGTCATGATGGGCGAGATGGGCCGGACTCCCCGGGTGAACGCCCAGGCGGGGCGTGATCACTGGTCGATGGCGCAGTCGATTCTGTTTGCGGGGGGCGGGGTGAAGCCCGGTCAGATCATCGGGGCGACCGATGCCCAGGCGGCCGCTCCCACCAGTGATCCGATCAGCGTGGCCGATCTGCTGAAGACGGTCCATACGATCCTGGGGATCGATTCGGACAAGGAATATCCCGATCCACTCGGCCGTCCGGTTCCCCTGGTGGGAAGTGGCCGGGTCATTCCCGGCCTGCTGGCCTGACACGGCGACTGCGTTGGGGTGACCGGCGCAGCCTGTGCTCGTGGGCTTGAGTTGGTCTTTCACCCGGCCAGGACCGGGTGCGTGTTTCTCTTGGATGAAGGTGGGGCATGCCCGCGGTACGTGTGGCGGCGTTGAGTGAGATTCCCCCAGGCACCGCCCGCGAGGTGGTGGCGGAGGGCCGAATCCTGGCCATCTTCAACGTCGCGGGGACACTGCGGGCCGTCGACGGGATCTGCCCGCATGCCGGAGGCCCCCTGGCTGAGGGACAGGTGACCGACGGCATTGTCACCTGCCCGTGGCATGGCTGGCAGTACGATCTGGCGACAGGAAAAAACTGCGTGAACCCTGCGATCAGCGCCGGCTGTCATACCGTGCGGGTCGAGGGAGAGGATGTGCTGGTCGATCTCCCCTGAGTGACCCGTGTCGTACGAACGGTGTGCCCGGAGACTCTCCGGGAAGATCCTCATTCGCCGCAGTGTGTGGGATGCGTTCGAAAGCCGGTCACGTGGCATTGCGACCGAAGCGGTCAACGATTCGGCGAGTTGTACTGCTGTCAGACGTTTGGTTGTGTCCGCACGGGAAGACTCTCTGCCACACGGGACTCGGGGTGGGTTGTCAGACAGTTGGGTGCGGCGGACTTGCCGGGTGCGGATTCGAGTGCGTTGTCATCCAGCGAAGCTCCCGCAGCGACACCGGCGAGAAAGCTCCACACCACTCCCCCCGTGACGCTGAGGATCAACGAGTTGAACAGAGTCCCCAGCCCAATGCAGAGCACGACCCCCTGCAGCACCCCCCGTTCCCATTCGGGAAGCGAGCGGGAAAGCCGCCAGTGGTTGACGAGCAGGGCGAGCCAGGCCACCCCCCCCAGCAGCCCCAACTGGATCGTGAGGTGCAGGAATTCGTTGTGCGGTTCCGAGACAGGCAACAGGTCGCGTCCCTCGATGTGGGCGTTGTACTCTGTTTCGAAACTCCCGGTGCCCGTTCCCAGCCAGGGGTGATTGCCAATGAGTTGCAGGGTGTTCACATAGAACTCCATGCGGGGATCATCGGAATGCTGATGTTGGGGACCAAACTGGTTCTGGATCTGATTCCAGGTCAACAGGAATCTCGAGTGCACCACGGCCGAGACCTTGCAGGCAACCACGGCTCCACTGATCAGCACCACGGCCGTCAGCAACAGCCCCCGCCAACCAAACCGTCGCACGCTCCAGAGGGTCAACAGGGCTCCAAACGCGAGATAGCCGGTCCGTCCCTGCACGAGAAATGTCATGTTGAAGATCGCCAGTCCGATCACGGCCAGCCAACCCCAGCGGACAGTCCCCGTCGATCGTTCCCACTCGAGGGCCGCCAGGTAGGCGAACAGCGACATGAGCAGGTTGTGGATGATGCGGTCTTTGGTGATCACATGGTCGTTGGGGAAACGGACCTGCGTGATCCCGAGGTCGATTCCGGAGAGCCATTCGAGATAACTGAGTGACAGCAGGACCCCGCAACCCGCCAGGAAACCCCTGACCGCCAGACGGCGCCAGCGGGCCTCGGCGAAGACCTGGGTGAACAACGGCAACAGCAGCAACTCGCGATACTTCAGCAGGCAGCGGATCCCGTCTTTGAGGGGAGCCGAGGTCCAGCACAACCCCATCAGCAACCCGAGGAACAGCCCCGTGGAAATGAGCAGGGTCGACCGGGCTCCCGAGCAGAGGGTCTGGGGGGAGGGACGCCGCCAGGCGAGTGCGGCCAACACGAAGAACCCCGTCAGCACCTCCATCACGGAGGTGGAGAGGGGAATGTTGAATCCCACCGCCAATGCCAGCCAACCTGGAAGCGCGGGAGAGAACACACCGGCCCGCAGCCGACTGATCAGGGACGAGCTGCCGGGACGCGACTGGCATGACTCTGCCTGGGAGAGAAGCGATCCCGCGGAGTGGGCCAGCGACATGGATGATTTCAGCCAGAAGTCAGACAGGAACGAACAGACGCGGAGGGGGATATCCCGATTCCCGAAACCTGTCAATAGGGGGCAGGCGCACTGCGGAATCGACCGTTCGCGCATCCGGATGCTGACCACTCCACTCATTGCGCAGGAGCGAGGTTGTCTGTGCGTCGACCGGGAGGCTAGTCTGGTCCTCTGCTGCAAACAGGTCTTGCAGCGTTCCCGGTGAGCCGTTATGTTCCCGCCCCTCAATTCCCCGGTCCCCTCCCCGGTTTCCCCTCCCGGATCCTCCGGATTCCCACTGACGCCGGCTGCCCGCTGGCTCTGTCTGGGATTGTCCCTGCTGCTGCTTCTGGTGTTTGGCGTCGCCCGTGGACTGGAACCCCAGCCCCGCGGCTACGGCACGCACCAACAACTCGGTCTGCCTCCCTGTACCTCCCGAACCCTCTGGAACCTGCCATGCCCGGCCTGCGGCATGACCACCAGTTTCGCGAATCTGACGCGCGGACGCCTGGCGTCCGCCGCGCGGGCGAACTCCTCCGCGGTGCCCCTGGCATTGACGTGCCTGGCGGCCATTCCGTGGCTGTGGGTGAGTGCCTGGCGGGGTCGCTGTTGGAAGATCGACGATCCGGTGCTGACCCTGTTCTGGCTGCTGTTGAGTCTGATGGGGTTGGCTGTTTTCGAGTGGGCCTTGCGGCTGTCATTTCTCTGAAACGCTGGCTTCCCGGTTTGGCACTGGCGCTGTTGATGGCATTCCTCCCCGGCTGCCAGCTGGTGATTGGGCTGATGATGATGGCCCAGGGGAAGCCGATGCAACCGGCGCACTTCACGGCCAAGACCGGCAAGAAGCTGAACGACAAGACCAAACGGGTGCTGGTGCTCTCGAGTGCCGACCCGCGGGCCCTTTCCAGTCATCCCTCGCTCCCCATCGACATCGTGCAGCAGGTCTCGTCGAAGCTCCGCGCGCACGACATCAAGACCTGCGACACCAACGCGGTCACCCGCTACCTGGAATCGGGCGAGGTGATCGACAAGGACACCGACTTCACCGCACTGGCGAAGGAGTTGAAGGCCGACTTCGTGATTCTCATCGCGTTTGAGACCTTCACCACCCGCCAGGAGAACAGTTCCGGTTTGTACCGGGGCATGTCCCGGTCGAACATTCATGCCTGGGAAATGACCGGTTCGGGAGACAAACGCCGCCTGTCCCGCATCTACCAGAAGGGGCACGATTCGAAGTACCCGGTGCACCAGCCGATCGAGTCGGACTACGAGCACCCTGAGCTGTTCCAACACAAATTCCTCGACCTGCTGTCTGAGGAACTGGCCCGACACTTCTACGACCATCCCCCGGGAGCCGACATCGGCTGATCGCCCTCCGGGGACTCCACTGGCGACATGAGGTCGCCGGTCAGTCCCGGCGTTGTAACTCCCCCCGTTCCCGTTCGAAACCGTGCCCGCGAAGGATCGCTGCATGACTCTCCAGACCAACACTCCACGGCGTCCCCGGTCGACCGGTTCGCGGTTGCTGCCGCTGGTCGCCGTGGCCGGTCTGCTGCTGCTGCAGAGCGGCTGCAATCTCGTGATGTTGGTGAGCTATCTGATTCATGGCCCCCCAACAGTCGAGCCCGACTTTCACAAACGGACGGGGCTCTGGCTGAGTGAGTCGGGCAAGACCACAGGCATCATCTGCTATGCCCCCAAGGCCTTGAAGTGGGACAACGAAGCGGTGGATTCGGAGGTCGCCCGGGCGGTGGCGATCCAGTTCAACCGGCACAAGATCCGGGTCTTCAACCCCGATCTGGTCGACTCGTGGATTGATCAGAATCCAAACTATGACAAAGTCACCGAGCTGGGGACTGCCTACAAGCTCGACTATGTCGTTCACATCGACATCAAAGATTACAGCCTGTTCGCCCCAAACTCGTCCGATCTCTACCAGGGACGGTGCGACGCGGTGATCAACGTCTTCAAGATGAATGAAGACAAGACCGACGGCGAATTGATCTACACCACCGAAATCCGGTCGCGGTTCCCGTCGCGATCCGAGAAATCGGTCTACGAGATCAGCCATGAAGACTTCCGCAACTACTACCTGCAGGCGCTCAGCGATGAGATTGGCCGCAAGTTCTACGAGACGTACACGATGGACGACATCGGGAACTCGGCCCTGCAGTAACCCTGCCTGACCCCACTCGACCGCGGGCAACGCGCTGTTTACCCGGCCGACCCCGCCTGATACTCTCCCCCGCCCCTCGAGGCTGGCCGGCGCAACGGCAAGCCCGCGGGGGGCCGGACGCAGGACGCGTCCGAGACAAAACCATGGAGGCTGCGGTTGTCACAGACTGCACTGAACAAACTGCGGATCCTCTTCGTCGATGACGAAGCCCCCATCCGCGAGGTGATGAAGATCGAGCTCCAGCGCATGGGGCACGACGCCGTCATCTGCGAAGATGGCAAGACCGCCATCGCCGCCGCCGACAAGAACAGCTTCGACGCGGCCATCGTCGACCTGCGCATGCCTGGCCTGTCGGGCTGGGACGTGATTGAGCATCTCAAGACGGTCTCTCCCGAGACCGATGTGATCATCAGCACTGGCCACGGCAACATGGAGGACGCCATCCAGGCACTTCGCCGCGGCGCCTATGACTTCCTCACCAAGCCAACCAAGCTGGCCGTGATCTCGGGGGTGCTCAACCGCGTCGCCGAGAAGCGGGCCCTGCGTAACAAGGCCTTGGCGCTCGAAACCCGACTGAAGGTGGTGGAAGGCTCGAAAATCGTCGGCAACAGCCTGCCGATGCTGCGGGTCCAGCAGCTGATCGAGAAGATCGCCCCCACCGACTCAAACGTGCTGATCCTCGGTGAGACGGGCACAGGCAAGGAACTGGTCGCCCGACGGGTCCATGATCTGAGTCGGCGTGCTCACATGCCCTTCGTCGCCGTCAACTGCGGTGCCCTCCCCGAGAACCTGGTTGAAAGCGAACTGTTCGGACACCGCAAGGGCGCCTTCACCGGTGCGGACTCGACCCGGAAGGGCCTGATTGAAGTCGCGAACGGAGGAACCCTGTTCCTCGATGAATTGGGCGAACTCGACCGCATGATGCAGGTGAAACTGCTGCGCGTGCTGGAGTCGGGAGAAATGCGACGCCTGGGTGAAAACGACTCGTTCCATGTCGACGTGCGGCTGGTCTGTGCGACCAACCGCAACCTGCTCGAAATGGTTGAGAAGGGAGACTTCCGCGAGGATCTGTTCTTCCGCGTGAACACCTTTGAGATCCCCCTCCCCCCGTTGCGGGAGCGGAAAGCCGATCTGCCGGAGTTGGCCCGGGCGCTCGTCGCCCGACACCTCAAGCGGAACAGCATTCCCGACGGCATGCTGACCCCCGATTTGCTGGCCGCGCTCGAACAACACGACTGGAGCGGCAACGTCCGTGAACTGGCCAATGCCCTCGAGCATGCCTTGATCCTGTCAGACGGCAAGACCCTGCGACGGGAAGACCTGCCCGCCAGCGTGCTGGCCAGGGGAATCCGCAGGAAAGTGCAGGTCACGCCATTGGTGGGAACGATCGAGTCCCGATCGACGGCCGATCGCCCCAAGTCGCTCCGCGAAATCGAGATGGAGGCCATCTTCCAGGCGCTCGAGCGAAACGGAGGAGACAAGCCCAAGACCGCCTCCGAACTCGGCATCGCCCTGAAGACTCTTTATAACCGGCTGAACCAATCGGCCCTGCAATCGGAAGCGGGCTGATTCTCCCGGCGTCGCCTGGATCCACCAGCCTCGATGGAGGATGGCAACCCACGGCCATTGGGACGGGATCAGTGGGGGATGGCAGGACACTCCGGGAGTCTACGACTTCCCATGTGGCCCGCAGTATTTGGACACGATGTCCCCTTCGACGTCATTGTGCAATCTACGCGCCGGTGACTTCCAACTGAACGCCCTGCGTGGGACCCGCCGACAGGAACAGGGCTCGTTTCCCCTGGGTCCCCTGATGTGGCGCGGGAGCGGTTGGGAGTCCTTGTTTTGGCAGGTCGACAAACGCCTGCTGGACGTCATCAACCTTGAAACACAGGTGATGCAGTCCGGGACCGTGCTGTTCGAGCCAGCGGTGCAGAGGATGCCCCGCCTGCAGCGGTTCGACCAACTGCAGGTGGGTATTTCCCAAGTCGAGATGGGTCAGCCGGACCGCCCCGTTGTTGACCACCTCGCTGTAAAGAACCTTCAGCCCCACACGGTCACGCCAGACTTGCAGCGCCTCCTCGGTGTTGGGGACCAGCAGGGCGACATGATCGAGACCACGGAATATGGGGTGATCCATAAGAATCCGGCAGCACAAGGGGACCGGGCGTAAAACAGGGTCAACCGACACCGCGCCGGGGCCCACGCCATCCCGCGAGTATAAAGGCTGGATTGATTCCTTTCAGGGATCGGCCGGAAGGAAGTCACCGGTCATCATTTGGCCAACTTCCGTGTACGGAGAGTTTCTGACTCGCAGACCATGAGCAACCGTCGCACTTCTGCGAAAAAAGGTCCTGAGCTGCGCCCAGTGGAATTGCTTCAGGTTACCCGCACGATCTCGGTTGGCTGGAGCCCATCTCCCACCACCCACTACACCCGATCGCGGGCGAGCTTGATCACGCAGTCGAGCAGCACCAGCGGCTCACGGCCGGTTTGCCGGATCTGCGCGGTCACTCCGGCCGGGATGCCAAAATGATCGTGCGGAGTCAGCTCGCGCGATTCACCGGCGATCGTCACGCACCCCGTTCCCCTGACCACCGAGACCGCGCAGTACCGTTCGAGCCGCCAGTCGAGTCCCCGCTCGGTCACCCGGGCCACCGACAATTCGAGCCCCCCCACTCCGTCGCGGTCGGTCGCACTGGCGGGAATGAGCGGGTAGCGCACCGACGCAAACCGCGTTGCCGCCTTGTCGAGCTCCCGCTCCAGCAGAATCGTGCCGTTGAGTTTCGGGCCCAACACCGGAGCGGTCTGCAGCAGGTCGAGTTCCCGCGGTTGCGGCTCCACATCGAGAAACACCCCCCAGCCGCCGCAACGCAGCGACCCGAAGATGAACGGCACATGATGCGGCAGCGAACCGATGTTGGTGTATCCGTGTCGGGTCTTGGGTGGAATCGGCATGGCGTACCCCTCGACCAATTCGGCCTTGGTGTCGCCCAGCACGGTGTAGCCATGCATCGGACCGTACCCAAGATGAATCTCCACACCGGCATGATGCTGGTGATAAGGCACATCGGCCTTCTCGGCCGGCAGCCAGGCCAGATTCCAGGAGTGATGATCGCCATACACCAGCGGAACAATCGTGATTCCCAGGTTGGGCACGATGAACGACGCCTGGGGGGGCGGTTCGAGGTCACGGGTGAGATGGAGACCATTCCCGCCGGCGATGACCTCCATGCGACTCACAAAGAGCTCCACGATGCGGTCGAGATCGGGCCGATGCAATCGCTCCCGGGCGGCGTGCAGCGCGTCCAGTACGCGGACCAGATGCGTGCAGTAGTGATGAAACGTCGAGACCAGGGCCCGGGCATCGTGGCCCACAGCATCCATCGAACGATTGGCCAGCGACTCGAGCGTTTCGGAAGCGCGTCGCAGGTGCAATGCCGCCAGCGGATCATCGACCGACAGGCTCTGCACAGCCAGCCGCGTTGCATGAAACGCCCCAATCACCTCCCCCCGGAAGGCATGGCTGTAGAGCCGGGCCAGGATCACGTCGCGCTCGTCAATCCCCTCGGGGGCCCGTCCGCGGGCATGGCTGTCGCAGGCGATCTGCTCGAGGCGTCGGTAGTTGTCGTGGGCCCGCAACCGGACCTGGGGGCAAGACGCAGTCATCGAGTGGAGGGGGAAACTCTGGAGGTTGAGGAAACGGCAGGCTCCGCAGCCTGGCGTGACGCGGAACTGTACCACACCCCGCAGGGTCGCCCAACACGCGTTTGCCTGGGCCAGGCCACCAAGCCGCTTTCGCGCGGGACGCGCACCGGGTTAAGATTCGGCTCGCCCGGGACGATCGCGATTCCCGCTCTGCGCCGTTTCCGGATGTGTCTTTTCCGGTTGCTTTTTTTCGGGATGCCAGACAGATGACCTCCCTTCCCCTGCTGGGTGCCGCCGCCGGTCTGCACGTGGTCGACTACGGCATAGTCTTCGTCTACATGCTGCTGATGATCTACATCGGCTGGCGCTGCTCGCGGGTGCAGGAATCGACCGAGGACTTCTTCGTCGGCGGCCGGTCCATGCCCTGGTGGGCCACCGGGCTCAGCCTGGTCGCCACCATGATGTCGACCCTGACCTACCTGGGAGTCCCCGGCGAAATCTTCGGCCAGGGGATTGGCATGCTGCTGCAGTTCATCTCCCTGCCGTTCGCCTTCCTGATCATCGGCTGGGTCTGGGTACCGTTCTTCATGAAGCTGCGGCTGACCAGTGCCTACGAGTATCTCGAACTGCGGTTTGGAGGCACCATTCGCTTCTGGGCGGTGATTCTGTTTCTGTACATGCGGTTCGTCTGGCTGGGGCTGATCATCTACTCGGCGGGAACGGCGGTCGCCGAGATGACCGCCGACACCGCCCCCGCTGCGTTCGCCACCCTCACCGGGGGTCTCGTGCAGTTCCACACGACCGAGAGCTGGCGGCTGTTCGTGCTCGTCGCCACCGGGGTGACCGCCACCATCTACACCACGCTGGGGGGCATCAAGGCGGTGATCTGGACCGACGTGATCCAGTTTGTGGTGCTGTTTCTGGGGGCGGTGATCACCCTGCTGGTCGTGATGCTGAAAACTGGCACCGGGCCCAGTGCCTGGCTGCATGAGGCGACCACCATGTCGCACCAGTTACCGCCGCTGTTCAGCTTCGATCCCCGCACCCGGACCACCATCGTGGTGGTGGTGCTGAATGGACTGCTGTGGCATGTCTGCACACATGCCTCCGACCAGGTGGCCCTGCAACGCTATTTCTGCACCGACTCGGCCCGTTCGGCCCGCCGGACCGCAGCGGTGAATTTCGCCTGCGATGCCACGATGTCGATCCTGCTGTCGCTGGTGGGGTTGGCCCTGCTGGCCTATTACCAGCGCAACACCAGCGAACTCCCCTCGGAAATGGCCGACGCGATGCTCGCCATGCTGGAACACCCCGAGAACATCGCCGGGAAGAACACCTTCGCCGACAAGGTCTTTCCCTGGTTCATCGCCCATGGCCTGCCGATGGGGATCTGCGGTTTGGTGGTGGCGGGGGTGTTTGCCGTCGCGCAGTCGAGCATCGACTCGGGGATCAATTCGACCTGCACGGTAGTGATGGTCGACCTGATCCGGGAACACCGTCAGACCGCCTGGGACGAACAGCGCGAGCTGCGCTGGGCACAAATCCTGACCCTGTTGATCGGCGCCGGGGTGACGCTGATTGCCGTGGCCGCCGCCGAGTTCGGCCGGCTGTCGAGCATCATGGAGCTGCAACTGCAGAGCTTCAATGCCGTGCTGGGCCCGCTGGGAGCGGTCTTCATGCTGGGCTTTCTGGCCCCCCGGGTGAATCAGGCCTCGGTGCTGGTGGGTGCTCTGGCGGGGGCCGTCGTGGGCTTGGGCCTGGGGTTCTGGCAACCCCTCGATGCCCTGTTGACCCGCGGGCTGGGGGCGGGAGACAGCGTACTGGGATTGCCGGTGTCTCCCTTCTGGATCATCCCCTTCTCGTGGTTGACCACGCTGGTGACCGCTCTGGGGGCCAGCCTGTTCCTCGGGTCCCCGGCGGCTCACCAGATCCAGGGCCTGACCTTTTGGAGCGTCCGCCGTGGGGAGGAACGGATTCCCGCAGTTCGTGGTGCCTGAGGTCCCCCACGGGATGTCCCCGTGTTGGTCGTCGTATTCGTTGTTGCCGCAATCTGACTGCCAAATCGCTTCGGATCGAATCGGCTGGACTCTCTCCTTGTGGGCGATGGAGTTAGAATCGGTCATCGAGAGCGAGCGCGCCCCCCAACGGATGGGAGCCGGAGCCCTCGGCCGAGAACTGCCATTGTGTCTGCCCATCGCCGCATCCTGTTGATCCAGCTTCCCATTCCCCAGCCAGGGCAGGAGCCCGCCGTGGGGAACGTGCCCCTCGCGGCCGGGTATCTGCAGTTCCTCGCCCGGCAGCGAGGTCTCGAATCACAGTATGAGATCGAGATTCTGCCCGCTCCCCTGGCCAACCAGTTGAGCGACCAGGGATTGGCGGCTGAGATTCTGAAACGACAGCCGTGGCTGGTGGGGTGGACCTGTTACCTCTGGAATGTGGAACGTTCGCTCGACATCGCCCGGCGGGTCAAACAGGCCCGTCCCGAAGTGCGGATGCTGCTGGGGGGACCCGAGATCACGGCTGACAATCTGTGGGTGCTGCAGAGTCCCGAGGTCGACTTCGCGGCGATTGGCGAGGGAGAACAGACCTTCTGCGAACTGCTGCAGGCACTGGCCAAGGCCGATGTTCCCACCGCGACCATCCCCGGACTTTACATCTCCCCCGCCCTCGACCGGACGCGGGCCGGGGTCTGGTCGGCCGAGCCAGTGGCTCTGGGCGCCATCCCTCCCTTCCGCCAACCGTTGCCCCATCTGAATGAGATTTCCTCGCCGTATCTGGCGGGCCTGCTCGACGCGGCCGACGAACGCCTGCTGCTGCTCGAGACGCTGCGGGGCTGCATCTTCAAATGCAAGTTCTGCTACTACCCCAAGAGCTACGACGACCTGTACTTCCTCTCGCGAGACAAGCTCATCGCCAACCTCGACCATGCCCGCCAGCGCGGGGCGCGCGAGGTGGTGCTGCTCGATCCCACACTCAATCAACGCCGCGATTTCGAGTCCTTTCTGCAGTTGTTGGCCGAGTGCAATCCCAACCAGCAATTCGAGTACTTCGGCGAACTGCGGGCCGAGGGAATCACCCCCCGCACTGCGGAACTGCTGCGGGCGGCCCACTTCACGCAGGTCGAGATTGGGCTGCAGTCGATCGATCCTCTGGCCCAGGACCTGATGGACCGCAAGAACAACCTCAAGGCGTTCGAGCGGGGTGTGCGGGCGCTGCGGGAAGTGGGGATCAGCGTGAAGGTCGACCTGATCATCGGGCTGCCCGGAGACACCGTCGCCTCGGTCCGACGCAGCCTGCACTGGCTGCGCGACAGCCAACTGTTCGACGAGGTGCAGGTCTTCAATCTCGCCATTCTGCCGGGCACCGCCTTCCGCCAGGAGGCGACGAGCCTGGGGCTCGAATTCCAGCCTCGGCCCCCCTACTACGTGCTGCGCACCCCCACCCTGGAACTGACCGACCTCTACCTGCTCATGGACGAAGCGCAGGACCTGTTTGAAACCGAGTTCGACCCCCTGCCCGAGGTCGTCCTGCCGACGCAGCCCGCGCGGGAGATCTTTCCCGGCGTGTTCGCCTCGCAGCGGATCGATCTCGACCACGAGCCGGACCGGCTGCCCCCCGCCCCCCAGCGCACGCAGGCCTTCACCCTGTGGTTGGCCGGCCACGATCTGGCCCGACATACCTCCCGCGCCTGCGGCCTCGTCGAGACCCTGCTGGCCGAGAATTCCCACACGACGCTGCAGGTCGTGCTCGAGCCGGGCGATCCGGCCACCGTCACGGTTGAGCTGCTCGCCGCCTTGCGACTCGCCTGCTACCGCCAGACCACCTATCTCGACCGGTTTTATTCGATCTTGCCCGGGCCCATGAAAGGCTCGAAGCGACTGGTCGTGCTGCTGCCCGCCGATGCCGTGGGCCGCCCCGAATTCGAACCGCTCGAAGAGTTCGCCACGCTGGTCTCTGCCGAGACGGCCGCGACCACCGCCACAGCTTCCTTGGGGTCTGGGAATTGAATTCCCGCCGGCCACGGACGCATTCCCTCAGCGCAGCGATGTCCGAATGCTCGCACGGGTCCCCGATGGAGGCGGGCTCGCGGCCCCAAATGGAGGCCTGCCAGTGGCCCGATTCAACGCTGTTCGGGGCGGGGCTCGGAGACCAGTTCCAGTTTCGACTCGGCCACGAACGGGATGTCGTTGTTTTTCAGCACGGTGGCCCGCACCAACAGCGGCTGATTGAACGGACCGGGGGTGTCGGGGGCGAATTCGAGCCGCACGTCGGCCGTCTCGGCCTCGGCGGGCACTGTCACCGGCTGGGCGCTCACTCCCCGCATGTGGCGGGGAACAATCACCTCGATCTTGGCCGGGCCGACAATGCCCGTCCCCCGCCCCACCCGGACCGGAACCGTCACACTCTGACCGGCTGTTACGGCCACCGACTTCTTCCCCAGATCGACACTCAACTGCCCGGGATCGACGAGGGCCACGATCTGCTCGTTTTGCTGCAACGACGTAAAACTCACCTTGTGTTTCACTCCCGTCGCGTCGGTCACTTCACCCACCGCCATCACCACCGTCCGGCTGGTCCGGCCGATCTCCATCCAGGGGGGCAGGAAGACCGGGTATTCGAACTCGCTGGCACCGGCGGGAACTTCGATGGTGGGGCCCACCACCCCCTGCAGATGGCGCGTCTGCCGATCGGCCAGCCGCACGGTCAGCGGGCCGGTGTAATCGCCCCGTTCGAGGGCGAACTTCCGCACAAACCGGCTCCCCCGCTGGGCGTACTTCACCTCGTACACCCCCTTCACCTTGAACGGGGTGGGGACCGTCACTGCCAGCCACAGGGCGTCGATCACGGGCCGCCCGGCGGCTTCGAGGGTGGCAATGGCCCCCCGGCTGACGTCGCGTTCGCCAATGCGGGCCGTGCCCGTGATGGTCAGCGGCACCGCCCCCACCGCGGCCAGATCGGCCGCCTTGAGCGTCAGTTCAAAGTCGCCCGGCTTGGCGACCAGAGGCTCGGGAGCCACCGTCACCCCGGCGGGAAGTCCCTCGATCTTCAGGGCCACCTCCCCCGCGAAGCCCCCCAGTGCTTCCACCTTGAGCTTGTACTTCGCCTCCCCTTTGCGGGCCACCGCGACCACGTCGGTCGGGAGGACCAGGCGGAAATCGGGAGTGGCCGGGGGCGTGACCCGCAGACGATAGGCGAACGCCTCGCCGGCGCGGTCGGGATCACGCTCGGCGACGCGCACCAGAAAGGTCCCGTCCGCGGGGGCCGCGAAGCTCAGCCGCGAATCGGAAATGGCCCCTCCCACATCATCATTCTGGGCCAATTCCTTCCCCGTTTCATCAACTACGGTCAGCACGCTGTCGAGGGGCGATCCCAGCCGTCCGGCGCGCACTTCCAAATCGACCGTCTCCCCCTTCTTCAGCAGCACCGGCCAGGCATCGACCTCTCCCGGGCGGGCAATGCGGCCATTGGCGACGAACCCGGGCAAATGGGCCGCGCTGGCGGGGGCCACCTCGGCCCGAGTGGAGTCCTCCACCAGTTCGGGCCATTCGTCAACCTCCAGCGGGACGAGGTTGGCCGGGCCACCCGGCAGTGCAAACCGGGCGTCGTGGCGGCCGGTGGTGCCGGGCAGCGTCAGTGACTGTGGCCCAGCCGGAACCTGCTGCCCCGCCAGGGTGAACGCCACTTCGGTCCCCTGCCGCCCCCCCAGGGGGAAGACCCGGTCGATGTGCGGTCCGCGGGTGATGGTCAGACGATAGACGTAATGCTGCAGGCCGCCAAATTTCAGATCGTGGACCCGCACCGAGTAGGTCCCCCCCACCGCCGCGGTAAAGCGGATCGAGGCGTCGCTGCCGGGCAAAGGATTCGCGCTGCTCTCGGCCACCGGTTGACCGGCGGGGTCGCGCACTTCGAGCCGGGTTTCGAGGGGCGATCCCAGGCTGGCCCCCAACGCGGTCAGCGTGAAGGTCTCGTTCTCGCGGGCGGCGAACGACCAGATGTCGACATCCTCACGGGGGAAAATCCGGCCGTTGATGGTGATGGGAACCGCGACAGAGACAGGTACCGCCCGCCCGTCGATTTCTTCCTCCACCAGTTCCGGCAGGTCTCCCAGCACGAACGTACGGGCGGGCGTGACCCCCTGGCTGGACCAGAGCCGCCAGGTACGGGCCGCGCCGGTCGCCGCCGCAGGAATGCGGATGGTGACGGTGTGATCCTTGGGATAATCTTCCGCCTGCTGCGAATCGGGCAGGGGAATGACCGGCCCTTCAAACCAGGTGGTTTCGGTTTCGATCGCCCGGGGGTCGGCCGTCACCTCGGGCCCGCTGATCACAAACGGTGCCGACTCGTGCAGATACAGCCCCCCGACGCGCGCCGTCACCTCGGTTCCCCGCTGGCCCCCGGCCGGGAACATGTACATCGCGACGGGCGGGTCGGCCCGGGTGGGCAGCGGAAGACTGACCAGCACCGCGCCCAGCGCGGCCCACAGCAATGGGGAGAGGCGTTTCATGGCGGCGTTGTCTGTGGCGGAGGAGAGGGCGGAGTGGGCCAGGAGAAGCGCGGGCAGGCCAGGTTCCGCCTACAGCAGTTCGCTGATGACCCGGTTGGTCTCGGCGATTTTCACCGGGCGGCCTTCCGGGGTGTAAAACTCTTCGGCCGGATCAATTCCCAGCAGGCGGAACATGGTCGAGGAGAGCTCTTCGGGACCGTAGGGAGTTCCGTCGGGCTTCTCGGCCCGCGCGTCGGAACGTCCCACCACCCGGCCTCCCTGGATCCCCCCTCCGCCCATGGCCACGGTGAAGGCCGGGCCCCAGTGGTCGCGACCGGCATTGGCATTGATGCGCGGGGTTCGGCCAAACTCTCCCGTCACAATCACCAGGGTCTTCCGCAGCAGGCTGCGCTCTGCGAGATCGCTGAACAGGGCCGAGATCCCCTGGTCAAGCAGGGGGAGCAGGTCGGTCTTCAGCACGCTGAAATTGTTGTCATGGGTGTCCCAGTTCGTGTGATCGATCGACACACAGCGCACCCCCGCCTCGACCAGCCGGCGGGCCATCAGGCAGGCCTGCCCCAGGGAATTGCGGCCATAGTGGTCGCGCATTTCGGTCCGTTCCGACCCAATGTCGAACGCCGCCTTCGTGGCCGGGGAGGTCATCAGGTCGAATGCCTTCCGCTGGAACGTGCTCACCGCCGAGGCCCCGCGGTTGGCGGCCGTCTCTCCCGACTTCTGGAACCGGTCCACCACCCCCAGCAACTCGCGCCGGTTTTCGAACCGCTGCGAATCGACCACCAGCGGGGGCAACAGGTCTGGCACGGCAAAACCGGGCGAGTTGGGGTCGGCCTCGACCACGAACGGCGCGACAGCCGCACCCAGGTACGAAGAACCGGCACTCGCATGCATGCGCGGCAGACAGACGTACGGGGGAACCGAACCCCGCGGTCCCAGCTTCCGCGAGATGATCGCCCCGTGCGCGGGACGCTGGTTGTTGGGGGAGAGATTCGGGTTGAACCCGGCGATGGGGTGATACCCGGTCAACATGTAATGGTCGGCCGGGCCATGATCCGAATTGCGGTGGCCAAAATTCCGGACCAGCGAGATCTTGTCCATCTGCTGGGCCATCCGCGGCAGATGTTCCCCCAATTCAATCCCGGGAATGTTCGTGGCGATGGGAGAGAACGGGCCGCGAAACTCGGTGGGGGCCTGGGGCTTGAGGTCCCAGGTATCGATGGTCGAGAGCCCCCCCTTGAGGAACAGGAAGATCACCGAGACATCGTTCGCGGCCGGAGACTCGGCCGCGAGCATTCGCGTCAGCGAGAAGCCGGCGCCGAACAACGAAGCCCCCCCCATCCGCAGGGCCGTACGGCGGTTCACCGAATCGCAAAAGCGTGAGGGGGCGGTCATGGCGCTGTTCCGTGAGGCACGGGAAGAAATCAGTGGTTGAACACGAACTCAACGGTGTTCAGCAGGCTCCAGGCGAGATCCTCGGCAGCCTGCCGGCGGTTGGCCGCGTGGTCGCGCAGATAATTCGTCGCCCGAGTCCGCTCGTCTTCCGAGGGATACCGGTTGAGGAAGGTCAGGAAGAACTCGTCGGTCAACAGCCCGTCGTCCGAGATGCGCCGCACCAGACCGGCGACCCGCCCTCCCTCGTGCGACAACTTGTCCTGGATCTCAGGCGAGTTCAGCACATGCAGCACCTGGGCCACGCTGGGCTCGACCGAGCGCTCGCACTCGCAGGCGGTCACCCGCGTGGGACGACCGAAGAGTTTGAGGAAGTAGTGCGGCACCTGGCTGTCCCACAGTTGGACGGCCCGGTAGCCCGCGGGAGTTCCCGCGAACTTCTCTTCGACCCCCGTCACCTGGCAGACGGCGTCGAACAGCACCTCGGCCGAGGGACGCTTCAACAGAGCCCGCGAGTAGTTCTGGTCGTCCCGCTGGTTGGTCTCATTGGGGGTGGCCGACGTCTGGTAGACCCGCGAGGCGCAGATCGTGCGGATCAACTGCCGCACATCGAAACCACTTTCGACAAAACTGCGGGTGAGTGCGTCGAGCAGTTCCGGATTGCTGGGAGGATTGGTCGTGCGCACGTCATCGACCGGTTCGACCAAGCCCCGTCCCAGGAAATGAGCCCACATCCGGTTCACCAGGTTGCGGGCGAACCAGGGATTCTCGGGAGAGGTCAGCCATTGCCCCAACTGTCGACGGCGGTCTCCCGCGGGCTCCTCCGTCGGGACCGGCATTCCCAGGGCATGCGTCAAAACGACCTCGCCCGTGCGGGGATGCGTCACCTTTCCCGCGGGGTTGCTCACCAGGGCCTCGCCCGCGGGCGTGGGCTTGAAGGCCACCTGCATGAAGTAGCCCTGCATCCCCAGATAGTCATGCTGGCTCCAGCGGTCGAAGGGATGGTGGTGGCACTGGGCACATTCAATCCGCACTCCCAGGAACACCTGCGACAGCGTGCTGGCCATCGCCCCGGAAGACGTCACCACCTTGTAGAAGTTCCCGCCGGGCTGTTCGCTGAGTGGGCCTCTGGCCGCGACAATCTCGCGGCAGAACTGGTCGTAACGGGTATTGCTGGCCAACCGGCTCTTCAGAAACTGGTAATACTCGAACGCCCGCCGGTGCCCCAGCGCCTGACGGTCGACACGCAGCAGGTCGGACCACTTGAGGGCCCAGAACTCGGCGTACTCGGGTCGATTCAAAAGGCTGTCGACCAGTCGGGCCCGCTTGTCGGTCCGATCATCGGCCAAAAACGCCCGGGTCTCTTCGGCGGTGGGCAACACGCCAATGATGTCGAGCGTGCTCCGCCTCAGAAAGTCGGCATCGGATGCGGGTCCCGAGGGAAGAATGTTCAGTTTTTTCAACTTGCGGTCGACATGTCCGTCGATGAAGTTGAACTCGGGAAGGGTCGGATAGTTGGCGATCGCCTCGGGCCGGGGGACCAGCGCGCGGAACACATCCACCTGTCCCATGAAGGCGGCCATGACGGCGATGTCCCCCGGGGTCTCGCCGGCGGTCACCACGCCCGCCTCATCGACAGTCGCCAGCCCTTCGTTGTTCGACTGGAATTTGGCGAGGCGGGTCACGTCGACCTGCCGGCCATCGCCATACGTGGCCACCACCCGCAGCGGCTGCTGCTGGCGGGGGGTCAGCCGTTGTTCGCGCGGTTCGACCGCCACCGAAACAACTTGCGGGTCGGTGGGGGACCCAAAAGGGACCCCGGCGGCAATCCAGTCGTGCAGCGTCTGGTAAAACTCGCTGTGCCGGTCGATGCGCACCCCGCCTCCATGAGGCACCCCTCCCGACGCTTTTGACAACAGCAGGCTCAACTCGGGAACCGGGGCCAAGACCCGCCTGCCCCGGGCCTCCTGCGTCAGGGCGAGGTAGTCGGCCCAGGGGTCGAAGCCGAAGACCGAGAGCTTGAAGCCATTCTGCCCCTCCGCCTTCGCATGACACCCCGACGCATTGCACCCAAACCGGGAGAGGATGGGGATGATGTCATTCTCGAAGTTGAACGACCGGGGTCCTGGCTCAGCGGCGCAAACACCCACTGCCAGAAGAGACCAGAGTCCCATCCCGAGCAGTCCGCGGAAACAGATCCAGTTCGGCATCAGTAAACAACCCGCTTTTGAGCGCACGAAACCCTAGGCAGTTCCCCTCTTCGGGAAACGCATCAAAGTTCTTGAATATACTTCCGCCCCGCAAGGGGCGGCAAGACAACCGGGAGGACCAGGTTCGGCACAACCGGCCCGTGCGAAGGGGAAATTTCGGGTGCACCGTTCGGGCGCGGTGCGGTCCGCGACCAACCCCTGTGGCGGCAGCGGTCCTCGCAGCCGGGGAGGTTCGCCGGGGATTCCGCCGGCTCGGCCCAACCCCCACGCCACGGAAGTGCCATGTCGCGCCATGCACAGAACTTTGCCTGCGGCAGAACTCTGGGGCGGCCTTCCCCAACCACGGAGTTGCCGGTTGCCGGTTTCTTCTGACGGGGGGCAATTCCTACCAATCGCGGCAGTCGTCCACTAGGATACAAAGCGTCTCACAGAAAAAACGGAACGCACATGTCGCACGCTCAGGCAAATCCTCTCCCCGAACTCCATCGGCTGCATCTGGCCATTCAGGAGGTGCAGGAGGAGATCGACCGGGGCCCCCGGCAATTGAAGGCCCGCAGCAACACCACGGCGACCCGCCTGGCCGAGTTGGAAGCTCAGCGACAGAAGCAGAAACAGCTCAAGATGCTGGCCGATCAGAAGGCCCTGCAGCTGAAGACGAATGAAGCCAAGCTGGAAGACCTGAAGGGCAAGCTGAACCAGGCCGCTTCGAACCGCGAGTTCGACATCATCAAGGGGCAGATCGAGGCCGACAAAGTGGCCAACAGTGTGCTGGAGGATGAAATCCTCGAGACCCTCGACAAGGTCGACAAGGCCCAGGCCGATTTGAAGAAACTCGAGGCCGAGGTCGCCACCTCCCAGGCCGAAGAGAAGAAGTACTTCGCCGTGGTTGATGAGAAACGACCGGGGCTCGAAGCCCGGCTGGCCACTCTGCGCAACGAGCTGACACAGGCCGAGACACACCTGCCCGACGAGATTCGGGCGGCTTACCAGCGGCTGGTGCAGGCTCACGGAGCGTCGGCCCTCTCACCCGTCGAGAATGCCACCTGCACCTCCTGCTATGTGCGGCTCACGCCCCAGAACGCCGTTTCAATTGAAGCGGGCGCCATCATGTTCTGCCGCACCTGCGGCCGACTGCTGTACCCCCGCAAAGAATCGGCCTGACCGAGTCCCCCCAAGACTCGCGGCGGGACCGCGCTGCATCGTCTGCACTCGCGAACCCCACACTGTCGGTTCGCCGTTCGACCGCTCTCATCTTCTGGATCACGATTCAGAAAGCCGGCGCAATCGAAGCGTGCAAGACTCCGCGCTGGATGTGTGTTGACCCTGGGACTGGTCGCCCTGGCAACTGGTCCGCCTGCTGGAGACTCGGAATGCAAATTCGTGGATGGATCGTGCCGCTGTTGGTCTGCCTGGGGCTGACGTCCCCTGCCTGGGGGTCCGAGCGCCCCAATGTGCTGATCATTCTAGCGGATGACCTGGGTTTTTCTGACCTGGGGTGTTACGGGGGCGAAATCGCCACGCCGCATCTCGATTCTCTCGCGGCGGGAGGGTTGCGATTCACGCAGGCCTACAACACGGCCCGCTGCTGGCCCAGCCGGGCCGCGCTGCTCTCTGGTTACTACGCCCAGCAGGTCCGCCGAGACGCCCTCCCCTCGGTGGCGGGGGGAGCCCAGGGGAAGCGTCCTGCCTGGGCCCGGCTGCTGCCCGATCATCTCAAGCCCCATGGGTATCGGTGTTATCACTCCGGCAAGTGGCATGTCGACGGCCCGGTGCTGGCGGCCGGGTTCGACCGCTCGCTCGACATGCGCAACCAGGGGAACTTCTTTTCCGCCAAGGGGAACAGCCTGGATGACCGGCCGGTGACGGTTCCCGAAAATGAATCGGGGTACTACGCGACCATCGCCACAGCCGACCATGCCGTCGAATGTCTGCGCGATCACGCCACGCAGCATGCCCACCGTCCCTTCTTCTCGTACGTCGCCTTCATCGCCCCGCACTTTCCCCTCCACGCCCTGCCGGAAGACATCGACCGGTACCGCAACCGCTACCGCGATGGCTGGGAGGTGCTGCGCGAAGAGCGCCACACGCGGCAGAAGCAGGCGGGGCTGGTGGTGCCGGGACTCTCGGCCCTCGAACGCAACGTCGGCCCCCCCTACCACTATCCCGAGGCCCTGGTGAAGCTGGGGGCGGGGGAAGTGAACCGCCCGCTCCCCTGGAACGACCTCACTGTGGTCCAGCGCGACTTCCAGGCTGTCAAAATGGCCATTCATGCCGCGATGGTCGATCGCATGGACCGGGAAATCGGCCGCATTCTCGACCAGTTGAAGGCCATGCAGGCCCTCGACAACACGTTGATCGTGTTTGCCTCAGACAACGGAGCCAGTGCCGAGATGATGGTGCGGGATGGGGGGCATGATCCGAACGTCCCCCCCGGCTCCGCCAAGTCGTATCTCTGCCTCGGCCCAGGATTCTCCAGTGTCGCGAACACTCCGTTTCGCCGTCACAAGACGTGGGTGCACGAAGGGGGCATCAGCACGCCGTTCATCGTCCACTGGCCGAAGGGGATCCCTGGGCGGGGGGAACTGCGGCATAATCCCGCGCATCTGGTCGACGTACTTCCAACGGTGCTCGATGCCGTGCAGGTGGACGGGTTGCGGGAATGGGAGGGAAAACCAGTCCCTCCCGTCGCCGGCCGCAGCCTGCGGCCCGCCTTCACGCGGGACGGCAGCGTGACGCGCGACTGTCTATGGTGGTTGCACGAAGGGAACCGGGCGATCCGCGTGGGAGACTGGAAACTGGTCGCAGCGAAAGGGACACCCTGGGAACTGTACCATCTGGCGACCGACCGAGCCGAGCGCTACAACGTCGCCGGCCAGTTTCCCGACCGCGTGAAAGAACTCGAAGCGCTCTGGCAGTCCCAGTCCGACCGCATGACGGCGCTCTCACAGGGCGAATGACCCCGGGGAAACTCTGAGACGAGCGACACAAGCGGAATCTGCGATCGCATCACGCCTGATGGCAGAGCTCCGGGACCGACACCCTGCGTGGCGGGGCCACTACCAGCAGCTCGCTCACGTCCTCCGCCCGGCGACGTGTTATTCTCACCACATCAATCCCGTCCTGCGGTCGCCCGGGCACAGGCCGACTGCGGATCCGTCAGGGGACGAATTCAGGCCGCCTTGCCCATCGAGTCCTGCGGGTTGGTCCGAGACTGGCCGTGCGATTCGGCATCGAGCTCGAGCAACCGTACCAGGAACTCGCGGCAGCTTGCATTCCAGTCGGGCCACGTGAAGGTCGCGGGAGAACGCACCTGCTGCCGCCGCAGGGCCGCCTCGGGATGCATCAGCACCTCGGCCAACGCCTCGGGATCATGCGGCGGAAAGAACGCGGCATAGGGCCCCCCCACCTCGCGGTGCGTGGGAATGTCGGCCGCCAGCACTGGGGTCCCCCGGCTGAGCGATTCGACAATCGGCAGGTTGAAGCCCTCGGCGAACGACGTGGTCAGCATCGCGGTCGCGTGCCGGTAGCAGTAGTCGAGTTCGTCATCCGTCACCGATTCGAACCAGAACAGGCGGCGGCCGAACTCGCGATGATTGCGGATCCGCTGGGCCACCTCTTCGCACCGCCAGCCGTACTTTCCGACGATCACCAGGGCGGGGGCCGAGTCTTGCTTCCACAGGCGGTCGAGGGCATCGAGAGCCAGGGCGTGGTTTTTACGCGGCGACATCATGCCCACAGTCACGTAGGTCGGCCGGCCATGCTGCTGCTCGAAGGCCTGACGGATGGCATCGCGGCAGGTGGCCTGCCCACTTTGGGTGTGCAAACCGTTCCCCAGGCGGAACCAGCCGCCGCGCACCTGGGCCGCCCGCGGCACACCCAGCACCGACGGCAGGTGCGACTGCACTTCACGCCAGGTCGACTCGGAATTGTTCAGGAAGTAATCAACGGTCTGGGCCGCGTCGCGCCACCACCGCGAGAACTCGCGCACCACCCCCTCATCCACCGTGCCCGGATGACTGAGCGGAATGAGGTCGTGCACCACGAGACAGACGCGGGCTCCGGCCGCACGGGCGCGTTGCAGGTCGGCCCAGTACCGCGACCGCAGGTTGACATCGAGCAACACGATGAGATCGCCCGGGCGGAAATCGACGCGGGAGGGAAGCCAGCGGCGCACGGGCGAGAGGGTCGCCTCGGCCAGGGTGTCGAGCCCGCCCCGAGCCGAGCGCACCCACTCGATCATCCCGGTGCGGTCGAGTTCGCGCCGCAAGCGATGCCGCCAGGTCAGCCGACTGATCGTCGCGGGATCACGCGGACGGAACCTCTCGTGCACCGCCTCGACCGAGAGGGCCTCAAACCCGGTCGAGGTGCGGAACAGCAGGGGAATGCACTGGGCATCGAACTGGCTGCCCAGTTCCGGAGCCGCCTGCAGCAACCCACTGACCATCCGCTCGATTCCCGTGTGAACCCGGGTCAGAAACGTGCGGGTACAGTCGAGGAAAATCCGGCGTGTCAAAGGGCTCGAAATCGCCACGGGAATCCTTTCCGGGTGCGATGAAACAAGGGAAGTTCGGTCAGCGCTGACAGGGTGGGGGTTTTAGCATGATTCGGGAATTCCGGGAAAGATGGGTTTGCCCATCCCCAACCCCCGGAAAACCCACGAGGCCAGATCAATCCCCGCGTGAAATTTTCCCCGGCGATACCCCTTCTCCCTGCAACACCGCCGCAGTCTCGCGGGCCATCCGTTCCATCGAGAACGCCTCCCGCACCCGCCGCCAACCGGTCGCCGCCAACCCGGTTCTCAAAGAGGCGTCGAGCATCAGGCGTTCGAGCCCCGCCGCCAACGCCTCGGGATTTTCGGGCTCCACCAGCAGGCCGCCCCCCGTCGCTTCGAGCAACTCGGGGAAAGCGCCGTGCCGGGGCTGCACTACGGGAACGCCATTGGCCAGCGATTCCAACACCGACAACCCTTTGGGCTCGCGGTAGCTGGTGGGGACCGAGAAGAGATCGAGCCTCTTTAAAAATGCCACCTTACCGGCATGGTCGGGAGGGCTGCCGCAGTATTCGAACGCGTCTCCCAGATCGGCGGCATCCCGCCGCAACTGCTCGAACCACGCCTGGTCGCGGGCCCCCAAAAAACCCGCCGCCAGCAACCGCGTGCGCGGGTGCCGCGCGTGCAGCAGGCGAAACGCCGCCACCAGGTTATGCAATCCCTTCTCGGGACAGATGCGGGCGAAATAGCCAAGGGTGAATGGTTCGTGCGAGACGTCCCGAGGCGTTCCCTCATGCCCGGCGAAGTCGATTCCCAGGGGGACCACCCGGGCCTGCTCCGGGGGAAAGCACAATTGCCGGGACATCTCCCGGCGATAGTAGTCGCTGTGAGTCAATAGCCCGGTGAACTGCGGCATCAGGCCCTGCATCAACCCAAACGCGCGCGAGCGAAACGGTTCGACCAGGTCGTTGAGGAAAATGTCATCCCCCTGCAGCAGCGACCAGACAGGACCGCGATACGACTGCCGCAACCGGGGAACCACCCCCGCCAGCAGGGCATTGCTCAGCACGACGCAGTCGGGGCGCAGATCCTGCGCGAGCCAATCGACCAGTTCGTCAATCGCCTCACCATGGGGGCCCTGGTTCCCCCGCAGCAGGGCGATGGTCAGATCTCCCAGTTCCCGGGCGTCCGAAGAAACGGCGAACCGGCTGACGAACCGCAACACCGCCGGCGAGTCGAGCCAACTCCGCAGCCAGCGCGGCAACCGGCTCCACCAGGGCCACCGCCCGGCAAGATACACGTTGATCCCCCCCAGAAAGACCCGCCGCTCGCTCACGTCGAGTTCATCGACGCGGATGGGGGTATACAGCGGGATCAACGTGACCTCGTGCCCCTGGGCCTGCAGGGCGCGGGCCAGCGTGTTGTCGTGCATGCACGAGCCGCAGAACATCCCCGCCCCGCCCGCCGTGATCAATGCCAGGTGCATGCCCGGAACCTCGGTTGCAGAGACAGCCCTACTTTGAGGGAACGTTCCGACGGCGGACCAACCCCGCCGTCACATCGACCGACAGGTCGGCCGTCCGCCCGGCCGCCAGCAGTTCCCACGCGATGGCCGACATCGCGGCATTGTCGGTGCACAGCGACAAGGGGGCCAGCACCAGTTCGAACCGGTCTTTCTGGGCGGCCTCGGCCAACCGGTTCCGCAACAGCGCGTTCGCCGCCACTCCCCCTCCCACACAGAGCGTCCGGCGGCCCCGGGCGGCCAGCGCCTGCCGGGCTTTTGCCACCAGCACATCCACCGCCGCCACCTGAAAGCTGGCCGCCACATCGGCCACAAACTGGGGATCGAGCGCGCGGGGATCGTACTCGCGCGGGGGCTTCCCGGCGATCTCGTACAGCACGGCGGTCTTCAGCCCGCTGAAGCTGAATTCCAACCGTTCGCGATCTTTCTCGAAGCTCCTCGGAAACCGGAACCGCTTCGCATCCCCCCGCTCGGCCGCCTGCTGAATCGACGGACCGCCGGGATAAGACAGCCCCAGCATGCTGGCCACCTTGTCGAACGCCTCGCCGACGGCATCGTCGATGGTCGACCCCAACAATTCATAATCCCACGGCCCCGGACAGTCGTAGAGATTGCAGTGTCCCCCGGAAACCACCAGCCCAATCGCCGGGAAGATATCGCGTCCCGCGTGCATTCGGCAGGCGTAGAGGTGCGCTTCGATGTGATTGACGGCAACCAGCGGACGATCCAGCACCAGGGCCAGCGTCTTGGCGGCGGTCAACCCGACCAGCAGCGAACCGACGAGACCCGGGTGGGTCACGACGGCAATCGCCGCGAGTTGGTCGAGCGGAATCTGTGCCTCGGCCAGAGCCTGCTCAACAACCGGCAGGATGTGTTCGACATGCGCCCGCGAAGCCACTTCGGGCACCACACCCCCAAACCGCCGATGCAGTCCCGTCTGCGAAGACACCACGTTCGACAGCACCTGCAGTTGATCATCAACCACTGCAGCGGCGGTTTCGTCACACGAGGTCTCGATCGCCAGCAGCCGCCGGGGAAGCGGTGGTGAAGAACTGCTCACGGGTTGGGATTGTTGGCTTTCGGCTCGGTCGGTTGGGCTTCCGCAGGCTTCGCCTCGGCAGCCGCCGGAGGGGCCGGGGGGGCCACGCCCAACTTGCCCGAGATGTATTCCAGAGCCTTGGCGAGCTGGCTGTCGGCGAATTCGATCTTGGGTCCTTCGAGAGCGCGGATGTCGTCGCGCTGCCGGCGGTAGGTGTCGTAACGCACCAGATCTTCATTCGAAAACTTCACCGCGTAGCCGTCGTTGGGACGGACACCCCAGTCGTCTTCTTCTTTGGAATCGGGGAAGCGATGGATGTTCTTGCCATTGGGCCGGTGGTAGCTGGCGGTAGTCAACTTCAGGGCGCTCTTGCCCCCCTCCATGTCAATTACGTTCTGCACACTCCCCTTGCCGTAGGTCCGTTCTCCCACAATCACCGCCCGGTCATGATCCTGCAGGGCCGCGCTCACAATCTCACTGGCCGAGGCCGAGAACCGGTTCACCAGCACGGCAATCGGAAACCCGCTCAGCGTCCCCTCCTTTCGGGCCATGGCGGGACGCTCCACAGTATTCCGCCCCTTGGTCGAGACAATCTTCCCTTCCTCGATGAACAGGTCGGCGATTTCCACTGCAATGTTCAACAGCCCCCCCGGATTGAAACGCAGATCCAGCACCAACCCCTTCATCCCGGCGTCGGTCAGTTCTTTGAGCGCCTCGGTCAGTTCCCGGGCCGAGTGTCGGCTGAATCCCGTCAGCCGGATGTAGCCAATCTTCCGCTGATCATCGAGCATGAAGTTCCACGACCCGTCGGCCTTGTGGATATCGCCCAACACCGTGGGAACTTCAATGATGGCTCGCTGCATGGTCAGCTTGACCACTTCGTTCGAGCCGGCGTGCTGCAGGCCGACGGTCACCTCTTCCCCGGCGGGCCCGCGCATTTCCTTGACCGCGTCGGCCATCTCCATCTGCTCGACCGACTTGCCGTTGATCTCCAGAATCACATCCCCCGGACGGACCCCCGCCTTGAAGGCCGGGGTGCCCGGAAGGGGGGCCGAAACCACCAGCTTGCGATTGGGGCCCGACGGGGGCACAAACCCCACCTGGATGCCGATGCCGCCAAACTCCTTCTCGACCTCATCGCGGAAATTGCCCAGGTCTTCCGGGTTGATGTAGTTCGAGAACGGGTCGAGTTCCCGCATCATGCCGCGAATGGCCGCCTCGACCAGCTTCCGCCGGTCGACCTCTTTCACATAGTTCTGATCGACCTGTTCAAAGGCGTCGGCCAGCACCCGCATCAGTTCGAAATACTGCTCGCTGGTGGCCGATTGAATGGCCGGAGCTTCGGGGTTGGCGGGGGGGGCGGCGTTTTCCTGTCCCGCCGCGACCGACAGGCCGAGGGGGGGCACCAGGCCTCCCAAAAGTCCCCAGACCAAAACCCAGACAAGACAACAACGCGACATGAACAGGCTCCCGAACGGAGTGGCTGGCAGGCGGGTTTCGGAGCGTTGGGACAGGCTGACCGGACGTTGGTCGATGGCGATCCCACGGCGTTCCAGATTCTAGTCACCCACCCAGGGATTGGGTAGCCGCCTGTTCTCAACCCGGTCCGTTGGCAGCCGGTCCGCGGCGCACGTAAAATCGAGGTGTTGCCCACAGCGTCCCCCGGCGTGCCCCCCTCGCTTCCCACCGACCACCACGGTCAAATCCTGCCATGCCCCACCCTGCCCCGGCCGGTCCTCCGTCGCGTCGTCAATTTCTGCAGGCCACCGCCGCGGCCGCCGCCACCTTCGCCGCCCCCGCGTTTGTCGGGGCGACCGACAAGTCGGGCAGCAAGCCGGTGATCGTCGGCTCGGGGGCTCACCAATACGAATGCCACCACAATTGGGGAGTGCTACCCGAGGGGCTGGCCTGGGGCGAGACCCACGGCGTCGCCATCGACGAGGCGGGCTTCGTCTACATCAAACATCGCAGCCACACTCCCGAACCGGTCGATGCCGTCGTGGTCTTCGACCCCTCGGGCAAGGCGGTGCGGTCGTTCGGCAAAGAGTATCACCACGGGGGCCACGGCATCGACATTCGCCGGGAGGGGAACGAAGAGTTTCTCTACCTGTGCGACGTCTACAACCGGCAGTTCCTGAAGACCACCCTGGGGGGCGAGCAGATCTGGAAGCTGTGCTACCCCTTCGAGTCGGGGAAGTACCAGAAGGTGGGTCAGTTCAACCCCACTAATGTCGCGTTTAGCCCCGATGGGGGGTTCTACGTGGTCGACGGGTATGGTTCACACTTTGTGCACCAGTTCGATGCCAACGCCCGCTGGATTCGCAGTTGGGGAGGAATGGGGAAAGAGCCGGGACAACTGCAGACACCCCACGGCATCATCCTCGACAACCGGCCGGGGCGCACGCCCAGCCTGGTGGTGGCCGACCGGGCCAACAACCGGCTGCAGTACTTCACCCTCGACGGCCAGCACCTGGGATTTGTGCTCGACCCGAAGCCCGAGCACACCTTCCCCGCGCATTTCGACATTCGCGGGACCGAATTGTTGGTCCCCGACCTGTTCGCGCGCGTCTCGATCTATGACGTCGAAAATCGCCCGATCGTACATCTGGGCTACGACCCGCAATGGACCGAACGGGTCAAGGGAGACATGTTCGCCCTGCGGAAAGACCCCAAGAGCTGGGAGGCGGGCAAGTTCGTCCACCCCCACGACGCCTGCTTCGACCGCGATGGGAACATCTACGTGGTCGAATGGGTCCCCACCGGACGGGTCACCTTCCTCAAGAAGGTCTCGTAACGCCGCGCTGGTCCGACCCTGCGTCCCCTGCCGCCCCGCCCCGACTCAGGGCGGCGCCAACAGCGGCTTGAGCCGGTCGGCGTAGACGGCATACCCCGCGGCAGACAGGTGAATGCCATCGGCGGTGAACAGCTCTTTGCGCAGGGTGCCATCGGACTGGGTGAAGTCTCCCCACAGATCAAGCAGCGACACCTGGGGATCTTTGTCGAGTTTCTCAAGGTCGAGGGCGGCATTCGTCTTTCTGATGTCTTCGTAAAAACGGTTCCCCGGTTGGTGGGCCGGCAGTATCTTCGCCACCACAATCTTCGCCCGAGGGAACTTTTCGCGCAGGTTGCGCACGCACATCGCAATTCCCCGGGCGACCGGCTCGATGCCCGTTTCCGGGGTGAAGAACATGTTGTTGTTGCCAATCATCAACACAATGTTCCGCGGCTGCAGCCCGGCGACCCCTCCATGATCGAGCCGCCACAAGACGTTTTGCGTCTTGTCTCCCCCAATGCCAATATTCACCCCCTGGCGTTCCGGGAAATGCCGCTTCCACGACTCGCCCCATTGAATGGTGATGCTGTCTCCCACCAGCAAAACATCGACGGGCCCCTGGTTGTCCCGCACCGTCCGCACGTGCGCCTCGTGCAGCTTCAGCCACGAGTCACCCCCAAAATGCCCCGCGCACGGCACCACCGGCCAGAGGTGCGGCAGGTGCTTGTTCACTTCCTTCCCCGGACGCCGGTCAAATTCCGGCTTGTCGACAACGTACGCCCGCTCTTCGGGCGTCAGCGGCCAGCCCGTCTTCTGCGGTTCGACCGTGTCATACGGATAGTCGATCCACCTGGCAGTCAGTGGAAGCCAGAGGACGAACGTGAACAGGCAACAGATCCACTTCGGCATGGTTGGCCATCCTCGGCGACAACTGGTTTTCTGCATGACCCCCTTGGCCCGCTGACCATGCCTGTACCCCACGTCCGCCCCATTTCGCAAGTGCTGCGGCCACGGTGTCACCAATCCCGTCCCCCGCATCACCGCCGCGTCCACGAACATCCTTCGCTCAGCGGGCGAACAGTTCGTCCAGCCGGTCGAGGTGCGGGGCCTTCTCGGAGGGCTCCAGAAAGCTCGATTCGAGGCTGTTCCGCAGCAGGGTGTAGGCGTCGTGCCGGGTGAGGGGCAGTGCGCCCAGGCTCTCACGCAGGTTGTCGTTCACATAGCCGCCGAAGTAGGCCGGGTCGTCGGAGTGCACACTGGCCCGCAGACCGGCCCCCAGCAGCCGGGGAAGATTGTGCTGGGCCAACGTGTCAAACACCCGCAGCTTCACATTCGACAGCGGGCAGACCGTCAGCGGGATCCGGTCGCGCACCAGCCGTTCGACCAGCACCGGATCTTCCAGACAGCGCACCCCATGATCGATCCGTTCCGCCCGCAGCGCCTCCAGGGCCCCGGTCACGTAGGCCGGGGGACCTTCCTCCCCGGCGTGGGCCACCACATGCAGCCCCAGCGACCGGCAACGGGCGAAGACCTCGGTGAATTTCTCGGGGGGATTGTTCCGCTCCCCGGAGTCGAGCCCCACCCCAATAAAATGCTCGCGATAGGGAAGCGCCTGCTCCAAGGTCTCGAACGCCTCGCGCGGCGTGAGGTGCCTCAGGAAACACAGGATGAGCGCCGCCGACAGACCCCACTCGCCCCGCGCCCGCTCGATCGCCCGCGTCAGTCCCCGGACCACGGTCTCGAAGGCAACCCCCCGGCTGGTGTGGGTCTGCGGATCAAAAAAGATCTCGGCCCGCACCACGTGGTCGGCCCGCGCCCGTTGCAGGTAGGCCCACGCCAGATCGTGGAAATCGTCTTCCGTCCGCAGCACGGCCGCCGCGGTGTAATAGATGTCGAGAAAACTCTGCAGATCCCGAAAGCGGTACGCCTGCCGCATTGCTTCGGGGGTGGCGAAGGGCAACGGCACCCCGTTCCGCCGCCCCAGCTCGAAGGCCAATTCCGGCTCGAGCGTCCCCTCGATGTGCAGATGCAGCTCGGCCTTGGGAGCCCGGGCGACCAGGTCGGCGAGGTTGGCCAACGCCTCGGTGCTGCTCGATTGGGACATGACGCGTTTTTTCGAAAGAGACCCGCGCGGCGGGTGCGGCCCGCTCCCATCGGAAACGGCGGGAACGCCTGGTGTGCTCTGCAGAACCATTCGCCTGTCTCGGGACACCGCGAACTGCCTGATTCAAGGTAACCACCAGATTCCCCTTTTCCAATCACCCCCCCAGCCCCCTGTCGCAGAAACCCGGCCGGCGGTCGGCCTCCCGCGTGGACCAGGCGGCTTGGTTTGTGGCCACAGCGACCTCGACCGCCTTGAAACGTCTCCCGCTCCGGCGAATCTCTCGAGGCCCCCGGGCCACCCCCGCTCGCATCGCCCGGCCCAGCCCCGGCGGCCATCACCCCCAAACGCCCACCAACTCGGCCCGGACCTTGAGGCGACCGCCCGCCACGACGCGAACATGGCGATCCTCTGCCGGGACATGACCACCCCCCGGGGGGTTGCCGCGGTGATGGACTCGCCCCGCGCCGGCTTCATATACTGATGTGACGTGCTTGCGTCTTCGGCCCGGCTCGTGGTCTCACCGCTGATCGCAGTTCACCCATGCCACCTCCCGACCAACCCGAGTCCGACTCCTCCGGCGATGACGCCACACGGCCCTATCCCGGCCCCGAGGGAACGTCTCAGCAAGTCAAGAAGATTGGCCGATATGCCATCGTCAAGAAGCTGGGTCAGGGGGGCATGGGGGCGGTGTACCTGGCCCAGGACGAGCAGTTGAAACGCCAGGTGGCCCTCAAGGTTCTGCCGCGAGACAAGGCCGAGAACCCCACGCTCGTGCGGCGGTTCAAGTCGGAAGCCCAGGCGGCCGCCCACCTCGACCATCCCAACATCATCGCCGTGCATGACGCCGGTGAGGCGAACGGATACCTCTACATCGCGTTGGAGTTTGTCGACGGGACCGACCTCGCGAACATGGTCTCGAAGCGGGGCGTGCTGCCGGTCAAGCGCTCGATCGAGGTCATCAAACAGGCCGCCCAGGCGTTGCAGCATGCCTCGGAGCACAAGATTGTTCACCGCGACATCAAGCCCGCCAACCTGATGATCCGGCGCGATGGCGTGGTGAAGCTGGCCGACATGGGCCTGGCCCGCATTGTCGACGAGGGAGCCGATACCTCGATCACCCGCACGGGAACCACCGTGGGGACGGTCGATTACATGTCTCCCGAACAGGCCCGCGACAGCAAGGCGGCCGACATCCGCAGCGACATCTACTCGCTGGGCTGCGCGTGGTACTACCTGCTGACGGGGGGCCCCCCGTTTCCGGAAGGAGGGGTCACCAACAAACTGCACGCCCACTTCAAGACCCCGTTCCCCGACCCCCGCGACAAGAATCCTCAGGTCCCCGAGGCGGTCTCGGCGGTGATGCGCCGCATGACCGAAAAGGATCCCGCCCGGCGTTATCAGACACCGGCCGAACTCATTCTGGACCTTCAGGAGGTCCAGGAGGGAGGCGATCGCGTCAGCAGTCAGATTCTGTCTGATACCCCCACTCCAGCGACGAGGATCAGGTCGAAACGAAGCCAGCGGCGTTCGGAAGTGGACGAAGTGCCCGAGGGTGAGACCGTCGAGGAACTCACCTCACCCTCCCGCCGTTCCCGCAAGATCTCGGCCTCACAGTTGCCTGTAACCGGCATTGGCAATCGGGATCAGGACCGCGGAGAAGGCTGGGCAGAATGGAAGACCAAGGTGACCTTCTATGGGACGGCCGCGGTGGTGCTGGTGGCGCTCCTTTCGGGGATCACATGGCTGGCAATGCAGATGAACAGCACCGTTGACAGCGGCGATCCCACGCTGACGGACGACCAACTGGCCCGCACGCGGGATGCCCTTGCAAAACAGGGGAAATCGATCAGTGGGTCCAGCGCGAACGATGGGACCAATTCCGAAACCCAGCCAGTCCCCGGTCAGGTGGAAGACCGGAATCGCCGTGTGGGAGAGGAAGAGGGAGAGGAACCGACCAAGTTAGCGGGAGGCCCCAAGGCGGTCGATATGTCACGAGGCGGCAAGCAGGTGGGAGGCGAAGACGACAGCGAGTTTTTGGTCAACGGCCGGGGAACGGGAGCGGGTCCGCTGGGTGCCAATCGCCGCGAGCGGGAAGAGCGGGCCGCCCTGCCCCGCTGGGCCCGCGAAGTGCCGCAGGTCCCGAACCGGCAACTAATTGTCGATCCCGGTTCGAAACAAGCCGATGTCTATCACAACGTGAACCAGGCCCTCGACAACCTGCCCGCCGAGGGAGCCCGGATTGTTGTGAAGGGAGCTGGTCCGTTTCCTGTCAAACCAACCCGTGTTGAGGGACGGGGCCGCGTTTTGATCGAGGCAGCCCGTCCCGAAGACCGTCCCCTGCTCGTTCTATTGGAACCAGAAGGCCCCGCCGTACATGCGCTGTTGGAGTTCGTCAACACCTCGCTGGAATTGCAGAATGTGCACTTCGCTGCGACGGTTACCGATTTCGAGACACTCCCCAACGACGCCTTTTTTCATGTAACCGGCGGAGATCTGCTGGCCCGCGGCTGTTCATTCTCGGCCCGTGGTATTCCCCGCAAAAGTATGGCGGCCTTGCGGATCTCTGCCGGAGACGCCCCGCCCGCCGCGACTGCGGCGGCCCCCAATAAGGTCGGTCAACCCAAGTCGACCTCAGGAACTCCCACGGCCAATGATGACGTTCCCGGTCAGAAGGTGCTGCTGAGTGATTGTCTGGTGCGGGGTGACAAGCTCTCGGCGATCTGGTCGGAATCAGCACTGGCAGACCTCGTGGTTCATGACTCGCTGCTGGTCTCTGGAAACGCCCCCATACTGCACCTCGACGCAGGGCCCCCAACAGCGGAATTGGTCCGCCAGCGCCTTAAGATCGTAGCCAGCACCATCGTGTCAAACTCCGCCGCGATTGATTACTCTCACCCCGTTTCAGAGGACTGGAAGTGCTCAATCACATCCTTTAACGCCCTGTTTGGTTCACCCACTGGCGAACCAGGATCAACGCTTTTTCAGCTCACGGTTCCCGCGGGGATTCAGGCCAGTTCCTCTCTCGGAAAAAATCTCGCCTGGTACAGTACCGCCTCCACCGCTCCGGGCTGGAAAATGCTGGTTCGTCTGATCCAGCCTGACGCTCCGGACGCCAACCTGGCCACTAGCCTCACACAGTGGAATTTGCTGTTCGGCAAAGACTCGGGAGCAACCGACAAGTCATTTCCTCTGCGGCCGTGGCCGGCTACTGCTGTAAGTCAGCCGTGGGAGCTACCCGTCTCGGTGTTTGATCGTGCCACTCTGAATCAGGCAGGTGTCGAAGTGGAGGTCGCCGGGGGGGGACCACCTGGCTGTGCGGTTGGCAAACTGACCGCTCCGTCTTTGGTCGAATTGGATGCGGTCGCCATCCAGGGACGCCGTCCCGTCGCCCCTCCCGGGCTTTTGGGAAATGGGGGGGTTGCCGGGACCATCACGGTTGATTTGAACAAGCAAGACCTGGGAGTTGTGCTGGCCAGTTCACAGTTGACGACGGGGACAACGGTCATCGCCAGTGGTCACGGGTTCTGCCAGACCAGTCCGATCGTCATTCGGCAGGCATGGATCCGGTTGCGATTCGTCCAGATGCCAGGAAAGCCGCTGGTCATTGTCCCGCGTGAACGCAAACAGGCGGAGGGAGAGACTGACGCCTTGATCACGGTCTCCCAAGGGGGCCTTGACCTTCAGGGAGCGGCCGTGAACATCTCCGCGCCGGGTTATCGCGGCGCTCTCCCACGGTGGCTGATCTCAGCTTTTGACTCGGATCTCGTGATCCGCAATTGCCGGCTGCAGGGTTCGCTGAATGATCCCGGTAGTCAGCGCAGGGGACTGGTGCAGTTTCGCCGGCTCGAAAATCCGACAGCCCCCCAACTCCGTCCCTTCCAAGCCGAGCCCTTGGCCTATCTTTGGCTGGAAGACTGCCAACTGATGGGGAACGGCCGACTGATCGATGCCGACGTCGCCCAGCGGGTCGTGCATCTGCGGCGCAGCATCGCACTGTCGCGGAATACGGTCTTGAACCTGGTCCTCTCGGAATCCGTAGGACTGGAAGGGACCATCGATCTGTCCCAATCCACATTCTCGGCAGGCGAGACCTATCTCGCACTCGAAAACCCTCTGGCTGGAGGAACTGCCCAGACCAGTCTCAAATTCTACAGTGACCGGTGTGTGTTTGGCCCCCAGACCAGTCTGGGAGAGCCCAGTCGGCTGCTCACCCTGCTATCGGCTCCCCCCAATGTACTTTCCGGTGGGCAACTGCAGTGGTGGGAAATGCTCAATGGATACTCCACCGATGTGGAATGCATGTTACGTGCTTCTCCACAGGAGCCCGCACGACAGGAGTTTGCCACTACCTGGATAGCTCGGTGGGCGGCCCCCAATTGCCTCTCCCCACTTTTCAGAGTGGATGGAGTCCGATGGGCGAAGCCTTTGCCAACCAAACCCGCCGATCTCGAGAATGTCGAACCGGCGCAATTCGCCCTGCACGCCAACTGCCCAGCTGCAGTCTGGGATGGGGGGACGCGTGCGATCGGTGCTCCATTGGATGTGCTGCGGATCCCCAGCCCCCAAAGTGCGCTGCAACTGCCAGCCGAAGGAAGTCGCCTCGATCCGGGACGAACCTCAAACAGCAGCGGTGGGTTTTAGGCACTTCGTAGACCCTGCTGTGGATCCGGGACTGTCTGCCATTCCATCCCGTCTCCGTCAGGAGATCGCAGGCATTGAATCCGCTCCGACATCTGGAACAAACTCACAGGCTGACCCAACAAGGCTGATCCCGCACAGCCGGGCAATCCATCCCTGCCTCAGCCGGATCAATGTCCTCTTAGAGAACCATCCACTGGTACGCAATCCAAAGCGCCAGCGTTCCAGCGACCGCGACCACGGTCCCCAGCAACCGTTTTCGCTTCAGCGAGTACAACAGCATCAGTCCTGTCATGGCACTCAACCCCATCAAGAGAGACGAGAGATCGATCACCATACTCCATGCGAAGCCTGTGTCGCGTCCCTTGTGCAGGTCATTGATCAGAGCCACCGCGCCGTGTCGGGTGATGATCCCTGAGTACCGTCCGTCGTCGCGCCGCACCAGCACATCGGCGGCATAAGCGGGCCCGGCAAATTCCAGCGACAACTCCACTCCGTCGTCCCGCAGCTCCCTCACCTGACCCTGAATACGATGGGTGGCCCGCAAATGCTCGGCCAAACGGAGCCAATCCGGAGCTTCGTCTTCCCGGCCTGTCCACACAAGCTCGACCGATCCTTCGAAGCGTTCGGTTGTCTGTCGGACTCCGCCAAACCAGGTGGGATGGTTGAGCGTCAAACCCGTTATACTGGAGAACAGAATCGTTGCGAACCCGAACAGGGACAGGTAGATGTGTAACCAGCGGATCGCCCCCCAAAACGCCCGCCACCATTCGGACCGCGAACCCGGAAGACGTTTTCCGGTTGAAGGAATCGTTGACGTGGTCGAGTGGGTATTCACAGGGGACTCAGCGGGGCTTGACGGCACGTTGGCGGTAATGCAACGCGGCCGACTTGATTTCCTGGTTTCCGGGCAGCGGTTCCTGGACTATCTCCCGATCGAGCTTCACTTTCTTGCGGATGATCTGGTACGTGCCGTGCTCACGCGCGGCTTCAATCGAAACTGTGTAATCCCCGGGAGGTACCACCTGACCAGCATGATCAGTCCCGTCCCACACCAGCTTGTACTCACCGGGCTTGCGAGTCGGCTCAGACATCGTCTTCACCAGGTCAGTCTCCTCATTGATCTGCCGCAGATGATCCGACTTGTACCACCGTTTGAGATCGGGAATCCATCGCGGCCCCTTGCCTGTCCGCTGCACCCACAGCGCCAGGGTCTTGACCGGATAACCCTCGTCATCCTCCACCCACACCGCCACATAAGGACGACGATATCGCCGCCCACCATCGGCACCGTTGATCTCGATTTGTACCTCCAGCTCAAAGCCACCATTCCAATCAACTGGAACAGCGGGAACGGTCTCTGGTTTTGGATTTTCTGCCTGCGCCAGCTGGGTTGGTGTGGCCTCGAGCAGAGACTCGATCAACGACCATCCGGGAGTCGTCAGACGCTGACCCTCGGGGGTGATCAACAGACATTGCACTCCCTCGATGCTCCTGGCGAGTCGCAGGCTCTCGGACGGCTCCAGAACAGAGAACGCCGTCGCCAATGCGTCGGCATCCCGTGCTGTGGGCGCGACCACGGTCACGCTCGCGAGATGCTCAACAGGCCACCCCGTACGGGGATCCAGGAGATGCGACCACCAGCGTCCCGCAACTTCAAACCCGCGATAAGCCAGCCCACTGGTTGCCAGACCCCGTTCGCCAATTTCGACAGTGAGGGTGCGGGAGCCCCCAACGGCCGAGGAGGGATCGCGAATGGTGACCGGATGCGTCCACTCTCCGCAGACTCGCATGTCCCCTCCAATCTTCACCAGCGCGGCCGACACTCCCCGGGTTTCGTGGGCTACCCGGCAAGCCTGGTCAATAATCTCCCCCTTGGCGATTGCGTTGAGGGTCAATGGATATGAGACCAGTCGACGGGCCTGACCACGTGTCGCATCGAGCTGCCAGGGTTCGGATCGTAAGTCGACTACCGCCGCCCGCAGTTCTTTTTCGTCTGGCACTTGCCTCCGCCGTTCCGCCAGTTTCCAGACATCCGACAGCCGCTGGGCCCCAGGGTGAAACGCTCCTCTTGTCGCCGCGCGCCATGCGTCGGCCGCGGTCAGGACCGAGAGCAATTCCGGGGAGATCCGTTGCCAATCACCCGACGTCCGCTGCCACCGGCTGAACTCGCTCTCGGAGTTGTAGGTCGAAAAAATTGCGTCGAGACGATCAATCTCGGCCAGTGCCCGTTCCTCAGCCTGGTCCGCCGCCTGTTGATTCTCTGCCAGCACCCGCAGTTCCAAACCTGTCCCCAAGACATTTTCGAAATAGGCGACGAACAGTTCACCTCCTTGAACACTCGAAGCCACAAACAGGTTGCTCACCAGCAGAATTCCTGCTGGAAACAACCAACCGCCCACTCTGGTCGCTCTCCCCTGCCATGGCTGTTTCCGCATCATCCACCTGCACTGGAACCCGGTCCCGAGGTCATTGCCGCGCGCAGCGGCTCCACTGGCCCCCCGCTGATCCAACCCCGATGCTTGTCAAAAGATTCGCCCAGATTCCAATCGAGACTGGGCACATTTTGAGCACTGCCCCCGCCAACGGCAATCTCAACAACAGTGTGGATACCCACCTGCTTCGCATCATCCCAAGCGCTTCCGTCGGGTGACCCCGTTTTTCTGAAGGCTCCCAGCCGAATTCCCATGAACCAGTTCAAGACCAATTCCCCGCCCTTTCGCCATATTTCGGTACCCGTCGATTTCATTCGCCGGAAATCGCGTCTTTACTGAAGAGATCCCCGAAGGCTCAGCGACCTGAAATATACAATTGAATACATCATCCTGCCGAGAGATTCGTCTCTTCAAACACACGAAATCGAACTGGGAGAGTTGGGGGGCGGGGCCTGGCCGCGATACGATTTCCGTCCGATGCTTGCCCAAGATAAACTGTCCCCATGCCTCGCCTGACACGACGAAACTGGTTGCAGAACTCAGCCTGTGGGTTTGGTGCCCTCGCGGCTCAGGTTCTGACCGGGCAGAGAGCCAGCAGTGAGTCCGCGGTAACCCAAAGCCAGGCTCATCACACTCCGCGGGCCCAGCGGATTATCTTCTTGTTTATGCAAGGGGGGCCCAGCCAGGTCGACACGTTCGATTTCAAGCCGCTGTTGGCAGCCCGCGATGGCGAGCAGATGCCATTTGATGATTCCCGGGTGATCGCCAATACCGGGCAGCGGGGAACGCCGCAACGGGTACTGCAGTCCCCCTGGAACTTCCGTCAGCATGGCGATTCGGGTCGATGGGTCTCGGACCTGTTTCCCCAGACAGCCAGGCATGTCGATGACCTCTGTTTTCTCCACGGCCTTCAGACCGAAGGGGTCGCTCACGGACCAGCCACACTGTTTTTGCACTGCGGTTCCACCAACCAGGTGCGCCCCAGTTTTGGATCGTGGGTGACCTACGGCCTGGGAACCGAGAACGAGAACCTGCCCGCATTCGTCACCCTGGCTCCGTCGGCCGGCAATGGTGGACCGCGCAACTACAGCGCAGCGTTTCTGCCCGCACGCTACCAGGGGACCGCACTCGGCCGAGCAGGATCTCCCGCAATCCAGGCCAATGTGCGAAATCTCGGACCATACGACGGCAATCTGCCTCGCCAGCGCCGACAACTCGACCTGATCCAGTCCTTGAACGCCGAGCAACTGGCCGCCGCCCCGCGCGAGTCAACCTTCGAAGCCCTCGTCGAATCATACGAGTTGGCCTGGCGAATGCAGACCCAAGTGCCCGATGTCCTGAATCTTTCCGGGGAAACCCGGGCAACCCAAACAGCGTATGGACTCGACAACCCCGACACGGAGCAATACGGTCGACTGTGCCTGATGGCCCGCCGGTTGTGCGAAGCGGGAACGCGATTCATTCAGGTGACCTATGGCGACAACACCGCCAACCCCGCTTGGGATCAGCACTCGAATCTGACGAAGCATGCCGACCACGCCAGAGCCTGCGATCAACCGATCGCCGCCCTGCTGGCCGACCTGGGACAGCGAGGACTGCTGGAAGATACTTTGGTCTGGTGGGGAGGAGAGTTTGGAAGAACCCCCTATGCCGAAAAGAACGGCACAGGCCGGGATCACAATCCCCAGGGCTTTACCACCTGGCTGGCGGGGGGCGGAGTGAAACCAGGGTTGGCCTATGGAGCCACAGATGAATTCGGGCACAAAGCGGTCGAGGGAAAGGTCCACATGCACGATCTGCACGCGACCCTGCTCGACTTGCTGGGGCTCAATCACGAGCAACTCACGTACCGCCATGCAGGACGCGAGTTTCGCCTGACAGACGTTCATGGCCGGGTGATTGACGAAATTCTTTCCTGAAGCTGCAAATATGGGCCACAGGCTGAGAACTCTCCCTTCTCACAATGAGCGACTGCGGACGAAGCTGTGCCGCCGACCACACCCGGAAGGCTGCTTTGGAGAACACAACCATTGTTTCGGACTGAACCCCCAGTGCCATGAGCCAACGGAACTCGGCGATTGGACTGACGACTTGATACCCGGCTGTGACGGTCCGCATTTCCCACTGCAACAGATCCGACGGTTCGTCTTGACTGTCGCCCCAATGGTACGAATTGCGCGGATCGACAGGACCCGGAGTAGACTCCTCGGGTTGTGCGGGAGTCGCTGTGTAGACACTGGTGGGGAACAGCTGCTGCAACATCAGCGAGATTCGTTGAGTCAGTGCAACCCGGTCATGTATTCCCCATGCACAGCCCCCGCACTGTGACCACCCGGCAGGGTCCCCGGCCAAGTCCGCAATGACATTCTGGCGGATCATCACCTCGTCGGTTTACGCCGCGATCACCAGGGATGGCAGAGTTGATTCAAACAGTGACCGTTTTCTTTTGGGACGCTTGTTCTGAGGAGATTCAGCATGGATTCGCCGGAGACGCCAATCCTGATTTTTGGGGCCCGAAGTTTTGCCGAGGAAATCGCCGACCTAGCCTCTGAAGTCCCCGGCTTGCGAGTCGCCGGATTCGTTGAGAATTTCGACAGAGACCGTCCCCGGATTCTCCATGGGCTACCGGTTCATTGGATCGACGATGTGGCGCCACTCGCAGCCTCCCACAAGGCTGTATGTGGTCTGGGGACCACGCTGAGGGCCCCGCTGATCACCCAGGCCCGCGCCATGGGATTCGAATTCCTGTCGGTCATCCATCCGTCAGCACGGGTCTCTTCCCGCGCTGTGATTGGCGCCGGGTCGATCATAAGCGCCGGAAGCATCATCGCCGCTCACACAGTGATTGGCGAGCACGTCGTGATCAACCGGGGAGCATTGATTGGCCACCATATCCAAATCGCCGAATACACGAACATCGGACCGGGGGCGAACATCGGTGGTGGTTGCCGGATTGGCGAGGGAGTTTATGTTGGCATTGGGGCAACTGTGATCGATCACCTGCAGATTGGTCCAGTGACGGTGATCGGCGGAGGAGCGGTCGTCACCCGGGACCTCCCCGCACGGGTGTTGGCGGTCGGAGTCCCTGCGAAAATCGTCAAGGAGAACATCGAGGGGAAGTAGCCGCAGTGAGATTTCTCCGCAACAGTTTCGGATCCTGAAAATCTCCACCGGTTCAAATCGCCGGTGATTCCCGGCCAGAACAATTCATCTGTTTGTCAGGCTCTGCTGATGACGCATTCAACAACTCGTTCAGACGCCGTGGGTCGAGGATTTGGACATCTTGGACTGGCGGTCACCCTGATGCTCGCCGCACTTCCCTGTCTGCTGTTAACGATCGCCTTCCCGCCCTGGCGAGAGGTCGAGAGTCAACGGCGACAGATTCTGTATTGGTCGGAGCGGGTTGCTGTCCGGAAGGCATCGTTCGCCGGATTCGATTGGCTGTTGTCCAAGGCCAAGTGGACAACCACCAAAAGACCACCGAATCCCTCGTCGGATACACTCTTCGAGTCGCACGAATTCGAAATCCACAAACCGGTGTTGGCGGTGGAGTGGATGTTGCTGTCGACCCTGGTGGGCATCGCCTGGTACCAAATCTCCCGCCGGATCTTCCCCCCAACACTCCTCCCAGAGGAATCACCGCCCACCACTTGAGCCACCCACGACCAACCTTGCACGCACCTCGTAGAGGATGTGAAATCCTGGGTGGTTGACTCCACCCCGTAGGGGCGTTTTTTACTCAGCTCCCTGGGCAATCGATTCGCACTTGGTGGATCAATTCGGGTCAACCGCAAATCTGCGCCCGTCCCGGGGGGTTGACCGACTATTCGACGCCCTGCTTGCTGAGTCGACCGCCGCGCTTGCGGGCCGCTTCCGAAAGCAGGATCTTGCGCAGGCGGATCACTTTCGGGGTCACCTCGACGTACTCGTCCTCCTCGATATATTCGAGTGCCTGCTCGAGCGACATCTGCCGGGGGGGCTGCAGAATGATCGCATCGTCAGCCGAGGTCGTGCGGATGTTGGTGAGTTTCTTTTCCTTGCAGGGATTGACCACCATGTCGTTGTCGCGGGAGTTCTCGCCCACGATCAGCCCCTCGTAGACGTCGTCGCCGGGATTCACGAACATTTCGGCTCGTTCCTGCAGCTTCCAGAGCGCGTAGGCCACCGCCCGGCCATTCTCCTGCGAAACCAGCACACCGTTTGACCGCCTGGGCAGGTCGGCTTCACACGGCCGATACGAGTCGAACCGATGGTGCATGATCGCCTCCCCCTTGGTGGCGTTCAGCAGCCGGGTTCGCAGGCCAATCAGCCCTCGAGCCGGAATCAGAAACTGCAGGTGCGTCATGCCGGTGTTCCCCGCCTTGATATCCAGTACCTGCCCCCGTCGGGCACCGACCGACTCCATGACGGGCCCCATGTCGGTCGTCGGCACGTCCACGGTCAGAATCTCGAACGGCTCATGGAGCTTGCCATCGATCATCTTGCGGATCACCTCTGGCTTTCCGATCGACAGCTCGTACCCTTCGCGGCGCATCGTTTCAATCAGGATTCCGAGGTGCAACAACCCGCGACCCGAGACCTGGAAGTAGTCGCTGTTGGCGACTGTCTCGACCCGCATCGCCACATTTGACTCCAGTTCGCGCATCAAACGGTTGCGCAGGTGTCGGCTGGTCACAAACTTGCCGTCCCGCCCCGCGAGCGGCGACGAGTTGATGGTAAACAGCATCGTCAAGGTCGGTTCATCGACGCTGATCCGATCGAGCGCAGCGGGTTTCTGCGGGCAGGCGACCGTGTCGCCAATTTCGGGCTCGGGGAGCCCGGTGATCGCCACGATGTCTCCGGCCGAGGCTTCCTCGACCGGTGTCCGCCCCAGCTTGTCGAACGACTCCAG
>Ga0315899_10000323_pt1 | contig 58937 bp, 32 predicted proteins | sample LakEriMetagenome_2_FD_203518 | JGI IMG/M metagenome (GOLD analysis project Ga0315899, IMG submission 203518) | Freshwater fungal communities from buoy surface, Lake Erie, Ohio, United States - Buoy 4 MA112 | ecosystem: Environmental > Aquatic > Freshwater > Lake | place: USA: Lake Erie, Ohio... | reverse complement strand
AAGAACGTCGAGCAGCAGTACATGGTCAACGTTCCGGTCACCAAGATGGTCGACCAGAACTACGTCGTGAACGTGCCCGTGACCCGCAATGTCGAGCAGGCCTACACCGTCAATGTCCCCGTGCAGTCGAGCGTCGAGCAGCAGTACAACGTCAACGTCCCCTACACCGAGACCCGCCAGGGAACTCGGAATGTCTGGCGGACGGTGATGGGCTACGAGAACCGCACCACCTGCCAGGACCAGGGCCACTACGAAGACCGTCAGGTGACGGTTGGCGGTGGTTCGGCTGGCTACGGTTATGGAGCTGGTTACGGTGCTGGCAATGGCGCTGGTGTGGCTGGTGGCTGTGACAATGGTCACGCTGCGGCTGGTGCCGGCATGTGTGGCCGCTGTGGTCGTCGTCGCGCCTGCAATCGCTGCAACCGCTGCAACACCTGCAATCCTTGCGGTGGAGCGGCTGGCGGAGCGGTGGCCGGCGGTGCCGGTTACGGTGCTGGCTACGGCGTTGCCGATGGCTCGGCTGGCGTGGCTGGCGGCTGCCCCCAGGTTGTGACCCAGCGTGTGTGGGTTCCCAACATGGTTCAGGTTGCCGTCCAGGTTCCCGTCGCCCGCCAAGAAGCTGCGGTCGAGACCTACGACTACCAGGTGACTCTGTACCGGACCGAGACTCGCAGCCGGACGGTGCCTGTCACCACCTGGCAGACTGAGACCCGGACCCGCACGGTTCCCGTGACGGAAATGACCCAGGAAACCCGGACCCGCCAGGTTCCCGTGACCGAGTGGACCACCGAGACCCGGACCCGTTCGGTTCCCGTGACCGAGTACGTGACGCAGACCCAGACCCGCCAGGTCCCCGTGACCGAGTGGACCCAGGAGACCCGGACCCGCTCCGTCCCCGTGACGGAAGTGACCCAGGAAACCCGGACCCGCCAGGTTCCCGTGACCGAGTGGACCCAGGAAGCCCGCACTCGCACGGTTCCCGTGACCGAGTACGTGACCCAGACCCAGACTCGGCAGTACAACGTGACCGAGTACAAGGATGAAGTCCGGACCCGTTCGGTTCCCGTGACCGAGTACGTCGCCCAGACCCAGACCCGCCAGGTCCCCGTGACCGAGTGGACCCAGGAGACCCGGACCCGCACCGTCCCCGTGACGGAGGTGACCCAGGAAACCCGGACCCGCCAGGTTCCCGTGACCGAGTGGACCACCGAAACCCGGACCCGTTCGGTTCCCGTGACCGAGATGAGCACCGAGACCCGCACCCGTCAGGTGCAGGTCACCGAGTACCAGGCTCAGACCCAGACTCGGCAGGTTCCTGTGACCGAGTGGACCACCGAGACCCGGACCCGCACGGTCAACTACGTCGAGAACGAAGCCGAAACCCGGGCCGTCACCCGCAATGTGACGACCTACAAGCCTGTCACCCGCGAACGGGTCGAGACCTACTCGGTCGTCGTTCCGGTCGAGGTTGAGCAGCAGGTTGCCGTCCAGGTGTGCCGTCCCGTCCAGCAGACCATTCGCGTGCGGGTTCCCGCCGCGGCGGCTGGTGGCTACGGTGCCGCTGGCGCCGCCGGGGTTGCCCCCTGCGGAGTGACCGGTGCGGCTTACGGAGTGGGCGCTGGTGTCGCCACCGGCGTTGCTCCTGGCTGTGGTTCCTGCGGCCGCTAATCTGCTCTCCCGAGCAGACGGCTCTCCAACGGATTGACTTCGTGGGGCCGGTTTTCTTCGGAAGACCGGCCCCACTCTTTTCTTTGCCAGTCCACCCTCTTGGTCCGTGAGGGACCACCCGTTCCGCGGCCGGATCGTCGGGAGACAGAAAAGGGGAATTCCTGTCCCCTCCATTGTTCAGGAGCGGCTGGCTCCGCTATTTGTGGCAGCGAGAGCCTTGGCGCGCGACGGCGCCGGGGCTCTGAGTGACCCGGTTTGGGGAGACGCCACCCGGTGGGGGCCAAGTCCCGATGTCCGCCGCTCGCCCGCCGGTGCACGGTCCATTTCCCGAAAATTCTGCGCGACCTGTGGAGTGATGTCCCAACCAGCCACCCCCGACGAGCTGCACCGACTGCTGACTGTCAGCCAATTGCTGACACACGAGCGGCTGGAACTGGCACGCAGTCTGCCTGGGGTGACCCCTTTGGAATTGGCCCGGGGGCTGGTCAATCGGGGGTGGCTCACCCGGTATCAGGCCGAACGACTGCTGCAGGGGCATTCACGAGGATTTCGGATCGGTCCCTACAGCATACTGGAACTGCTCGGGACCGGCGGGATGGCGGTCCTGTACCTCGTGCAACATCGGGAAACCGGGGAGCGGTTCGCGCTGAAGACCATCTCCGAAAGACACCGCGTTGATCCGGGGATGCTTGCCCGCCTGCGGTTGGAGTCTCGGGCCGGCCAACTCATCCGGCATCCCCACGTGGTGGCTGTCCACGGTCTGGAATCGCACGAGCAGGTGTTCGGCGAAACCCCCTGCCTCATGATGGAATTTGTTGAAGGGATCAATCTCGACGAGTGGCTGCAGTTGTCGGGACTGCCTGTCTGGGGACAGACGTGCGACCTCATCCGGCAGGCCGCGTTGGGACTCGCGGCGGCCCACCGCGCCGGGGTCATTCACCGCGACATCAAGCCCGCGAACCTGATGGTGACCCGGGCGGGCCAGCTCAAGGTGCTGGATTTCGGCTTGGCCCTGCTTCAAGACCAGACCGAGGGGGATGAGTTCTCGCTGGCGATGATCTTCGGCCATGAATGTCTCGGGACCGCCGACTATATCTCGCCCGAGCAGATTCGCGACGGCCAGTCTGTGGGACCGGCCGCCGACATCTACAGCCTTGGGGCGACCTTCTTCGCCCTGCTGAGCGGACGGACTCTGTTTCCGCTGGCGGACACCCGCGAGAAACTGGACGCACATCGCAACCAGGTCCCCCCCGAGGCCCGCGAGCTGATTCCTGAACTCCCTGTGGAGGTCTCGACACTGATTGCCCGCATGGTCGCCAAGCAGCCCTCCGGGCGGCCATCATCGATGGACGAAGTGGCCGCAGCCCTCGAGCCGCACACCCGTACCGCATCGGTCGACTTCGATTTTTCGCGGGTGCTTGCCTTCCGCGCCCGCGATGCCCGCCGGAGGCAGGCTCAGGCGGCGGAAGCCAACCGGCCGCGCCCGGCTGAAGGAGTTTCGTCTCGCGATCTGAGCCACTGGACAACCACATCGACCCGGTCGCTCACCGCTGCGGGGGATGTCTCGGCTCATCTCACTGCGGACCGGCGATTCCCCCCCCCGATTACACTCGATCCTGATCCTGGGTTTGGTGCCAGTGTTGCGGTTGGTGCCGAGCCTCCGGCCTCGGGGCTGGTCCTGGAGGCGCTGGCGAGCGGGCCCCCCATTCGCCTGCAGGGAGACCGGGTGACCGTGGGACGGAGTCCTGAATGCCAGGTGCTGTTGGTGAATGTGGCCGTGTCGGGCCGCCACTGCGAATTCCGTCGACAGGGAGACCACTGGACCCTCGCCGATCTGGGGAGCCGGAATGGCACCGAGCTGAACCGGACTCCGTTGACGGTTCCGGGGCAGGAACACCCGCTGCACCCGGGCGATCTGATCACGATCGGCAAGACATTGAAATACCGCATCCCGGGGAATAAAGCCCGGCGTGAGGGGACGGCCCAAGACCCATCCAGGGGGAGAAAAACGGTCTGGCTGGGAGTGGTCCTCGGGCTGCTGGCCCTGGCTGCGGCGGCCTGGGTACTGGGCAGCGGATTCAGGTCCTGATGCCCCCGCATCGTGGCACCGAGGGGTTCGGAACCAGCCCCCCCTCGAAACCTGGAGATTTCATTGCTCCGGCTGGGCGGGAGCCAACTTCAGGCGACTGAGCCAACGTTGCGGATCGTCGTTGAACGCGGCAGCGCAGCCGGAACAGCAGACGGGGTAATTTTTCCCGTCAAAGCTGACCGTCATGGTCCCCAGGCCTCCTGAGACGATGCACTTGGGCCCGGGATTGTCGCTCTCCGCGACTGCGAATGATGTTCCCAGCCGCTGCTGCCGCACCGTGTCGAGAGATTGCGGTGTGGCCGCGGCCGACGCACGCCGCTTGATCTCGACGAGATACTGGTCGTTGTCGAGGAGGGCGATCGTCATCTGCCATTGGTCACCGGTCGTTGGGCTGACCTGGTCGAGTCCCAGTTTGAAGGTTCGCTGCAGGATTTTTCCATCGGCCAACTCGCGGGGGGCGTGGCCCTCCAGCCAAGTTCCCTGCAACACACGCGTCGAGTCGTCGCCGAGTTGCAGCCGGGCCTCGAAACGGTCGTCCGCCAAAGACAGCAATGCCAATTCGCGGTAATAGGGGTGGTCGTCGCTGCGGGTGACCAGCGCGGGATGTCCCGCCAGCTTCTGGAAGTTCCAGGCCCAGCGGACATCATCTCCCGTCTTGGGAAAATCCCCGAACTTTTTCTGGGTGACCCACCGCCAGTTGCCCAGCAGCACCTGGAAGGGCTGCAGTTGGGCCAACTCGGCTTCGGCGAGCTGACCGCCGCTCTGCCCCGAGGAACTCTGGGCTGCGGAATCTCCGGATAACTCCAGTGAACGGGCCCGCCGCCGTCCCGAGCCGCCGGTTTTCCGCTGACCTTTCGCAGGCGCGGGGCGTTCTTCGGTCGTGGTCGTCCGGATTTCTTTCGACGTGGTGTCAGCCCGCTGGGGGGGGGCCGTCTCGGAGCGCCCGCAGCCGGTCACCTGCCAGCACAGCACGAGCCCCAGGCACATGATCACGGGAAGCGACAGAACCGGCTTCATCCAAGTCTCCGCGGTTTTGATGAGGGACGCGGGAACTGCGAACCGACGTCCCGTGGGGGAACGCTCAATTCTTCGGGGCGACTCTCTCGCCGTAAACCCGCAGCTCGTCGAACCGTCCGGTGTCGTCGAAGGTACCCACTCCGACGAGTCCCGGGCCGAAAGTTTTGTCGACCGCCCGCATCACCGGCTCGTCCATGTTGTCGAAGTAAACCGCGATTTCACCCGAGGCGACCCGCCGCACCACGCGCGCGTGGTGCCAACCATCAGTCCAGGGGGTGCCGGCGGTCGACTGCAGCGAGATCTTCCTTCGCGGGGCCCCATCCACAATGAAGATCTGGTTGGCGTGGTCGTCGGCCTTCTTTCCCAGATGGACGTAGTACAGATGGGAAGGGTCCTGAAATCCGAAGAACAGGCACATGTCGCGGTGGTCGTAATCTTTGACGGTCGACTGCAGCCGGACGTCGATGATCACATCCCCCAGGTGCAGTCCGCGGACCAGCGCCCGGTTGAACGGACTGCGGACCGGGTTCTGAACCTGACTGGCCTGGAACTGCTCCAGCAGGGTACGACCCTGATCTTTCTGCCACCGCCACGCGGCCGGGTCGCTGAAGAGGTAGCGCTCAGGAGCAGGCTCGTCGAAGTCATCCTGGAACAGCAGGGGCAACCCCGCGAGTTCCCGCGGCGGCCGCGGTGCCTCCTGGATCTGGGCCTTTACCGGCGTAGAGCATACGAGGGACAGTACCATGGTCCCCAGCAGACTCAGCCAGAGAATCGATGTGTGCCGATGGGTCGTGTGATCGAGCATCTGGGGATCGTCCACTCTCACGGGATCTGAACCCGACGGGCCGGTCGGGTGTCTCTGGCGAAAGTCTAACCGTCCCGGCACCTGTTGGCGATCTCCACCGAGTCATCGACAGAAGCGAGTCGGCAGACGTAAACTTACGCAAGTTCGCCCTCACTCCGTCGACTGCCATGCTCGTCGTGTCGTCCCGCATTCAGATTCCCGATTCCGAATTGCGGTTTTCGTATGCGCGCAGCTCGGGTCCCGGGGGGCAAAACGTCAACAAGGTGGCCAGCAAAGCCATTTTGCACTGGTCGACCCAGAGTGAGAGCATCTCGCCCGAGGTACGGGAGCGACTGCTCGAACTCTTCCCGACCCGGCTGACCAATGCCGGCGATTTCGTGATCAGCAGTGATCGTTTCCGCGACCAGCGGCAGAACGCCGAAGATTGCCTCGACCGGCTGCGGGACATGCTGCAGGCAGCCTGTCGGCCCGTCAAGAAACGTCGTGCGACCCGCCCCACCCGCGCTTCTCACCGGCGCCGTCTCGAAGACAAGAAGCAACAGAGCGTCAAGAAACAGGGCCGACGTGGCCTCGATCGTCCCGATTAGCCTTCGGATGCCGACAGCCCCGAGGCCCATCAAGTTTCTCTCCTTTCCCCAGTCTCCCAGGTGTCATGTCCAGTTTGCCGTTGTCCGGTCACCGGCTATTGATGTTTGTCGATGATGTCTACGAAGACCTCGAGTTGTGGTACCCCAAGTATCGCCTGCTCGAAGCCGGGGCGGCGGTGGTGGTGGCCGGACCTTCCGGAGGAACCGTCTACCGTGGCAAGCATGGCTATCCCTGCCGGTCGGATGTGGCCATTTCGGCTGTCTCGGCGGGGGAATTCACCGGGTTGATTTGTCCGGGGGGCTTCTCGCCCGACAAGCTGCGGCGCGACCCTCTGGTCAAGGAACTGACCCGGCACTTTGCCGCCCAGAACCAATTGGTCGCCGCGATTTGCCATGGCGGCTGGATTCCGATTTCCGCCGGGGTGTACCGCGGAGTCCGTGTGACAGGGTCTCCCGGGATTCAGGATGATCTGATCAACGCCGGGGCGATCTGGGAGGATGCCTCCGTGGTGATCGACCGGAACTTTGTGAGCAGCCGGAAACCGGATGACTTGCCTGATTTCTGTCGCGGAATGCTGCAGGTGCTGTCGGCTTCGTCGACCTGACGCGTAACGCGGGGCCCGCTTTCGGGAGGAGGGGTCCGGCGCGGTGGGGATTTGGCCGGAAGTATAGACAGGATTGGCCTGTGGCGGGATCTGGAGAGCAAATCTGGGTGTTTGGCGGGGGCCGAGAGTGAGGTTCGACCGGGAGCTGTACGATGTCTGTCCGCCAACTGATGACCGGAATTGTGGTGAGCCTGTGGGGGGCCTGGTCGGCGCTGGCGCAGGAGGGGCCGACGACGGGCGAACGATTTGTTTATCTGGCGGTGCGGGCCCCAATCTTTTTGCGAATTGACGCGCGGGTCGATGGTGAGTCGCTGCAGGTGGGGCGACTGCGGTATGCGGCCAAGATCGTCGAACAGCACGACGACAATGGCGATGGCGTTCTCGATCGCGAAGAGGCAGCCCAGGTTCCCCCGCTCATGCGCAGTGGAATGGCCGCCGAGGAATACACGCTGGTCGATACCTGGGTCTCGGTCGATGCGAATCCCTCCGACGACCGGGTGAGTGTTGCCGAGCTGAGCGACTACCTGAACCGGATCCTGGGGAGTCCGCTGGTGCTGGTGAGCCGGCCCCAACGATCGAGCCAACAGGTGGATCTGCTCCCTTTGCTGGACGCGAACGGGGATGGAGGTCTGGCCCCGGAAGAGCTGCAGGCGGCCAGCGGGATTCTCTATCGTCAGGACTTTGACGAGGATGACATTCTGGCGGTCGACGAAATCGACGGCCGACAGGCCGATGGCGGGATTGTTCCCCGCGTCATGACCGAATCTCCGCTGCTGCCCTTGAGCACGCCCGCGGATCGCGATCTGGCGGCCCGCCAACTGCTGGTGCGTTACGGTGCCAAGGATTCTGAGGGCAAGCGGGTGGTCCGCTGTTTCGGGTGGGTGCGAGGCCGGGTGGAAGAGAGCGCGCCGGCGCGGGAATGGAAGGCCGACGAGCTGGCCCAGCGGCTGGCGGAACCGTTCGCCGAAGAGCTGGTGCTGGGCCTGCAGTGGAACCGCAAGAAACGCCAGCGGATGGAATGGGTGGTCGAAGCCGATCCGCACGGTTGGACACAGGTGCTGCCGGCCGAGAAAGCGGCCGCCCCCCGGCTGAGCGTGGAATTACCCGGAGTGCTGCTCGAACTGGCGGTGGGCCGGGTGGCGGGGACCGCCTCCGATGCCCGCAATTTCTTCCGCACCCGCCTCCGTCAGCTGGATGCCAACAAGGACCGGTCGCTGGACGAGCAGGAATTCTCCGGGCTGCTGGGCGATTTGCAGTCGAACGGACTCGGGATGGTTCCGTTCAAACTGGTCGACACCGATCGCGACGGCCAGGTGAGTGATGCGGAACTGCAGGCCCTGATCGACCAGGACTCCGGCGCGCAGCAGACGCGGATCGAACTGGTCATTTCGCACGATTCCGAAAGCCTGTTCGAGATTCTCACCGGCAGTGGGGATCGCCGCTTGACCATGCGGAAGCTGCTGGAGGGGCATTCGCGCGTGGCCTCTCGCGACCGCGATGGCGATGGGGTGGTTCAGTTGTCGGAAATTACCGGGAAGTACCGTCTGACGGCCGAGCCGGGGAAGCCGACGATGTTTCGTTCGGGGAGCCGGATGATGCGGGGAGCAATGCCGTCACCGATGCCGGCCGGAGCCCCCCCTGGGGGACCCCTGTGGTTCCAGAAGATGGATCGCAACCAGGATGGAGATGTCTCGGCCCGCGAGTTTCTGGGGACGGGTGAGCTCTTCCGGCGTCTCGACCGGGATGGCGACGGGTTGTTGTCATCTGAAGAAGCGACGCTGGCGACCTCCAGCCCGGCGAAGACCGCGGAGCCGGGAGACAAACCGTGAACCACCGAGGTGCGGCCCGTGCGGCTTGAACTTCCGACTCTGCAAAACTGGAGTTGCCACAATTGCGGAGGCTGCTGCCGGCAACACGAGATTGAGATCACCTCCGAAGAACGAACGCGCGTTCTCGCCCAGCCCTGGACGCGGGACGACGGTCTCGACCCCGCGCGGCTGGTCGAGGAGATTCCCGGGAGTGGGGGGCGCCGCTGGCGGCTCAGTCATCAGCAGAACGGGGCATGTGTGTTTCTCGACGACCGCGGCCTGTGCCGGATGCACGCGCGATTTGGCGAACCGTCGAAACCGCTGGCGTGCCGGCTTTATCCGTACACCTTCCATCCGGGCCCCAACGCACCGCTCGTGGGACTCCGGTTTTCGTGTCCTTCGGTGGTTGCCAATCGCGGAACTCCCCTGGCGGAACAGCGGAACGCACTCACGCAACTGGCGCGCGAGGTGGTGCCCCGTGGTGCTTCCGAAGTCGCTGCGCCCGAGTTGTCTCCAGGACGGCCGCTGGATTGGGAACAGCTCGACTTGATCGTTTCCCTGCTCGGCCGATTGCTGGGGGAAACCGACCGCCCTGTGCTCTTGCGGCTGCTCTGGTGCCTGGGTTGGCTGGGGCTGCTGGAACAGAGCCCCGCATCCGGAATGGGGGACTTGTCCCGAATTCTTGGAGAGCTGGCCAGGGGGGTTCGGGCTGAGTTACCCCATCTGCGCCGGGAGGCGCCGCAGCCGCCGTCCGCGATGGCCCGGCGGTTGTTCCGCATGACGGTGGCGCAATACTCCCGCAAAGACACCTTCCAGGCCGAGCACCGTTCGTGGCGCTACCGCTGGCGCCTGTTCCGCTCGATTTGGAAATTCACATCGGGGCGGGGGCTGACGCCGGTACTGCAGGAGGGATTCGCGCCGGTTCCCTTCGCCGACCTGGAGACATCGTACGGTCCGCTGACCCCTGAAATGGATGAGCGGCTGACACGGTATCTGCTGGTCAAGGTGGAAAGCCTTCACTTTTGTGGCCGGGCCTATTATGGGGCCCCCGTGGTCGAGGGGTTCGCTTCGCTGGCTCTGGCCGTGGCGTCCATCTGGTATCTCTCACGGTGGTTGGCACGGGGAGCAGGACGCCGCCAGTGGGAATTGCAGGATCTCGAGCGGGCCATCGCGGTCGTCGACCATCACCACGGGTTCTCGCCGGCGCTGGGGCTGGCCAGTTTCCGGTCCCGGCAGCGCTGGCTCTGGTCGCAGCGCGAGGTGACCCGGCTGGTCTTGTGGTATGGGCGGTAAGCGTCGCGACGGCCGCTCAGTCGCCGAACAGCGTTTGGGGCACACCCAGTGATTTGCCTCCGTCGATTGTAAGGCAGCAGCCGGTCACGAAGACGGCGGCATCCGAGACAAGGTAGGCGACAGACTCTGCGACTTCGTCGGGACGGATCATCCGGCCCAGGCCATGGGCGATGGGGCTGGCCGCCAGACGGTCGCGGAAAGCCCGTTCGCGATCCGCGGCGGAAGCGAGATCGGCGTCCATCATGCGGGTGTCTCCGACCGGGCCCGGACAGACGGCATTCACCCGGATCTTTTCGGGGGCGTGGCAGAGAGCCAGTGTCTTCGTGAGGGCCACCACGGCCCCCTTGCTGATGCTGTAGACCGGATCATGGAACCGCGGCAGCAGACCCGCGTTGCTGGCGATGTTGACCAGTGATCCGCCCCCCGCCCGCCGCAGGTGGGGAATGGCGTGCTTGGCACAGAGAAAGGCTCCCTTGAGATTCACATCCAGCACGCGATCCCATTCCGCCTCGCTGACTTCGGTGATCGGCTTGACGAGCCCCACACCGGCACTGTGGACCAGACAGTCAATCCGGCCCGTCGCCCGGGCAGCCCTCTCAATCCACCCGGCGACATCGCTCTCACGGGTCACATCGCACAGCACAGTCTCGATCTGTTGCCGGGCGAACTCTTCGCGCGCACCGGCGGGAAAATCGATGTCGCTGACAATCACCCGGAATCCCTGCGTTGCGAGCAGGCGGGCTGTGGCCGCTCCAATGCCGCTGGCACCACCGGTGATCAGACAGGTGCGGGAGAGGGGAAGCGACGACGGTTGATCGGACATGAACTCGCTCCAGATCCAGAGGCCCCTCCACCAAGGTTTGTCGTGGGGCAGGGGGCTGGGACAAAAAAAGATGGCGGGGCGAGATCCAGATCTCACCCCGCCAATGAACACAGCCTTGGCACTCCGCAATCGGTAATTGCGGGAGTGCGGCTCGCGATGGTCTAGCGGGATTGGTCCACGAACTGGAACACGCCCTGGCCGTCGGCGGTGACGATCATGAAGTACGACTCGCCCGCTTCGTCTTCACCAAACGAGATCACCGGCATTCTGGGGCTGGCGATGGATTCGTTGGAGATCACCTTGTGCTGGCTCTCGTCGTACTTGAGGGCCCACAACTTGCCCGAGACGTAGTCGGCATACAGGTACTTGCCGACCAGCGCGGGGACCTTCTTGCCACGATAAACATGACCGCCGGTGATCGACGATCCGACCATGTGGTCGTATTCGAAGATCGGATCGATCAGCTTGCCGGGGGCTCCGGCGTTCGAACCAAAGGGATGGCCGGCTTCACGCAGATTCCAGCCATAGTTCCCCCCCTTGACCACGAGGTTGATCTCTTCGTAGAGGTTCTGGCCGACATCGGCCGCCCACAGGCTACCGGTCGCCCGGTCAAACGCCATTCGCCAGATGTTCCGGACACCGAGGGCGAAGATCTCGGGGCGGGCCTTGGGCTGGTTGACGAAGGGGTTGTCCTTGGGGATGGCGTAGTTCAGACCAGGGTCCTTGTGGTCGACATCGATCCGCAGGATGTCCCCCAGCAGGGTCTCGAGGTTTTGGGCGTTGCCCAGGGGATCGTTCCCCGCCCCGCCATCACCCAGGGCGATGTAGAGCATTCCGTCCGGTCCGAAGCAGATGGTGCCGCCGTTGTGATTCCAGAACGGCTGCGGGATCACCAGCAGTTCTTCTTCGAAGCTGGCGTCGATCTGGTTGGGATCGGACTTCGAAACCCGGAATCGCGAAACCACCGAAGTGTGCTCGGGATGCTTCTTCGATGTGTAGTAGGCGAAGAACTCACCGTTCTGCTTGAACTTCGGATGGAACGCCAATCCCAGGAAGCCTTCTTCGTTCTCGTTGTCCTTGTACACCACGCGGTCGGAGAGATCGGCGAAGATCTGGCTTTCCTTGATCTCACCACTTCCCGGCAGGACGTGAATCACCCCATGCTGGGTCGCGACGAATCGGCGGTTGGAACCATCGCCGGCGTGGGTCAGCACGATTGGCCGGAAGGTTTGGGGCTTGCCATCGGCATCAACCCCTTCGAAGCCCTTCCACTCGATGCCCGGGAAGGCGGGGGCGAAGCCCACGCTCTTCAATTCGGCATCGGCCACTCCCGAGGGAAGCTTTCCTTCGGGCAGCTCGCGGATCTTGATGTTGCGGTAGGCGACGAGGTCGCCGTGGTCCTGCAGGCAGATATGTCCTTTGGTGGGCTTGCCGAAGGGCGCCCACTGGGCAAATTTGCTCTTGGCCACGCGGGCGTTCCAGTCGTCACTTCCCTTCTGGAACAGGGCGTAACGGATCCCGTTCATGTTGATCTCACAGACCTGCGGGGTCACCTTGAGGACAATCTGGTTCCATTCCCCCACGGGACGCGTCGCGTCGGTCACTTTCTTGGTGAAGTAGTCGGGCATCGGCTGGTAGAGCTGATAGAGCCAACCTGCCTTCTGCGGATCGTGGCCATCGACATTGTCTTGCACCTGAATCTCGGGCCCGGTCATCCAGGGGGCGTCGAGTTCCTCGGTCACGTGAAACATGATGCCGCTGTTTCCCGCCGTGGAAATGCGGTACTCGATCGAGAGCTCAAAGCTGTCGTACTGGTTGGCGGTGACGATGTCGCCCGCCCCCTTCCCCTTGCGGACCAGGGCCCCGTCTTCAATCACCCACCCGGGATTGATCTCCTGCTTGCGGTAGTTCCGCCAACCGCTGGTCGATTGGCCGTCGAACAGCAGTTTCCAACCGGTCTTCTTCTCATAGTCTGTCAGCCGGTTTTCCTCTGCCCGCAGCTGTGCGGGAAAAAGGCCGGCCAGGGCCGCCAACAGCAAACTGGATCCGAGCACGCAACGCATGAGAAATCCTCAGAAACAAGAAGGAAAACAACGAGGCTGCCGCGCCGCCTCCTGCGTCCGCAGCGACTTCCGAGTCTAGCGGGCGAGTAGCGGAAATGGCAGTCGCGGAGGGGGGCGAGAGCCCCGCCGGGCAGCGTCCAACCGGGGTCAGCGGGGAGACTCGGCGAGGATCTGCCGATACCGTTCCCGGGCCCGTTCAAAGGCCTCCCGGGCCGCAGGCCGCTCAGCAGGGGCAATCGCCTGCTCGCGATTCCGCCACAACTGGTCGATCACTTCCTGGCACCAGCGGGCCGAATCGCGCGACCCCCGCACTGGCCGGCCACCCACCGCCACCGTGACGGGGTTGGTGTGGAACTGGGGGAAGTGCCGCAGGGCCACCCAGCTGCTGTCGGCCAGGGGGATGGTCCACTCCAGCCGGTGCGGCCTGCCATCGGCTGGCACCGCCTGCTGGGCCGCCACCTCACCATTGACCACCAGCTCCACCAGCCGTTCGCCCCCCATCACGTACTCGTGCCGCCGGTCGCCGTGCAGTTCCACAGTGTCTCCCACCACCCGGCGGCCGGCCGCGGGAGTGACCAGACCCTGGGCCACCGCCAAGGGGGTCTCGGGGGCGAAGGCCACTTCGGCGGTTACCTGCACCGGACCAGCGCGGTCGAGCGCGACGCTGTCTGGCCCCGGTGCGACGCCATTTACCCGGAAATCCACCGGGTGTGCGTAACCGTCGGAGACATAAGAACGCCCTTCGGCCAATCCCTGGCACCACGCCCCGAAGTCGAGCTGTTCGACCTCGCCGAGCCGCACGTAGACCCGCCCCGTTCCCACCTGACGGCTGCTCATGCAGGGGAAATCGGTTTCGCCGCTGACCTTCAGGGGAAAGCCACAGTTGAGGATGTGGTACCAGGTGTTCCATTCCTGGATGCGGGCCGTGTCCATGGCTGAGATAAAGTCGCAGACCCCTTCCGCCGTGCTGACGCAAATCTCCATCGCACCCACACCATTCATCTCGGGGATCGCCAGGTTGGGCAGCCGGTCGGCGGCGCGGTCGTGGGACTGGGTCAGTTCGTCGGCGGTGAGGAATCCGTCGTTGTCGCGGTCGGCCCTGGCGAAGGGTTCGGGCAGCAGTCCCGGGGCGGCCTCCTGGGGGGCGAGCACACCATCTCCCGAGGTGTCGAGCCGTTTCAGCCAGCGCTGCGCCTGTGCCTGGGGATTGATCTGCAGACCACTGGCCGAGTGGGCGTAGCCGGCAACGCCCCCCTGGGCTTTGCACCAGCGCATGACGGGAGTGGTCCAGGTGGGCCAACCCTTGGTCTCGGTCCCGTCGGAACCAGGGTATTCCTGGTCGCGAAGGTTGAGCAGGCAGACGTGCCCCAGTGCCTGCGAACCAAAGCCGCTGATTTCCAGGTCGTATTTGAGAATCGTCCGCGGGTCGGAAAGATCGTGGGGCCGGGGGGCAAAGTACTGCCGTTGGAAACGGAAGCAGGGACCCCAGGTCAGCACGCAACCGACATTCAATCCCTCCCCCTTGACCTGGCGGAACATGTCTTCGGGGGTGACCCCTTCCGTGGGACTGGTATAGTGCGCGCAGCCGGCACCGTGAATGTGATGGTCGCCACTGAAGTAACCCCAATCAGCGGGAGTAATCCACCGCTGCAGTTTGACTTGCAGCGGTGCAGGCTGGCCGGTGTCGACCCGCAGGGGGATGGTCACGCGTCGGTATTCCGGGCCGCGGGTCGCCTCCACGGTGAAATCTCCCGGTGGCAGCCAGAGGGTTTCGCCGTCGGCCCGGTACACGTGGGGCTGAAAGAACAGGTCCGGGGCGATGCGCCGGGCCTGGTGCGGGTGGATCTGTCCCAGGGGATCGCGGATCAGCAGTCGGCCCAGAGTGGGGCGACCGTCGGCGTCCTGGAGTTCGAGTTTGACCGGGATCGCCGCTGCGATCTCGAACAGGATCGGGGTCTCTCCCCGGAATCCGAGGTCCTGGTTGGCTTGTCCCAGATCGATTCCCAGGGTCGCCTCACGTTTCCCCGATTCCGAACTGTAGATCAGTCCCAGCACATACTCGACCTCCAGTCCCGACAACTCGGCTGCGAGAGGCGGGCTGGTGAAGAGATCGAGCGCAAGGAACCGACGGAGATTGTCGGGAGCGGAGCCGTCGTCGGCCAGTTCCGCCTGCTGTTGGCGATGCAGGCTGAACCGGGCCGTGCCCGCGTAGGCGGTACCAGCCTGAGGGCTGGTCAACCGCAGGCGGGGAGTGGCGGAACTCGCGTTGATGATCTTGATGACCACCGGGGTGAAGCCCGCCTGTTGCAGCCGGGCCGGTGCGGGGCCGCGGCTGACTTTGACCCGGGCCTCGGGATTGATCGCCGCGACCAGCAGCACCTGCGAATCGAGGAGGGTTTGGATTTTCGCACTGTCTTCCGCCGCCAGGGCCTGTTGCAGCGGCTTGCGCAGTCCGGGAGCCAGTGGCCGCCCCAGCAGTTCCAGTGCCTGCAGCAGACGTCCCACCTGAGCTGCCAGCGGTTGCCCCACGACTTCGACGACGGGCGGGGGAGCGCAATGGCCCAGCTTGGGCCAGGCGAGCAGTCCGAACAGGCACAGCCAGCGGAGGAACGAGGCCATGAGACGGCAACTCCTGCGGAGGAGGAATGAAAAGCGGGCGATGGCCGCGGCAACCTCGAAGCCACGCACCCCTTGGCGGGAGGAACGCGGCACCACGATCTGCGGAAGCGCAGGGGAGCCAAACGCGTCCTCCAAAGCGGCTCAAAGACCTCCTCAGAATAGCTTGCCACGTTCTACCGGGGACAGGGGGCGGGATCGAGGTGGCACCTGCGACCAAGGGGACTCAGTCCCGGGGCCGAACGGCCCTCCGGACCGCGTTGGAAGCGGGATGATGAGGTGGTGGTGTCTTCCGCCTGGGTTCCGGGGATGAGCCCCGCGGGGAATGGCCGGAGGGAGTTGCCAGGTGGAACGGTCAAGTGGAACGGGGGGATTTCAGACGGTTCTCATCCGATGTCGCCCAGAGCTCGTCTGGTGTGGCCGATGGGATCCCGCACACAGACCGCCAGACCAGCCCGAAACCGGGACCCACGGGAAGCCGCCGGATGGCGACCGTCAATTGACGCTGGGAGCTCTGATCTTTAAGATTTGGAGAGACAGAATCGTTCAGAAAGCATCTGTCGAAATTCCCGCTGTTGTCTGGATGTGCACTGTGCTTCACTCTGTGGAATCCCGCAGCCTGCTGCGTTCGCTGCTGATCAGCGAGGTGATTCACGTGCGCATTTGCCGGATTGTTCTGGCCTGAAGCGGGAAGCCGAGTTTTGTCTTCACACAACCCCTCAGGCTTCCAGAGCCTGAGGGGTTTTTTGTTGTCCCGTGGAGGGGCTGAAGGACCGTTTATGTCTCGCATCGAGCTGTACGATACCACCCTGCGTGATGGCAGCCAGGGAGAAGGGATCTCCTTTTCGGTCGAGGACAAACTGCAGATTACCCTGCGGCTGGACGAGCTTGGTTTCGACTTCATTGAGGGGGGCTACCCGGCGTCGAATCCCAAAGACAGCGAGTACTTCCAGCGGGTGCGCGATCTGCCACTGAAGCATGCGCGGGTGGCTGCGTTTGGCATGACCCGCCGCAAGAATTGTGCTCCCGAGAACGACGATGGACTGCAGGTCTTGCGGGACTCGCAAGCGCACACCATCACGATTGTGGGAAAGACCTGGGATCTGCATGTGCGCGAGGTGCTCGGTGTCGACGAGGCCGAGAATCTGGCAATGATCGGCGACACGGTCGGCTGGCTGGCGGCGCAGGGGCGCGAACTGCTGTACGATGCCGAGCATTTCTTCGACGGGTACTTCGCCAATCCCGACTTTGCACTGAAGACCATCGAGGCGGCGCAGCGGGCCGGGGCCCGGATGGTGATCCTGTGCGACACCAATGGCGGGCGGCTGCCCGAGCAGATTGCCGAGGCGGTCCAGGCGGCGCGGCGGGTCCTGTCCATTCCGGTCGGCATCCATTGCCACAACGACTGCGATTTGGCGGTGGCCAACTCGCTGGCCGCGGTCGAGGCGGGGGCAGTGCAGGTCCAGGGGACGATCAACGGAGTCGGCGAACGGTGCGGGAATGCCGATCTGGTCAGTGTGGCGGCGAATCTGGCGCTGAAAAAGCAACGGGGGGTGCTGCGCGGTGACGGGGTGGCGCGGCTGACCGAATTGTCGCGCTACGTCTATGAGCTGGCGAACATGAACTTCCGGTCCAACCAGCCGTTCGTCGGGACCAGCGCCTTCGCCCACAAGGGAGGAATGCACGTGCATGCGGTCAACAAGCTGGCGTGCAGCTACGAGCATATTCCCCCCGAGACGGTGGGCAATGTGCGGCGGGTGCTGGTGAGCGAGCTGTCGGGGCGGTCGAACATCGTGGCCAAGACCACGAAGTTCCAGATTCAGCAAGATTCGAACCTGATGAGCCGGATTCTCGACCGGGTCATGGAGCTCGAAGCGACCGGATACCAGTTCGAGGCGGCTGAGGCGTCGTTTGACCTGTTGGTGCTGAAGCAGGCGGGACAATACACCCCGAAATTCGAGCGAATCCACTACCGCGTCAACGTCGAGACCGAAGCCGATTCGGTCCCCCTCACCGAGGCCACCGTCAAACTGCGCGTCGGGGGGCAGATCGAGCATGTGGTGGGGGAGGGGGATGGTCCGGTCAACGCGCTCGATCGGGCGCTGCGCAAAGCGCTGTCGTCCACCTACCCTCGGCTGGCCGAGATCCAGCTGGTCGATTACAAGGTGCGGGTGATCAACTCGGCCGAAGGGACCGCCGCCCGGGTTCGAGTGGTGATCGAAAGCCGCGACGGTCACGATGTGTGGAGCACCATCGGGGTGAGTGAAAACGTGATCGAGGCCAGCTGGCTCGCACTCGTGGACAGTGTCGAGTACAAGCTGTTCAAAGATGCCGGAGTGCTGGGCGAGACGGGTGAGGCTTCCCGGGAGACAAGGTCGTGATCAATCCCCTGCGGCTTCGGTTTCTGCTGGCTGCCGCGGCGATCTTTCTCGGGGGCGTCGCGATCATGCTGGTTCAGAAAGGGGTGGGTGACCACCCGGTGCTCAAGGGGGCCGTCGTCTGTCTGCTGGGGATGGTGCTGGCGGTGACCGGCCTTCGGCAGAAAGCCCCTACCACCGAAGTCGAGCCCCGCCCGCGACTCTTCCAGCCCGACGACCCGGATTCGGCCGAGTGACGGCACTCTTCGATCCAGACCGGTTTTGATACACAGGTTTCTCACAGCGTTGACAGGCGTGACTTCATGAGTGCAGAGCTTCCCAAGGCGTACGAACCCAAGGATGTTCAGCCCCGCTGGCTGCGGGCCTGGAGCGAACAGGGGTGTTTTGACGCGAACCCCGATCCCTCCCGGCCAGCGCATGCCATCATGATTCCCCTCCCGAATGTGACGGGGGCGCTGCACATGGGGCATGCTCTGAACGGCACCTGCCAGGACCTGATCACCCGCTGGCGCCGCATGCAGGGCCGCGGGGCGCTCTGGATGCCCGGCACAGACCACGCCGGCATCGCCACCCAGGCCGTGGTCGAACGCCGGATGTTCGAAGAAGAGAAGCTGACCCGTCACGACATTGGCCGCGATGCCCTGGTGAAGCGCATCTGGCAATGGAAGGACGAGTACGAAGCCCGCATTCTGAATCAGCTGCGCCAGTTGGGGGCCAGTTGCGACTGGCGGCGCACCCGGTTCACGCTCGACGAGGTCTGCTCGCTGGCGGTCCGGAAAACCTTCTTCAACCTGTTTCGCGACCGGTTGATCTATCGCGGCAAAAGGCTGGTGAACTGGGACACCTTTCTGCAGACCGCCGTCGCCGATGACGAGGTCTTCACCGAAGAGGTTCAGGGGCACTTCTGGACCTTCACCTATCCCGTGGTCGATTCCCGGGAGACCATTTCCTTCTCGACTACCCGCCCCGAGACGATGCTGGGAGACACCGCCGTCGCGGTTCATCCCGAAGACGAACGTTACCGCCACCTGCAAGGGAAGTTCGTCCGCATTCCGCTCAATGGCCGCGAAATCCCCATCGTGGCCGACGCTCTCCTGGTCGACCGGAACCTGGGGACCGGCGTGGTGAAGGTGACCCCCGCCCACGACCCGAACGACTATGCGTGCGGCCAACGGCAGAAGCTGCCGATGATCAACATCCTCAATCCCGACGGCACCCTGAACGAAAATGCCGGACGGTGGCAGGGCTTGGATCGGGCGGTGGTCCGCGAGCAGGTGGTCGAGGAGATGCGCCGCCTCGGACATCTCGTGAAAATCGAGGATCGGGTCATCCCGCTGGCCCACTCCGACCGCAGCAAGACCTCCATCGAGCCGTACCTGAGCGATCAGTGGTTCGTGAAGATGGATTCGCTGGCCGACGCCGCGCTCGAGGTGGTGCGCGAAGGAAGGGTCAAGTTTTTCCCTTCCCGCTACGCCAAGACCTACCTCGACTGGCTGGGTGAGAAGCGTGACTGGTGCATCAGCCGGCAGTTGTGGTGGGGACACCAGATTCCCATCTGGTATTGCACCACCTGCACCGAAGCCGATCTGCAGCGGGCCTTCGCCGGCCGCAGCGATGTCATTTGGCAACGGGATGCTGAAGATCGCTGCTGGCTCATCTGTGCCGAGACAGATCTGCCCGAGGATGTGCTGGGGGCTGGTCATGCCTTGCAGCGGGACCAGGATGTGCTGGATACCTGGTTCAGCTCGGCGCTGTGGCCCCTCGCGACCCTGGGGTGGCCCGATGAGAGCCGGAATCCCCCATTGAATGGCCAGCCCGACGCATCGTCGACGGGCCGCAACGCCGTCCTCGACTACTACTACCCCACCAGTGTGCTGATCACCAGCCGCGACATCATCACCCTGTGGGTGGCCCGAATGGTGATCATGGGGCTCTATAACCGGGGGCAGGTGCCGTTCCACCACGTACACGTCCATCCCAAGATTCTCGATGGCTTCGGCCAGACGATGTCGAAGAGCAAGGGGAATGGGGTCGATCCGCTCGATCTCGTCGACAAGTACGGGGTCGATGCCGTGCGGTTCACGATCGCGTCACTGGCGGGTGAGAGCCAGGATGTGCGTCTGCCGGTGGGTTATGAGTGTCCCGCCTGCCAGGAGGTCATTCCGCAGACCATCGAGCACCAGAAGGCGATTCCCGCCGGCGGGGCGAAGCCGCGCCTGAAGTGCCCGAAATGCAAGGCGACACCGCAGTACAGCAGCCCGTGGTTCACTCCCGACGAGGGTGAGCCCGTGGCCCGCGTGGTGAGTGACCGGTTCGAGTACGGCCGCAACTTCTGCAACAAGCTGTGGAACGCCACCCGATTCGCTTTCATGAATCTGGCCGGCTACACCCCTGGCCCGGTCGATCCTGCGGAACTGCGGCTGGAAGACAGGTGGATCCTGAGCCGACTGGCGACGACCGTCCGGTCGGTGAATGCCGAACTGTCGGACTATCACTTCGATGCCGCGACGCGGTCGCTGAGGGACTTCACCTGGAACGAGTTCTGCGACTGGTATGTCGAGATGATCAAGCCCCGGCTGCGCGACGAGGCGTTGCGTCCCGCCGCACAGCGCGTGCTGGTGGGGGTGCTCGATGTGCTGCTGCGGCTGTTGTCGCCGTTTATTCCGTTTGTCTGCGAAGAGCTGTGGGCCAAGTTGAATGAACTGGCCCCCCAGCGGGGACTTCCCACACCCGCGCCGTCGAATTCCATCTGCATGGTGGCTGCGTGGCCTGAGATTCCCTCGGGTTGGCGCGACACCAGCCTGGAAGCCCGCTTTGACCGGCTCAAGGAGCTGATTGTGGCGGTCCGCAATGTGCGGGCGATGTACCGGATCGAGGATCGGGTCGAGTTGGCGCTCCATGTGCGTTGCCAGCCCGAAGTCGCCCTGGAGCTGAACGACGTCGCGTCGCAGTTCACCAACCTCGCCAAGGTGGTTCTCAAGGGGGCCGGGATCGATGTCACTCGCCCCGGAACCTCAGCCAGCTTCTCGCTCAACGATGCCGATGGCTACATCCCGCTCGCCGGGGTGGTCGATCGGGAGGCCGAACTGGGCCGTCAGCAGAAGGAGGCCGAGAAGTTGCGGGGCTTCATCCTCGGACACGAGCGCAAGCTGGGGAACGCCAGTTTTGTCGGGAAGGCTCCTCCCGAAGTGGTCGAACAGGTCCGCGAGACCCTCGCAGGTCTGCAGAAGCAGCTGCGGAGTGTCGAAGAGATCATCGAGGCCCTGGGGCAATAGCGGCTGCCGTCATTCCGGTTCCACGTGAGGCCTGTTCCATGAGGGGTGTCGCATCGTCGATTCCCCGAAGCGACGCACATCGAGCGTAGTCTCTGGTTGCTGAGGAAGTGGATCGTGCAGAGGGGGGGATGTCAGCCTTCGTCCGCGGGGGAGAGGGCCGGCTCTGGGGGGACCGCGTGCGCCGGGTCTTCCTTCAGAGGGTGAAAATGCTCCAGCCCTGTTGCGGTGGAGCGTGAGACTCCTTCCGCATGCTCCCTGAGAATGGTCCAGATCTCGGCGATCGACTCGGGAGACCGATGCACCGCCGTGTGCGAGGCATTGATGACCAATTCCGTTTGAGCCTGCTGATGCACGGCACTGGAAAGCGGGACCACGCCATCTCCCCCGCCCGGACCAATGGTATACAGCCACTTCCCGGCAATGGTGTGGATCTGCACCCGTTGGTCGATGGGAAGGGAATCGACGGCCTGCAGCAGTGGGTGCTGGGGGTCAAGCAGATCGATGCTGGTGGGAAGTCGGGCCTGACCAAAAACGGGTTTCCAGATCAGCCGATTGAGGAATCCTTCGTTCTGTTCGGCGAGTTGCACCAGGCGGCTCATGCCGTCGGGATCGCGCTTGACCAGCGAGGAGCTGATTCGCCCGATCATCTGATGGGCGAGTGCGGCCCCGCGGTGGGGTGTCCCGACGAAGATCACCCGCTTGACGGCGGGGGTTGGTTCGAAATACATCATGTCTTCAATCGCATCGCGCAGCTCTTCGGGCATCTCAAGATCATCCAGCGGCCGATCTGAGATGGTCGTCCAGAGTTGATCTCCACTGGAAGAGACCTGCAGCTTGGAAATCAGGCCCCCCATGCTGTGCCCGATCAACACCACCTGATCGAGTGCGGGATCGGGGCAGGTCGTCTGCAATTCCTCGAGGGCCAGGCGCAGCTGCCGCCGCAAGTCGGCTGCCGCCCGCACAAAGGGACGCCCAGTCGCATAGCCGAAAGCCCACACCTGGTAGCGCGACGTGAACTCGGGGTTGGCCCGCAGATCGTTGGCCAGATCGATCCAGGTCCTCGGGCTCGAGAGAAGCCCATGGACCAGAATGACCGGAATTTTGCCAGGCTGATACGGTTCCAGAAACAACAGTCCTTCGAACTCGGGATTGTTGTCGGGATGGACGAACATTTCGAAAGGATCGGGCAGATCGGCCACGAAGGCTTCGTGGAACACGAACGGGGCCGAGAGATCGGCGGCCAGCGGGACCGCCCCCTGGGGCCCGTCCACCTGAGCTGCGTGGCGAGGGTTCCACAATTCCAGGACGAGGCCCGGTTCACCCGCGGCGTCGTTGGTGGGTCGCAGAATGGCTGTGGCTGTAAACAGGGCGTGCGGGCCCAAAAACCTGTCTCCGGGACGCAGGGGAGGATGGGGGCCGCGCTCCACCACGACCGGAGCCCCCACCCCTGCGCGGACATGGTGCCGGGTGAGTGAGGGAGAGTTGTAACACCCCACGGCGCGCAGTTGCTGGAACTCGCCAGGCTGCCAAACGAACCCGCGCGGCTCAATCGGAATCCAGACCGGACCACGGGCCGTGTTGATCTGGAAGCCCTCACCGGGTTTCCACAATCCCTGGTCGCGGGCGGTTTCGAGGAATCGTCCCAGCGCCAGTTGATAGCGCTGCCACGCGGCACACGTCTCGATGTTGGAAACCGAGTGGGGGGCCCCGGGAGGAAGTTCCCGCCAGGCGAGTTGGGTCGCCACCATCCAGAGTCGCGGGGCGTCTTCGGAATTCTGTTCGTCGGCCGCGCTCGCCGCTGCAAACGCACGGGTGCAGACATCGTCACCCGGTGAGAGCGGCTGGGGAATCCCCGGCGGGACCCACAAGGCCGTGGGACTGAGAATGGCGCAGCCCGGGAGGGCGGTCATGAACCAGGCCGCAAACACGACCCGGATCCAGCGCACCATCGGTCCGGAGGCGAAGCGCGCAGCGACGACGCACTGTGAAGACATGCTGGGAGGGGGGGGAGTCGGATTGAGACGGGAAGGGGACAGCCCGAACCGGGAACCCCAGAGGAGGGGCAATCCACAAGCAACCTCAACAGCGCTCGTCTTCACCCAGGAGCGGAGTGGAGTGGTTGCGGACGTGGTGGGGACTGAACAGGAAGGGACGGAGCAGGAGGGATCGGGACGCTACCACACACTTGGGGATGGGGACAATCCGAGTTGCCGGGTCAAAACCATCGAAGGCCCGCAAACTGGGGGGGCTGCGGAGCCAGGGATGACCTGTGGCTGGCAGCGCGAGACAGGCCGGGCCGGCCGGAGAACGCCAATGGCGGTCTGACAATCAGGAGACCGAATCGCGGTCTCTCTTTCAACGAAGTCTGTAAGGCCGTCGTTGGTTTGATCGGATGACGGCTTCAACGTCCTGGCCGGGGTCCCAAAAAGATCAGTCGAGCTTGAACTGCTGGATATATTTCGCGATTTCTTCGGGGGACAGGGCGGGCTGATCTTCCTTCAGCAAGACACAGCGTTCGAGCACGAGCGCATCCATATTGGTCGACAGGAAGCAGCGATAGGCGTCCTGCGGGGTGCAGACGATCGGCTCTCCCCGCACATTGAAGCTGGTGTTGATGACCACCGGACAGCCGGTCTGCTCGCGGAATTTGCGCAGCAGGTGGTGATAGCGGCCGTGGCGGTCGGCATCGACAGTCTGCACGCGGGCCGAATAGTCGACGTGGGTTACGGCGGGAATCTCGGACCGCAAGACCTTGAGCTTGTCGATGCCCGATTTGCCGGACATTTCGGTGGCGCTGTCGGTGCGGCGCGAATCGGCGACAGGAGCCACCAGCAGCATGTACGGGCTCTGTTCGCGGGGACGCATCTGGAAGTAGTCGTCGACATGTTCCTCCATCACCGAGGGGGCGAAGGGACGGAACGATTCCCGGAACTTGATCTTCACATTCATCACCGACTGCATCCGCGGGCTGCGGGCGTCACCCAGAATCGAACGGGAACCGAGCGCCCGGGGACCAAACTCCATTCGTCCCTGCACCCAACCCACAACCTTGTCGCTGCCAATCAGTCCCGCGACTTCGGTGCACAGCGACTCATCATCGGAATACCGCCGGTACCTGGCTCCAATCGACTTGAGGAACTGTTCGACCTGGTCGTCACTGAAGGCCGGTCCCAACAGCGACCCATGCTGGCTGTCGCGCGGCTGGACCGTGCGGGGATTGTTGAGCAGCTGATGCCAAATGAAGAGCGCCACCCCCAAGGCTCCCCCCGCATCACCCGCAGCGGGCTGGATCCACAGGTTCTCGAACGGACCTTCCCGCAGAATCTTGCCGTTCCCCACGCAATTGAGGGCGACCCCCCCCGCCAGGCAGAGGTTTTTCAACCCTGTTTCGGCATGCACGTGGTGCGCCATTTTGAGCATGACTTCTTCCGTCACCACCTGGATCGAGGCGGCCAGATCCATCTCCCGTTCGGTGAGCGGCGACTCGGGAGGGCGCGGCGGGCCTCCGAACAACTGGGCGAACTTCGGGGAGGTCATCCGCTGGCCCAGGCAATAGTCGAAGTACGACAGATCGAGCCGCAGAGAGCCATCGGGTTTGATGTCGACCAGTTTCTCGCGGATCAGATCGGCATACCGGGGCTCGCCATAAGGAGCCAGCCCCATCAGCTTGTACTCGCCGGAATTGACGCGGAATCCGCAGAAATAGGTGAAGGCCGAGTAGAGCATCCCCAGAGAGTGGGGGAACCGCAGTTCCTGGAGCAGTTCCAGCCGGTTTCCCCGTCCGACGCCGTAGCTGGCCGTGGCCCACTCCCCCACGCCGTCGAGCGTCAGCACCGCTGCCTCTTCAAACGGAGAGGGGAAAAACGCGCTGGCGGCGTGCGATTCGTGATGCTCGGTGAAGACGACCCGGCGGCGATACTGCCCCCCCAGACCCGCTTTGAGTTCCCGTGGAAGAAACAGTTTCTGTTTGACCCAGAGGGGAATCGCCTCGGCAAAGAACCGAAAGCCGCGGGGGGCGAAAGCGACCGTTGTCTCCAGCAGCCGTTCGAACTTCAGCAGCGGCTTGTCGTAGAAGCCGACATAGTCGAGATCGGCTGCAGTGAGTCCCGCTTCGCGGAGACAATACTCGACCGCCCGGGTTGGAAAATTCGGATCATGCTTCAGGCGGGTGAATCGTTCTTCCTGGGCTGCGGCGACAATCTGGCCGTCGACCACGAGTGCCGCAGCCGAATCATGAAAGTAGGCCGAAATTCCAAGGATTGCGGTCACGCCTGGTCATCCTTCTCCGGGGTGCTGGGGCTGTCTCGAACGGGCAGTCTAGGAAATCTGCGGAAACAGTGCAGCATGAGTTTTCGGGGGAGCGGGATGGACACGCACGCCAGCCCGATGTTTCGATTGGCCAATGACAGCGGAACCAAAACAGTGAGGAGGAGTTGCCGTCAGCGAGCCAGGAACTGGGGGAAACTGGGTGGACGCTCGAGCGGGCCATGGAGGGAATCGCGACGCGGACCAGTCCGAATTGCGGATCCCTCAGAACAAATGGCTGAGATCGGGGGCCCAATTGGATTCCCCCGGGGTGGGGGTTTCGACTTCAGACTCCTGCCGTTCGCGGAACACATGCAAAACCCTGGCCCGGTCGAGTTCCTTGTATTCCGGCTCGGGATAACTGGCGTTGAGTGGAGATTCGAAGTCGGGGGGCTGGATGGCCCCGGCGGCGATCTCATGGATGATGACCTTGACCCCGGTCAGCCCCTGGAAATGCCGATCTTCGGCCCGAACCCGTCCGCCGTGCATGTCGTACAGCTCGAACATCTGCCGCAGGACCTTGACGAACCGGCGGAACGAGACCGAGCGTTCAATGTAGATCAGATCAATTTCGAGAGACGTGGTGATCTGCCAGAAATGGAACCGGGTGAGCCGGGGAAAGATCTTGTGGAATGGGCGTCCAATGATGCCATCGAAAACCGTGGCGTCGCGGTCATGCAGGTAGTCTTCATTGGCGTCGGTCCGCAGTCCCGACACGAACCAGTGCTGCAACCCCAGCAGCAGTCCCGAATTGGCGGGGAGCCGCCGCCGCGCGGCCCGCTTGAACAGCCTTTCGAGTCCCCGCAGCAGTTGCCGCCGACAGCGAATCTCCTGGGGACGGCGGGTTTCGAAGTCCGCCGCCAGCGAGAGTCCCCGTCCCTCCCCATCCAACATGCGCCGTGGGTGATACCAGATCCCCTGAACTGCGAGGCGCAGGGCGTCGAAACCAACCGCCAATCCCCCCCCAAGAGAGACCCAACTGGTGATCCGGGCCAGGATCCGGGCAGGGTCGGACAGGGCGCGGGGTGAAAAGACCGACGACAGCCGCCATTCCCCCAGAAACGGCAATTCGCGGCCACCCCCCAACAGCAGCGACAGATTGATCAGGATGGCGACGGCGGCCACGGCCTGAAACCAGATGAAGAGCCGTCCGTCGAAGCAGCCGCTGCGTCCCTTCAGTTCTTGCCGCCAGACCAGCACCAGATCGTCGCTTGTGAGGGCCATTCCCACGGTGACAATAAGTCCGATTGCCGCCAGTCCCGCGAGCGCGATCCAAAGCGGCAGTGTCAGCCCCGCGAGCAGCAGTACCCCGGTGCACCCCAGCATCGCCAGCACCTCCCCGCGCAGGGGACGCTCTCCCTGGGCGTCGAAGTGGGTGACAGCGCGGTCATGAATCTCGGCCCACAGCACAAACAGCATGACGCTGGCGAGGAACATCGAGATTCCCAGGGTCGCCGTCCAGGGAATCAGGAAGCCCAGGTAAGACACAGGCACAATTCGCTCGCGCAGACCGGCCGGGAAAATGCAGACAGCGCCACAGGTCAGCAGGGTGAAGGCGAGCAATCCCCCCGCAATTCGGACCCACGCTGTCGGCAAACATCGCCGCAGCGGCGGCACGCGGCGCAGGTCGACTCCCCAACTGAAGGCCAGATTGGCCTGCACCCAGCGGCGCGAAGGCAACCCCCCCAGCATCCAGGAGAGCAGTTGCAGCGGACGCGTGTTGTGAACCAGCAGCGTGATCAGGCACCACCCCAGAATCGACACGCCGGCTCCCAGATCGAACCAGCGATCATTGAACCGGCCCCCCAGCGTCTCAATCGACAGCAGCAGTCCCCCCCACGAGGCCCAGACCACCGCTTCGCCAGGCGACAGCATGCGCAGCCCCCGCATCAACTGCAGGGTCCAGCGGATCAAGAGGGGGGGCTGACTCATCGGGTGGGACCCGGGAATTGGCGGTCGAACTCTCTGGTCGGAATCGCGATGCTATCAGGCTTCCACCCACAGGGCGAGTTGCACGGCCGCATTCAGCGGCATCTCTGCGACCCCCACTGCGGTGCGGACATGGCGACCCCGGTCACCAAACAATTGCACCAGCAGTTCCGAGGCGGCGTTCAGCACCTGGGGTTGATTGGAAAACCCTGGGGCAGACAGCACATACCCCTCCACCCGCACCACCTGCCGCACCTGTTCGAGGCTCCCCAGACAGGCCTTGACCTGTGCCAACGCATTCAGCAGACAAATCCGTGCGGCGTTCCGGCCATCTTCCTCATGCAATTCAGCCCCCAGTCTCCCGGCGAACGCCAGTTGCTTCCCGATGAATGGAAGCTGTCCGCTGGTAATGACCAGCGGACCTGTTCGGATCACGGGCACATAGAACCCGACAGGGGGAGGAGCCGTCGGGAGCGCGAGGTCCAGTTCATGCAGCTTCTGTTCGATGAGGTTCATGGTGTCGGGAAAGGAATTTACGGAAGGGGAAGGTCAGTAATGTGGATCCGATCTCAGATGGGGCTGGCCTGGACCGAGAAGTGCCGGGCCTGACCCGGATCGGGTTGGGGATGATCGCTGCGGAAGTGGGTCCCCCGGCTTTCGCGGCGGCTCAGGGCCCCGGCAATGATCAGCCGCGATACCAGCAGCATGTTCTGTAACTCCCAGCCGCGGGGGTCGGAGAACTCCTTGGCGGCGACGTAAGTGCTCCAGAAGTCGACCTGGCGCTGGGCTCCTTCGAGTCCGGCGAGAGTCCGCTGGATGCCAACGTCGCGCCACATCTCGGATCCCAGCGAGTTTCGCAGATCGGTCAGATCGAGTTCGTCGTCGGTGGGGCCCCCCGAAGGCCAGTCGCTGATCAGGGGGATCGGACGAAATTCATCAGGGGTGGCGGCGGCGGCCGCACCGGCGTTGCGTCCGGCCCTGCGTCCGAACACCAACCCTTCCAGGAGGCTGTTCGAAGCCAGGCGATTCGCGCCGTGCAGCCCGGTCGAGGTCACCTCACCAGCGGCCCACAGTCCCGGGACGGTGGTGCGGGCCTCATCATCGGTGGTGCAGCCGCCGATCATGTAGTGGGCCCCCGGCCGAACGGGAATGAGATCGCGGGTGATGTCCAGCCCGAACTCCCGACAGACCTTTCCAATGTGGGGGAATCGCTCACGCACCAGCTCTTTGGGAAGATGCGACAGGTCGAGATAGACGCACGGGTGACGGGTCTTTTCCATCTGCCGGACAATGGCATGGCTCACCTCATCGCGGGGGGCCAGTTCCATCTGGGACGAGTACGCCCCCATGAACCGCTCGCCAGTACAGTCGCGCAGGTAGGCCCCTTCTCCCCGCACCGCCTCGGATATGAGGTGCCGCGAGCTCCCGGCGATATAGAGCACCGTGGGGTGGAATTGCATGAATTCCATGTCGCGCAATTCGGCCCCGGCGCGGAAGGCGGCCGCATGGCCGTCGGCTGTGGCGATGGCGGGATTGGTGGTTTCGCGGTAGATCTGTCCCGCCCCCCCGGTGGCCAGAATGGTCTGTTTCGCCCAGACCAGTGTCTTGCCATGTTCCCGGTTCCAGACCACCGCACCGCGGCAGACTCCCTCGTGGGTCAGCAGATCGATGGTGAAGGTCTTTTCCCAGATCTCGGCGTTCGGCAGTTCGGTCGCCCGGGCAATCAGCGCCCGCATCACTTCCTTGCCCGTGGCGTCCTGCAGCGCATGGGCCACGCGGCGGTGGCTGTGCCCTCCCTCCCGGGTCAGCGCGATGCTGCCATTCTCCTGATCGAAGACCGCTCCCCACTCAATCAGCTCATGGATCCGTTCGGGAGCTTCATGCACCACCAGTTCGACAATCCTCGGATCGCAGATTCCCTTCCCGGCGGCCAGTGTGTCGGCGACATGATTCGAGAATTCATCGACCGGATCGAGCACCCCCGCGATCCCACCCTGGGCCCAGGCGCTGTTCGAGAGTGCCACCTGGTCTTTGCTGATGATGATCTGCTGCAGACCAGTGGGAACCTCCAGTGCCGCCCGCAGACCGGCGATCCCGCTGCCGATGATCAATACATCGGTGAAGGCGTGCGCGATCCGCTTGGGATGAAACCGAACCAGGTAGCGGTGTGGTGAGGAGATCAGCAGATCGGCCAAGTCAGCTCTCTCGGAGAGAATCGCCCAGATCGGAACAGGGAGGCCCGCGCATCCCCGTCAGAGACGCCGCGTACCGGTCATCAGTCGGGAATCTTTCCGTCCCGTGATCTGGGGCGGTCCGGAGTTTTCCCGATGCAGTGACTGACAAACGAAGCAATCATAATCGACCGGGAGGTGCGACGCATGGCTGTCCATCAGCAAATTCGCTCTGTTTCCCCCTGATCCTCCCGGTTTGCGTAGACTTTCCGAACAGTTCACTTCCCTTCCATGAGAGAGCCCACCATGCGCATCTGGCCAGGACACCCCTACCCTCTGGGAGCCACCTGGGATGGGTCGGGGGTGAACTTCGCCCTGTTTTCGGAAGTGGCCGAACGGGTGGAATTGTGTCTGTTTGACGATCCTGCCGCGCCGGTTGAAACAGCCCGTTACCGTCTGCCGGAGAAAACCTACCGGGTCTTCCATGGATATTTCCCCGACATCAAGCCGGGGGCGATTTACGGGTTTCGGGTGCATGGACCGTACGATCCCCCGGCGGGCCATCGCTGCAATCCGCACAAGCTGGTTTTCGATCCCTATGCCCGCGCGGTGGGACGGACTCTGCGCTGGGATGATTCCCTGTTCGGCTATACCCCCGGGGCCGGGGGGGGCGACCTCTCTTACGACACCCGCGATTCGGCAGGATTTGCTCCCTTGGCACAGGTGGTCGACTCCGCTTTCACCTGGGGAGACGACTGCCCCCCTCGGACCCCCTGGGAGCAGACCATCATCTATGAGATTCACGTCAAGGGCTTCACCCGGCGGATGCCCGGAGTTCCCGAACGGCTGCGGGGGACCTACGCCGGGCTCGCTTCCGAAGTCGCCATCCGCCACCTCCGCCGGCTGGGCATCACGGCGGTCGAGCTGCTGCCCGTCCATTTTCATGTCGACGAGCGGTTTCTCGTTGAGCAGGGACGCGACAACTACTGGGGTTACAATACGCTGGGGTTCTTCGCTCTCGATCCGCGGTATGCCAGTGTCCACGACGCCGAGCTGGCGCTGCACGAATTCAAGTCGATGGTCCGCACGCTGCACGCGGCGGGCATCGAGGTGATTCTCGATGTGGTCTACAACCACACCGCCGAAGGAAACCAGTGGGGTCCCACACTCTCGCTGCGGGGCATCGACAACCGTTCGTACTACCAGCTCGCTCCCGATAATCTCAGGTATTATCTCGACTACACCGGATGTGGCAACACCCCGCGGCTGCAGCATCCCCGGGTGCTGCAGCTGATTATGGACAGCCTGCGGTACTGGGTGACCGAGATGCATGTCGATGGCTTCCGGTTCGATCTCGCCGCCACCCTCGCGCGGCAGACCGGCAACATCGACCTGATGAGCGGCTTTCTGAACGTGATCCATCAGGATCCCATTCTCTCTCAGGTCAAGCTGATCGCCGAGCCGTGGGATGTGGGTGAGAACGGCTACCAGGTGGGGCAGTTCCCGGTGATCTGGACCGAATGGAACGGCCGCTACCGGGACTGCGTGCGGCGTTTCTGGAAGGGGGATGGCAGCACCGTCGGCGAACTGGCCACGCGGATGTCGGGGAGTGCCGACCTCTATGAGGACGATGGACGGCGCCCCTCGGCCAGTGTCAATTTCATCACCTGCCACGACGGGTTCACGCTGCGTGATCTGGTGCAATACAACCAGAAGCACAACGAAGCCAATGGGGAAGACAACCGGGACGGCAGCGATATCAACGACAGCTGGAACTGCGGCGTCGAGGGACCCAGCTCCGACCCCGCCATCGAGGCCCGGCGCCGCCGCCAGATGCGCAACCTGCTGGCCACGCTGCTGGTCTCGCAGGGGGTCCCCATGCTGCGGGGGGGGGACGAACTCTCACACACCTCGCGGGGGAACAACAACTGCTATTGCCAGGACAATGAACTCTCGTGGCTCGACTGGAACCTGGGGGAAGGAGACCGCGAGTTTCTGGATTTTGTGCAGCGGCTGATTGAGATCCGCCGCACGCAGCCCGCCCTCTGCCGGCGCAATTTCTTCCAGGGTTCCATTTTGGGAGGGCTGCGAGACGTCTACTGGCTCGATCCCGCCGGGACTCAGATGAGCGTCGAGGCGTGGTCCAGCAACCAGTTGCGGGCGCTGGGAATTCTGCTGCTGGGAGACTGCCGCCAGACCGGCCAGACGGGGGAGTCGATTGTGGGAGATCACCTGCTGATCCTGCTGAATGCCCACGATCACGGCATCGACTTCCAGATGCCCCCCTCGATTCATGAAGTCCCCGGCCTGGAACGGCTTTTTGACACCTATGATGGTGACATCCAGCGGCAGGCGTTCTACCCGCATCGGCCGTATCACCTCCGGCCACGCAGCATGGCGTTATTTCGCAAACAGCTCGCCGGCACGATTCCCTGGAACCGTCTGGGACCGGATGCCGACACATCGGTCCGTGTCGCCGCGGAAAGCCAGTCCGGCAGGCCGTGACTGGCTTTCAGGCTGTCTGACCGGCCGGATTCCGGAGGCACGGACGGGTGTTGGTCAATCAAGAGGCCAAGGGGGGCTGTCGGCCGAACAGACGTTAAAACGACTCATCCAGATTCCGGATCCAGTTCCCGGCGGCAGTCATTTTGTGCCTCCGAAAACTCTCAAAACCACCGGTCAGGCGGTTGTGATCCCAGCGTGCCGACCACTGTTGACGGGAATATGGACCTGACCCCTTTTGTCTCGATCACACGACTTCGTGCAGAGGCTCGTTCCCCTGGTCGACCAGGTACTGCGGCACGCCGGCCTGGTCGAAGACCCGGATGTTTTGGGCGTCGATCCCGGCGTTCTTGTAGAGGGTGGCGAAGATTTCCTGGAACTTGACCGGCCGCAGGGTGGGGTTCTCACCATAGCGGTTGGTGGCCCCAATCACCTGGCCGGTCCGCATGCCGCCCCCCGCCAGCAGGGCGGTGTTCGCCTGCGGCCAGTGATCGCGGCTGTTGTTGCCGTTGATCTTGGGAGTCCGGCCAAATTCGCCCCAGACCACCACCGACACGTCGCGATCCAGGCCCCGCTCGTGCAGATCCGAGATCAACGCCGCCAGACCCTGGTCCAGCAGCGGGCATTCTTCCCGGCACTTGGGATAGTTCATGCCGTCGGGCCCGTGCCAGTCCCACCGGCTGTAGTTGAGCGACACAAACCGGGCCCCCGCCTCGACCAGCCGCCGGGCGACGCAGAAGTTCTCGATCATTGGCGGAGCACCGTCCCGCTGGAATTCTTCCACACTCTTTCCGTAACGGGCGACGACGGCCGGATCCTCCTTGCTGAGGTCCAGGGCATCGACGAGCCGCGAGGTGGTCAGAATGCCCATCGCCTGCTGGGCATAGACATCCATGCTCTCCATCACCCCCTTGGCGTCGGCCTGCCGGCGGAAACGGTCCAGCGACTGCATGAGGGAGGTGCGGTCTTTCAGCTTGTCGAGGGTGACTCCCTGCAGAACCATGCTGTCGGCGGTGCTGCGGGCTTTGCGACCCAGCAGATTGAACGGCGCATGGGCGACCCCCAGGAAGCCTCCATCGCCCGGTTCGCCCCAGGTGCGGTTGCCCGTCGTGTACATCAGGGCAAGGTGCGGGGGAATGGCATCATTCACCGGCCCCTGGCACTTCGAGACCCACGCACCCCCGGCAGGCCAGCCTCCGGGAGGGACCCGGCCGCCGCGCTTCCGCCCCGTCATGCACTGGTAGCCGTCGTGGGCCCCGTCGGAATCGGCCAACGACCGAACAATGATGAACTTGTCCATCATCTGGGCCATACGGGGGAACATTTCGGAGACTTCAATCCCCGGCACATTCGTCTGGATGGCGTCGAATTCGCCACGGATTTCACGAGGAGCCTGCGGCTTCGGATCCCACATATCGAGATGCGGCGGACCACCCGGCAGATAGATGTTAATGATCGCCTTGTGACCCAGTCCCGCCCCTTTGGTCTCAGCCCTCAGCACGTCGGTCAGGGAGATTCCTCCCAGGGCCATGCCCCCCACCGTCAGAAAGTCGCGCCGCGAGACCCCGCTGCAATCCGCCTGACCAGGCAACGCCCGTCCGAGAAACGTGAACATCGTCAGATCCTTTCTCGATCTGTCTGTCGCAGTTCGGTGGTCCCAGTCGCTACCGCCCACGGGCCATCACGTGGTTCGGCTGGTCCCAAATCAATCCATCGGTAACACTTTATTTGATCGGCAATTCAAGGTCAACCAGCTTCCGCCTTGGGGAGCCTCTCGTCGCAAAGCGCCTGATCGTTTTGACCGGAGGCGGGGTGGGGGACTGTCGGCTCGGCTAGCCGCGGGCCCAGGCCGGGCGTCGGTAGGGACTGAGCAGATCCCACAGGGCCCAGGGGACCGCGATGGCCGCCAGGAGAAATCCCCAACCCCCACTCGGCAACCAGCACCACCACATCAGACCGACCACCGCCAGCGTCAGGCTTCCCCGGGTCTGCAGCAGTTTCCAGAGTGGAGTCAGCCACCACACCAGAACTGCCAGTGTCAGCATGGCCACTCCCAGCCCCCCCCAGCGGACGAGGGATCCCGGCCAGACCCTCAACCCGGAGATGACACCCCCGTTCCGCCACTCGTCTGTCGCCCGGATCGATCCCAGCGCGATCCGTTCCGACGCCCGTCGCACAGTTGGGGGAGGGGAGATGTTGCCGCGGAATTCCCCCAGATCTGTCCCCGTGACATCCCGCCAGGGAGCAGCGATCGACAGCCAGTTCCAGCCGTCCGAATTCCAGATCAGTGCCAACCGTTCACACTCGGCATCGGTCACTCTGGGAAGTTCGGGGAGAGGTTGGGGCCAGAGAGAAGGCAGGGGGTGGGGTTCGGTCTGGGAGGAGGACTGGGGCAGTTGCCAGACCGCCAACAGCAGTCCTTCTTCGCTGCGGGCCGGGACCTCGCAGGTCCATTGCGGGCCGTGTGGTGAACTTTCTTTCCGACACTCGAGGGGCACGCCGTTCCACTGCACCGCCCGGAGCTCGGCCCCGACTGGAGCCGACCAACTCAGGGGGCGGGATTCTCCTGGCGAGAGCCAGAGACGGACGAGACAGTTCCAGGGGTGGGAGGTGGGGGCGGCCAATTCCAGTTCGGCATGCCGAACCGCCAGGGGAACGGTGTCTGGTGCAGCCGACGAGTCGCCAGGTCCAGCCTCGTCGGCCGGGGTTTCCGGGGCGTCGGGCCGATCGGGCGTGCGGGGGGCGGGGCCGGTGAGTCGCACCGTCGGCCATTCTTCTTCGGGATTGCTGGGAGCATCGAAGAGCAGCAGCGAGCCGCTGGGAGCACGGCCCGGAGCGTCCCCCTGGGTGAGGCGGGCGGAGACACCGTCATCGACCACGGTCAGCAGCCGACGTTCAATGGTGGGACGCAGTCCCCGCAGGCTGACCCGTGGAGGGGCCACCTCACCCGTCTCGGGGAGGGGGACGGAACCCGAGATGTCGACGGTCTGGGAGGTGCCCGCCCGGGAGGCGAGGAAGACCGTGAGCCGATCTCCGTCGCGGGACCAGCGGGCCACCCGGTCTGTCTCTTGTTCGCGGACATGGACCTCGCGGATTTCGACCCGCGGGTCGACCGACAATTCGTAGTAGAACACCGACTTCTTCGATCGGATGTCGGTTGCCAGGTAGTTCCAGTCGAGCTCGCCCCGCCGGATCTCACCGCGCTGCTCAACTGTGGCCGCCTGCAGGGGGGGCGCTGCTGGCTGCATCAGAACCATCAGGGCGAGCGGGCGGTCGAGATCGAAGCCGAGTTCGGGGGTCACCTCGCCGAACCGCTGTTCGCGCGCCAGGTCGGCGGGAGCAACCGCCCGCAGAGGCTGGTCGATCATGGGGGAACTCACCGCCAACTGCCGATCAGGAGGGGAGCGGAGTGCGACACGGTCTTGCCGCAAGTCAAACCGTAGCCGGCCCGAGAGCGTGTTGTCGGCGGGGTCGGGGAATCGCAGTTCCAGCGGATTCCCTTCGGCAGCGGAGATGAGGTCGAGGATCACCTCGAACGACTGGGTCTGGGCCTCGGCGAATTCGAGGCAGAGTCGACGATCGCCCCCTTCGAGCCGCTCCCAGGTCTCTCCCGAGAGCGGAGGTCCTTCGATCTGACGGACGGTCATTCCGCGGGGAATCATCCAGCGAACAGTCGGGATCTGGGTGCCCCCAGGGAGGTAGCGGGCCCAGCAGCGGGTGGTGTTCACCTGACCGTCGAATTCCACCAGGTTCCAGCTTTCGACCCGGATGGCTTCCTGGCGTACCGGGGTTTCGCCGGGAGCGGTTTGCCATTGCAGTTCGGACGCCTCGACCCCCCATTCCTCGGGGAGTCCAACGCGCGGGGGGGGATGATAGGTAGCCGCCGGTTGGACCAGCGTCCAATGGCCGAGGCGCGCGTCGCCCGGAAGCCACAGCCGGGTGACGGCGGAGGCTGGCAACGTGACCCGCCGGGCCCGCCGGAGTGTTTCATCGGGCAGCGGGAGCAGACGGAGCACAATCTCGAGTTCGGTCACAAGATTGAGGGGAGTGTCGCGGAGGTCGGCCCTCGCGGAGGGGGTCTCGTCCGGCATGGGGACGCTGGGGGGGCGTGGTTCCCTCCCCACGGGGGGGCCGAGGTTTTCATGGGCCGCCAGAGAGACCAACAGCCCTCCGTTGGGGTCAGTCCGCCAGACGTCGTGTGGTCGTCCATTCACCAGACACGACACGTCGTCGGCGAGTGTCAATCCAGCAAGCTGCATGGGAATCTCGACCGGCTCAGTCCCCAGCCGCACCCCCCGGAGACGGGCCTCCAGAAGGTCTCTGGGGGGCTGGTCTCCCTTGCGCAACGGGTCACCCGGGCGGTGGTCGGTCAGACTTTGCAGCGTGGTTTCCTGTGCCAGCCAGCGGGGGAGCGTGACCTGCCGCAGTGGTTCCGCCACGTTCCCCCGAAACTCGGGGGAGACATACAGCCGTTCTTCGGCGACACCAACGGCATCCAGAGGAATCAGAATGTCTCCCAGTGATTCGAGGGGCCCCAGCAGGGCTCGCGGCAGTCCGTCCGTCTGCGACCGGGCTCCGCTGGCCAGCCAGAGGCACAGTCCGAGGGCGACCCCCAGGGCGCGGGACAGGCCCGCCGCCGGGGCTGGCTCGCGCACTGAGGGGGGCCGGGGAGAGCCCGACTGCCCCCACCCCCGCCACGAGATCCACGCGGCAGGAATGAGCAGCGAAATCAGGCACCCCAGGGCGGCGGCCTGCAGCAGCGGTCCGATAAGGGGGGGGATGCACAGGGCGGCGATTCCCAGCAGTGCCAACAGCAGGGCAATTGCGGCGGTGTCCCGGCTGGGCCAGCGTTGCCGCACAACCAGCCCCAGTGCGAGGCTTGCGAGGCAGGCCCACCACCCCAGGCCTCGGGCTTCGGTCCGGTTCCAGGTTGTCAGCGCGACGTGATCGGGAGCTCCCGCGGCTTCTCCCTGCCACGTCCACTCGGGAATTGGTTCCGAGGAGGGGCCGCCGCTGGTTCCCCGGATCAAACCCCACCAGTGGTCAGCCACCCAAGGGTTAAATCGGGATTCGGCCGGGTTCCGCCACCAGCCGTTCGCTCCGGGGGCCGGTGGCTCTCCGGTCGGGAGGAACCCAGCGGGGGGGCTGGCCAGCAGCAGGGAGGCGGGGAGGCGCAGATCGAGGTGAGTCTGGATGACGGTGAGGTCGGGCACGGGAAATTCCAGCCGCCGCTGCCTCAACCCATGCCGCACGCCGTCGTCATGTCGATACCGCAGCACCACACGGTGCTCGGTCTGCGTTGATTTCCGGGAGGGCAGCAGCACGCCCTGCCGAAAACTCCCCGACTGGTCGAGGGGCGTGCCAATGACGCCGTCGACGACGACCCGGGGAGACTCGGCACGCTCGGGAAAACTCCACCGCAACGGCCAGGCGTGATCCCGGGCCGGGACGAGCCAACTGACTTCGTATTCATCGACCTGATCGGCCCCCGCGCTGAGCCGGACCCGCGTCGCGGCCTCGGAGATCCACGGGAGAGGGGTCCCGGTGCCGACGGCGCTGGAGAGAATGGGGCCGGAGTCATTCGGCCCGGGGTCAACCGGTGTCCCCAACTCTTCGGCGGGGGGAGACCCGGGGGAAGACAGCAGCCGCAGGCGGCCCTGGGCCTCTCCCTCACAGACCACCATTCCAAACAAAGGGGACAGGTCCATTTTGCGGAAAAGCTCGGTCATTAGGGGAGACGACTTCCAGACCTCCGGGAGTGTGGCGACCAGTCCCTCGCGGGGCAACTCCGTCGGCCGGCATCCTTCGCTGGCTTCCAACCGGTCTGGCAAGCCCCCGGGAAGCAGGGTGATCTGTTCGGCGGCGCGCCCTTCGAGGGGCTTGACCAGGGGGAGGGGGAGAGAGCCTCCCCGACCACCGGCCGGACCCCGCACCGTCATCTGCAGTCGCACGGGATGTTCGCTGTCAAGGCGTTCCGACAACTCCGCCACCACCTGCTGCCACGCTCCCTGCGGCACCAGGGTCCAGTCGATCGTCCGGGGCTCATCACTTCCCGACTGGTCCTGCCGGCGGACATCCAGCACCTCCCACTCGGCCGGCACCTGGCAGGCGACTGACCAGCTCGATCCCTCGCCCAGGGTCCACAGCAGGTGGCATTCGGCCTGCCAGGGGGATCCGGAGTCGAGAATCGACAACGACTGGAACGTCATCCGCAGGGGGCCCTGGACCGGGCTGAGTTCGAGCGTGGCATCGGGTTGCAGCCGACGGAATTCAAACACCTCGCCATCCTGGGGAGAGGGATCGTAGCCAAACTGTCGCAGTCCCGAATGCTGCAGACTGGAGACCGGCTGCGCCCCCTGGAGCCGCACTCCGAGGTGCCCTTCCAGCTCGAGTGCTCCAGGCGTGCCAAGCGGGGGCATCCGCCAGGTCTGGTTCAATGAACCGGGCAGAAGGCCCCGCAGTTCGATTCGTCGCAGGGGGCCGCGGACTTTTTCGGGAAGCGGAATGATCAGGCGACCCGGCTGTCCGGGAACCGAATTCCAGGAGGTGGGGAGATCGCCATACAGCACGTTCGCAATCTGAAGCTCTTCGGGGACCGCAATCTCAACCGTGTCGACCGCCCCTTCCCACGCGGCGAATTCGAACATCGCCCGCACGCGTGTCGCCTCGGGCCGGACCGTAAAACTGATGTCCGGCCGCGCGGTCAGCCGGGGGACTGCCTCGCGCTCTCCGGGATCGGGAGCCAGCCGGAGCCGGCATTCGTGATGCTGACCCAACTCGATGCGCCACAGGTTCCAGCCGGCCGGAGACCCCTCGGTTGAGACGCGGCAATCTCCCACCGAAGTCGTCAATCGCAGCCCCTGCGGAACGCGCAGTTCGAGGCGGGTGATCTGGGCGGGGGGCAACGCGAGAGCGAACACCAGCGCCGGCCCCAGGCGTTCTCCATCGAGCGCCCAGTCCCCCTCCAGACCGTCCCGCCCGACCGTTCGGGCGGAACTTTCCGACTCCGTCGCGCCACGACTGACAAAGCCCACCCGGCCCCCCCCAGTCCGCCCCCACGCCAACGGGGTTCCTGATCTTCCGAAATCCTGTTTGTCTGCGTCGTCCCAGGCGAGCCGCTGCAGCACCAACCGGCACGGTTCCAGCTCAACGAACCGGGGTTCTCTGTCGCGATCTTCCACCGTCCACCACAGCCGTCCCTCGGTCAACGAGTCTCCCAGCAGGGTCGCCTGGTAGCGAGCCTCGGCCAGGGCGGGGGTGGCACCCCAGGACCGGACCCGACGAACAGCCCGCAGGGCCTCTTCGACACGCTGGGCACTCCAGGGCTCCCAGGGACCGGTCGGCCATTGTTCTGGCTGGTTGGCGGGGACGAACAGCCGACGCACCACCGGTTCGCCGCGTACGGGGGGAGGAGCTTGCGCAGTCGCCAACTGGGGGAGCAAAAACATTGCCAGCAAGGCCAGCAGGCGAGCCAGTCGGGTGAGTGGATCCCACTCGACATGAACGTCCGTGTGCTGAAGTGTGCTGCAGTGCAACCTGTCGCTCGCCCGGAGCATCATCGTCCCCCCGAATATTGAGGATCGAGGCCCGAACCCGCCCGCACTCCGCCGGTCCTTACCAGAGTGGCATCCTGGGCCGAGGCGGCGCCCCCCGGGGGGGGAGGTGTCAAGGGGGCCGATGACGCCGCCCCGGGCAACGGGGGAACGGTCGGGGGGAAGATGGCTCCCGCGGGGAGTTCACCCTCGCGCGGCCGGGACGAGAGCCGGTCGATCAGCAGGTAAAAGGCCAGCACCCCCCCGCCCAGTAATGCCGGTTGGAGCCAGAGCAGGACCAGATCGGTCCACCAGACAGCGACCAGCGCGACCGATGCTGCGGCGGCAGTCGCCAACGGAAGACTTCGCAGGCTGTGCCAGCGACGGATCATCAGTCCTCCCACCAGGATGGCCCCCACCGCCGAGAAAAACAGGGGCAAACGCCCCACAAACCGGGCGGAAAGCTGCGCGGTGCCCCGGGTGGTCTGTAGCAGGTAGGTATGGCTCTGGGGATCGGGCTCGAACGGAGGAAGCCCATCGATCTCTCCCACCCAGCGCCGCAGATCGCGATCGGAGTACAGCGGTTGCCGGCTCCAGCCGAGGCCGGTGCGGGCCCATTCATACGCCGAAGCGAATCCGTCGGTCCGCGTCGCCAGGTACTGCTCGGACGGGACCCAGATTTGCCAGAAGCAGGTTCCCGGGGTTTGGTCGGGGGAGAGGCGGGGAGCGGCCAACTCGAGATCGAGTCCCCGAGGGGGAATCTCGTGGGGTGGGCCACGCAGGTCGAGCGTGACCAAAGCTTCGTCCGGCGAATCGGCTTCGGGGCAGGTGATGCTCCAGGAAATCGCGCCGCCATCGGTGGGGGCCGAACGCCGTTGTCGGGCGCGTTGCGCATTCCACCACGCGTTCTCCAATTGCCACCCCACCGGCAATTGAAATGGCAGTGCCAAGACTCCCGCCGACACGAGGTACTGGGCGCGGGTTCGCAGCGAGCCGTCCCCGCCCACCACGGTCCGCAGCCAGGCGCGGTCGACCCGGGCGATGGCCTGCCGGGAGTTCAGGTCGGGCCAGCGCAACTCGATGTTCTCCACAGCCCCCTCCCGTTCCCATACCGGCACCCCCTGTGGATTCAGGTGGCGGGTCCAGGCGGGCCCCACCAGTTCCAGCGGCAGCCCGGTACTGTCGAGCACCTCCACACGGCTGGTGGCGGGGAGGGCGGTCTGCAAGTCGAGCAGGGGAATGGACTGGATATCGACCGGCGCGGCCCCCCCCGATGCGGGCAGTTCCACGGCATACCGCGCCACGGGAGCGAACCGCCCCATGCGGGGTGGGCTCAACGACACCGTGGCCAGTCGGCGGGCCGGGTCGATGCGGGTGGGCAGCCGCTCTTCGCCAATCGAGACCTCGAATTCCGCCGCAAGCAGGGGCTCGGGAATGCGCCAGACCAGTTCCGTCGCCGGGGCGAACTCGACCTCGAGCGGGAAGGTCTGTTCGACAAGGGCCAGCCGCTCGCGGAGCCGAATGGCCGTCTCCTGTCGGGCCGAGATCCGGCGATCCTGCCGCTGCAATTCGAGGACCACGCGGCTGCCAGCCCCCTCGAGCAGCCAGTCACCACGCGGGGTCAGCCCGCGTGCTTCCGCGAGCGGTTCCCGTTCGCTCCCCGACTGGGGCCTCAGGGGACGGTCTCCCGCGCTACGGAGCCGCACGTCGAGATCGGTCGCCGCCTGGACCGACAGACGGATTGGTTCAAGCCGCTGCACCTCGCAGACGGGGAGGGCTGTTTCCAGGACCGTCTCGTCGCCGGTCATCTCCCGCAGCGAACGCAGTCTCAGGACGACGCTACCTCCCACGGGATCGGTCAGTTCGACTTCAATCCGGTCTTCGGTCGTGCGGGATTCCACGACCCGGGCTTCCCCCGCCGAGGGGATTTCGACTGTCGGAACACTCCATCCGTCCGCCTGATAAGCGGGCCAGGCAACGGTCACCCGGTTCAGCGTGCCGCGGCGGATCTGCAGTCGCTGCTCGCTGACCAGTTCCAGCTGTCCCGGCCGGCACAACAGATGGTTCACCGGTTCGACACCCGCCAGGGGGGTGACTCGTTCAAATCGCAGCGGCAACTGCAGCCGGCGGAAAAAGCGGTACCCGAGGCTGGCTTGCCCGGCCCGCAGGTTGGCTGGCAATTCCGAAAGGTTGACCCGATGGACGAATTGCCCGGCGGCCAGGTCGCGCACACTTCGCAGTTGTCCGACCACGGTGATCACCACGAACCCGCTGTGGGCACTGGCCGACTGCACGTCAAAGCCATCCAGCGTGAACGACTCGCCTGCCTGGGGAGGGGGGGCGCGCAGGGTGTACTTCAGTTCGACCCCGCCTGTCACCGGACGACGGAGACGCACCTGATGGCTGCCGGGCGAGCCGGGGACGGCGTCGCTGGTGAGGACATCGGGGCTTTCCAGTCGCAGCAGTTCGGCCCCTTCGGGAAGCCGCACCTGAAATTGTTCGATCCCCGTCTGTTGGGCGGTGGGCTGGATGCGCTGCGTCGCCTCGATGGTGGTCGATTCGTTCTCGACGAGAGTGACCGCCACATGGGTGGTGACCTCAAAAACCGGGGCCGAGGTCGACTGCGGGGGGAGCGGCTGCCAGGCCAATTCGAGCCGTCCTTCGAGTCCGACAAGATCGACTTCGGTCTGGCCATTGGCTTGCCGCACGCCCACGGTGGTCCGTTCGCCGCTCTTCACCGAGAGGCGGGTTCCCGGCAGTCGGAGGCGGGCGGTTCCCAGCGGGGCGGCCGGAAGTCCCAATGCGAGCCGCCGCGGGAACTGACGGGAAAGGAGGGGGACCCGCAGGGGAAGTGTCAATTCATGCCGCCCCTTGCCGCGCAGCCAGCAATCGAACCCCGCTTCCGGATCGAAGAGTCCCGGCGAAAACTCACCCCCTCCGGCATGGGTGATTTCTCCGGTCAACTGGGCCTCGCGAAGTCCCAGGGGAACACGCACCCAGGTTCCCTCGACCGAGACCTGGACTTCGAGCTTCAGCAGGAGGTCGGCATACTCCTGATCGATGTTTCCCTCCAGACGGACCCGCGTCGCACTCGCCTCGGGTGGGCCCAGGTGCTCGCGAGTCCGCAGAAACTTCAGGAATTCGTCGTAGGCGGCCCGGTCTGGAATGGGAACCAACCGGCCATCCGGGGCGGGAAGATAGCGCAGATCATCCCGCGTGTCGGCATTCCGGGAGACCGTCGGATCATCGCCCCGGGCGGTGTCTTCGGTCTGTGCCCAGGCGCGGCCGATCCCTGTGATCAGGATGATCAGCAGCAGCGGCACGGAAGACAGGAGCAGGCGGCCGGGCATGGGTTGGGTTGGGAGAAACGGGGAAGCGGATTCACCTCGAGAAGATGATACGGTGCCGGAAAATGAGCCGGTAGGGGGGGCGGTCATTCCGTACGGCGAAACAGGGAAATCGGTCCGGGCCCTGCGGTGCGTCAGCGAAGTTTGGCAGAACCGGTTCCCGGACCGGAATTGCTCAAGTTGGCGGCACAAGATGACGATGCGAGGCCGAGAGGCGGCAGAGCCGTTGCAATTGATTCGATCGGTCGGTGGTGATTCGTCGTGGCGGAGGCATTCAGCCTCTGCTTGTTGGATGTGGTCGGAAGGGCGAGCACTCGATCGAAGTCGCCAGAATTTCGTGTGCCGATACTGGGGCTTGGTCAAGGGACGCGGAACGCGCTGTCCCATTTTTGACATCGAGTCTTCAAACTCGTTGTCACGGGGGAGGCTGGATCTCGTCGTATTTGGGCGGTGCGGTGGCGGAATACTTCGCGATAACCGGTTGGAAAACTGACTCCACGGGGGGGGAGTTGGTCTTCGTTGTGCAAGGGGCGGGGTCGGGGCAGAATTTGGGGGCTCGACAAACGGGAAGTTTGTCGCCACGGCGCTGGGGGCCCAACGCTGAATCAATGGGCTTCACCCGAAGTCGGTCAACTGGCTGGGCGGCAGAGCCACCCGCAGGGCATTCAGCACGGCCAGGACGTCGATGATCTCCTGAGTGACCGCGCCGGCCACCGGAGTGAGCCAGCCGTTGGCCGCCAGCAGCATGCCCCCCACGCTGAGAGCCATCCCGCCGATCGCGCTTTGCAGGGCGATCGAACGCATCCGCCGGCTGATGTGCAGAAACTCATCGACCCGGGCCAGCGAGCTGTCGAGAATCACTGCGCCCGCTGCTTCCGAGGTGATTTCGCTGTTTTGTCCGAATGCCAGCCCCACAGTGGCGGCGGTGAGGGCTGGGGCGTCGTTGATGCCATCCCCCATGAACAGCGTGGGAGCCGCGGCGGTCTCGCGGCGGACCAGTTCGAGTTTCTGTTCGGGGGTCTGGCTGAAATGGACCTCACGGATCCCCACGAGGTCGGCCAGGTACTGCACCTCCGATTGGCGGTCTCCCGAGACCAGCATCACCCGGTCGAAGTGGTGGGCTGGGCCAAGATGCTGGACGAACCGCGCCCCCTCGTCGCGCGGGGTGTCGCGGAAGCGGGCCAGTCCGGCATAGTTTCCATCCACGAGCACAGCGCATTCCAATCCTCCCGCGAGCGGGGGAAGCGTCTGGGCGAGGTCGGGCTGCCGGGCCAGCACCCGCTTGCGGCTGGTGACTTCGACATTGTGTCCCGCCACCGTTCCCTGCAGGCCGGCTCCCGGCGGTTCACTCACCTGTTGGGCCTCGTGCAGCACCACCTTCTGCTCGCGGGCGGCCGCTGAGACCGCCGAAGCAAGGGGATGCTTGGAGTACCGCTCGAGGCTGGCCACCAGGGAGAGCAGGTCGGTGGCCGAGAGGTTCCCGGCGGGCAGCAGCTCGATCAGCCGCGGTTCGCCGTAGGTGAGTGTCCCCGTCTTGTCGAAGATCGCGGTGCGGCAGGTGTCGATCTTTTCGAGCACCGCCGGGTCTTTGACGATGATGCCCCGGCGGGCACAGAGCGAAATCGCCCCGATGATGGCGACGGGAATGGCGATGAGCAGGGGGCAGGGGGTGGCGACGACCAGTACGCCGAGGAACCGGCTGGGATCTTGCGAGACTCCCCAGGCGATGAGGGCCAGCAGCACGGCCAGCGGGGTGTACCAGGCCCCCAACTGGTCGGCCAGACGGCGCAGGCGGGGGCGGCGCTGTTCGGAATCGCGCATCACCTGCATGATGCGCGAGTAGCGGGAGTCGACCGGCAGCCGGTCGGCCCGAATGGTGAGCGCCGTCTCGCCATTGATGGCTCCCGACAGCACGGTTGTTCCCGGAGCCTTCGAGATTCGATACGGCTCGCCGGTGAGATAGGACTCATCCATCACGCCATGCCCCTCGACGACCGTCCCGTCGACAGGGCAAATCTCGTGGGGGAAGACCTGCAGCGAGTCTCCCACAGCCACGGCCTCCAGCGCAATGTCGACCAGGGCCCCATCCTCACGGCGGTGGGCGACGGTGGGCATTCGTTTGGCGAGTGCTTCGAGAACAGATCTGGCCCGGCGGACGGCATACGCTTCGAGTGCCTGGCCTCCCGAGAGCATCAGCACCACCAGCGCCCCGGCGAGGTATTCCCCGAGGGCGACCGAGGTGACAATCGACAAGGCGGCCAGCAGATCCGAGCCAAACTCACCGCGCAGCGCGCAGCGGATGAGCCCCCACACCAGGGGAGTTCCCCCCAGCGCCAGGACCACCAGCAATGGGTATTGATGAGCCGGCAGTGCAGTGGTTGTCTCCGACCCCGGCCAGCCGAAACGCAAGGCGAGATGCAGGGTGATACCCACGAGTGCCAGGACGGCGATCCAGATGACCCCGGGTGTGAGGGTTTCTTCGACGGCTGTCGGTGGCACGGAGGCCCCGGACGCGGGGGAAGTGGAGGGTGACGCAGCGGCTGTCATGCAATGATGTCCGAAGGAAGCAGGATCACCGGGAGTGTAGCAGGTGCCCGGGGGAATTCGGTGGCTCACCGCGACTGGAGCACGGTGGCTGAAGCGGGGGAAGGGCGGTATGTTCAAACAAACGTCCACCAGGAACAGCGCATGTCATTAGCCCCGGAATTTCTGCTGAGTGCGGTCACCGCCTTGCTGGTGTGCGGAGTCGATCTGTTCTGGCGTTCCCCGGGATCGCAGCAGGCGGTGCTGTATCTCTGGCCCGTCTGGATCGCCGCCCGCACGGGTTCGCTGCGGTGGACCGTTTGCATGAGCGCGACGGTCACATTCCTGGCGATGGGGGTGTGGCTGGTGCGAACATGTGCCTGGGAGCCCCGTGCCTGGATGCTGGTCTCGTGCTGGGGGATCGTGCTGACGGTATTGCCGCTGATTCGGGCCCAGCGGCAATCCAAAGAATCGGAAGCCCGGCTCAAGCAGATGGCCGAGCAGCGGGGCGAGCAGTTGGCCCTTGTCCAGCAGCAGAAATCGACCCTGGAGATGGAAGCCGAGCAGGCGCTCCGTGATTCCGAGGCTCTGTATCATTCGCTGGTCGATCATCTGCCGCTGGCGGTGCTGCGGAAGGACCGGCAGCATCGCTACACCTTTGTAAACCGCAAATTCCTCGACTTCTCAAGCCTGTCACTCCCCAGAATCCTCGGGCACACCGATTACGATTTGTTTCCCGACGAGCAGGCGGACCGGTACCGCGCCGGGGATGAGCGGGTGCTGCAGACGGGGTTGCCCATCGATGAAATCGAATCGTATCGCCGGGGGGATGAGCAACGCTGGGTCCAGGTTCACAAAAGTCCGGTTTACGATGCCAACAAGCAGATCGTGGGGACGCAGATTCTGGTGTCCGACGTGACCGACCGGCGGCGGGCCGAGATGTCGCTCGAGGCGTCGGCCCGGGAACTCGAGGCGAAGAATCTGGAGTTGAAGCGCAAAGGAGAAGAGCTGGAGGATCAGGCGGAATTGTTGGAGGCGATCCTCAACAGCCTGGCAGACGGCGTGGTGGTGGCGGACGAACAAGGGCAGTTTCTGCGGTGGAACCCCGCCGCCGCGGGTCTGGTGGGGCTGGGGGCCACTCCGGTGCCGCGTGAAGAGTGGGCCCAGGTCTACGGCCTGTATCAGCCCGATGGCAAGACCCCCTTCGCACAGGAGGAACTGCCGCTCACCCGGGCCATTCAGGGTGAAACGGTCGAGAACCTGGAGATCCTGGTGCGTAACCCGCACCGGGGAGAGCCGGCGGTGATCAGCGTCAACGGGCGGCCGCTGCGCTATGCCGACGGTCGGGCCCGGGGCGGGGTGGTGGTCTTTCGCGATGTGACGGCGGCGCGGCGGGCGGCTGAGGAGATCCGCGCCAAGAAAGAAGACCTCGAGACGCTGCTCTACGTCACTTCGCATGATCTGCGGGAACCACTACGGGCCATTCAGAGCTTTTCACGGCTCGTGGTGGAACGCTACGGCGAACGGCTCGATGACAAGGGTCGCGACTTCCTGAATCGGGTGGTGCGGGCGGGAGAGCGGCTCGATCACCTGCTGCAGGATGTGCTGACCCTCTCGCGGATTGAGCGGACGGTCGACCGCTCGGCCCAGGTCCCGGCGCAGGGGGTGGTCGACGATGTGCTGCGGCAGCTCGACACGCGGATTCGCGAAACCCAGGCCGCGGTGACTGTGCAGGGACCGCTTCCCATCCTGCGGGCCGACCGCCGCTGGGCCACGCAGGCTGTCTATAACCTCGTGTCGAACGCCCTCAAGTACTCCCGGCCGGGGATTCCTCCGGAGGTCGAGATCGCCCCCTGGAATGGTCCCGAAGGACAGGGGCTGGTGGTGCGTGACCGGGGCCCGGGAGTTCCCCCCGAATTCGAAGAGCGCATCTTCCAGTTGTTCCAGCGGGCGGTCGGTCGCGAGATCGAAGGGACTGGGGCGGGGTTGGCGATTGTCCGGCGGGTCGCGGAACGGCACGGAGGAAAGGCGTGGGTGCGGCCCCGGGAAGGGGGGGGCTCGGAGTTCATCATGACCTTCGCAGCCGGAGGACGGGACGCATGACGTCGATTCGCCCACTGCGCATTGTGGTCATTGATGACAATGAAGACGACGTGCTGCTGTTGCGCGAAGCGCTGGAGGAACTGGCCGGTGTCGAGCTGGTGGCCGCCGCGGCCGATGGCGAGGCGGGGCTCGACTGTCTCGACCGGTGTCTGCGGCAGGAAGGGCTGCCCGACCTGGTGCTGCTCGACCTGAATCTGCCGGGACGGAATGGCATTGAGATCCTGCAGGCGCTGAAGGCCGAACCCCGGCTGAGGGATGTCCCGGTTGTGCTGCTGTCGACCTCGAACCTTGAGTCAGACATCAACCGCGCGCTGGCTCATGGGGCCGAGAGTTATCTGTCCAAACCGGCGCGGTTCGATGTGCTGCAGGACGAACTGCAACGGCTGGTGTCGCGGTTTCGTCCGGGAACGACGGAAGAGCCCGGGTCAGGCTGGATCTGATTTTTTCCCCGGCGGGGGGTATTTCAGGGAACCCTCCGCCACCACAACGCGTCTGTACGCTAGGCTCGGTTGCGGGGGGCGTGAATTTCTTCGGTTCGGGTTTCGCTTTGAAGGAGTGGCCGTATGGAACGCACGTCGTGGTTACGAAGTCGGATAAGGGGGCCGAAGTTGGGGGTCAGGACGCCCGGCATGCTGTGGAGCACCGTGGCCTCAACTGTGTTGGTGGCGTCCGTACTGGTGTCGTCGGCGGCGGCCCAACTGGTGATTGTCGACAGTGGATTTCGACGTCCGCCCCTGCCTGGACCCCCCGTCCCTCCGCGGTCGACCGAGTACCGCATCCGGCAGGTGGAGATGCAGGTGGGAGTGGTCGAGCAGGTGGCCAAGGTGCAGGTCTCGCAGGTGTTTCAGAACACCGGCAGCCAGACCTTGGAGGCGATCTTTGCCTTTCCCCTCCCCAATGAAGCGGCGATCAGCGGGTTGACGCTGCTGGTCGATGGGAAGGAACTGGCGGGGAAGCTGCTCAAAAAAGAGGAGGCACGCCGGATTTATGAAGAGATTGTGCGCGCCCGCCGGGACCCGGCCCTGCTGGAATACCTTGGCCAGGGGCTGTTCCAGACCAGTGTGTTTCCGATTCCCCCCGGAGCCGAGCGGAAAGTCGAGATCCGCTACACCCAACTGCTCAAGAAATACGCGGGACTCATTGACCTTGTATTGCCGTTGGGGACCACCAAGCATTCGAACAAGCCGGTGGAGTCTCTGGATCTGACGATCCGCATCGAGTCGCGCGACCAGTTGAAGACGGTGTACAGCCCGACGCATCCCGTGGAGATTGCCCGTCCCGATGATCAGCACGCCGTGGTCAAGCTGGCTTTGAAAAACAGCTATTCCCCCGATGATTTCCGGCTGCTTTATGGAACGGTGAATGGCCTCGTGGGGATGAACCTGCTGGGGTATCGGCCGGTCGATTCGGACGAGGGGTACTTCCTGCTGCTGGCAAGTCCCGAGATCCAGGGGGGGGGTGAGGCGAAGATCGAGCGGACACTGCTGTTCGCGTTCGACAAGTCGGGCAGTATGGCTGGCCCCAAAATGATCCAGGCGAAGGAGGCGTTGAAGTTTCTGCTGAGCCGGCTGCAGCCGGGGGATCTGTTCAACATCGTTACCTACGATTCGAATATTGAGGTGTTCCGTCCCGAGTTGCAGCGGGGGGATGAGGCGACGGTGAAGGCGGCGCTGCAGTTTGTCGAGGGACTGTATCCGGGCGGAAGTACGCACATCGATGGGGCGTTGACGAAGTCGTTGCAGTTGCTGCAGGATCCCAACCGCCCAACGTATGTGATCTTCATGACCGACGGACTGCCGACCGTGGGGGAAACCAACGAGCAGAAGATCGCCGCGAATGCCCGCCAGCACAATCAGGTGCACGCCCGGATGTATGCCTTCGGGGTGGGATTTGACGTGAACGGACGGTTGCTCGACCGGCTGGCGTCCGACCATCGCGGCCGGTCGGTGTACGTGAAACCGAACGAGAATATCGAAGCCAGCGTCGCCAGCCTGTATGCCAAGATTGGGGCTCCCGTGCTGACCGATCTGAAGCTGCGCCTCGAGGTGGCCGGGCTGGCCGACAACGTCGTCTCCCGCACCTATCCCCGCCAACTGACCGATCTGTACCAGGGAGAGCAGCTGGTTTACGTGGGGCGGTACAAGGCTCATGGGCCCGTGAAATTCGAGCTGTCGGGGCAGCAGGGGAGCGAGCGGCGACAATTCACGGGGGAGGGGGTTTTTCCCGACCGGTCGACCGATGATTCGTATGCGTTCATCGAGAAACTCTGGGCCACCCGGCGGATCGGCGAGATCATCGATGAACTCGATCTGCGGGGTCAGAACCACGAGCTGGTCGATGAACTGGTGCAGCTCTCGCTGAAACACGGCATTCTCACCCCCTACACGTCGTTCCTCGCCGATGAAGGAGTCTCGGTGCACGACCGGGCGGCGTTCGGTCGCCGGGCCGCCGATGCCGCCCGCGCGGAATTGGGCAAGGTGTCGGGTCAAGCGGGGGTGTCGCAGCGGGCTTTCAAGGGGAACTTGCAGAGGGCCAATGCAGCTCCGGCAGGGGCTGCTGCAGCGGCGGGGGGAGCGCTGGACATGGCTGAATCGAAGAAATTGCTGGAGTCTCGCGGTCGAGGGGCTCTCGTGCAGGATGCCGAGGGGCGGACCACGGTGACCACCAATGTCCGGCAGATCAGCCGCAAGACGTTCTATCGCAAACAGAATGTCTGGCAGGATGCCGAACTCTCCGAACAGGAACTGCAGCAGGCCCGGACAATCCGCCAGTTCAGTCCCGAGTTCTTCGAAGTGGCGGCGTCACTCGACGGGCAGGCAGGCAAATACCTGGCCTTCAACGAACCGGTGGTGGTCAAACTGGGGAAGCAGGTCTACCGGGTTGAGCCTGCGGCAGAGTAGGCGGTCGCCTGTTTGAGAAGTTCCGCTGGTGCAGCAACGCTCAAAGGCCGTGGGAGAAATGTCACGCGGCCTTTGTGTTGCTGGATTTCAGACCCTGCGATGCTTCGTCGCAGGAAGTGGTTGTGAGAGGACCGGCGACTACGCCTTGAACGAAGTCCCGTTCCCCTTCGCCGACTTGTTCAGTTTGTTGTGACAGTAGAGACCTTCGAGGATCAATTCACCCACCGCCACCTGGAGTTCATCGGCATGGGGGCCCTGGGTCAGTTCGGGATCAAGTTCCCGGGTCAGGGTCTTGATCTGGTTGGTAAAGTCACGCACCTGGGCGAAGCGGGCCAGACACTCCGGCACGCTCAGCCGATCGCTGATTTCGAGGTTCTTCCCCGCCTCGACATGTTCGACCACGTTCTTGAAGGTCGACGTCTTGAGACGCTGGTCGAACACATTCTTGACCGCCTCCTCGACAATCCGCGTCAGCACCTTGTCTTGCTGATCCGGTTCTTCAGCCATCGTCAGCTCCAGCTTTCCGCGGGAACTGGAGAGCAGGGCGGTGAGGTCGCTGAGTCGGGCGACGGCGTGCGTGGCTCCCTGAAGGGCGGCCCGACGTTCGGCGTTTGACAGCAGGTTCTCGAGGTTGGCGATCGACATTCGCACGCTGACCCCCGAGGCCTGATTCACATGGCTGCTGGCGCGGGCGAGGCGGGCCGTTTCCTCGACCACTTCCTGCAGGAACCGCGGAGCCCGTACGTCGATTCCCCCATCCCGTTCCGCCCAGGCGTTCTCGCGGGTGATCTGCATCCCGAGGTCGCGGCTTGTGGGATAGTGCGTCTGGACGACGCTGCCGATGCGGTCTTTGAGCGGCGTGACGATCCGTCCGCGATTGGTGTAGTCTTCCGGATTGGCGCTGAAAACCATCGCCACATCCAGTTCCAGCCGCACGGGAAAGCCCCGGATCTGCACGTCCCGCTCTTCCAGCACGTTGAACAGACCCACCTGGATTTTTGGAGCCAAATCGGGCAGTTCATTCATGCAGAAGATGCCGCGGTGGCTGCGCGGGATCAGGCCATAGTGCAGCACGTCTTCACTCGCGAGATGCTTCCCGCCGGCATGCTTGATGAGATCGATTTCGCCAATCAGGTCGGCGATGGTCACATCGGGGGTGGCGAGTTTTTCGTAATACCGCTGCTCGCTGGGGAGCCACTCGATCGGGCAGTTATCCCCCTGGTCGGCGACGAGGTCGCGGCCGAACTTCGAGATGGGAGCGTACGGGTCATCCCGCAATTCCGAACCGGCGATCATCGGAATGACCGGATCGAGGAACTGCACCAGTTGCCGCAGCATGCGGGTCTTGCCCTGGCCACGCAGCCCCAGGAACAGCATGTCATGCAGCGAGAGAATGCCGTTGGCGATCTGGGGGATGACGGTCTCTTCGTAGCCGACGATTCCCGGAAACAGCGATTCTCCCCGGCGCAGCTTGGCCAGCAGATTGCGGCGCATCTCCTGCTTCACAGGGACGCTCTTCCAGCCACTCGCCTTGAGTTCACCCAGAGTGCGGGGGAGGTTCGACATCTTATTGGTTCCAGATCGGGGAGTCAGTGCACAACCTGACAGATTGTAGGGGCGGGACAAGCCAAACGTGCCGCAGGGCTGAACCTGCAGGGCACGGCTGTGCCGGCTACGCCCCACAGGACCTTCGCCGAGGGGCGTCTCTGGGCGGATTTGCGAACGCGATGAATCGCAGATTTGCAAGGACTGCGCCAACGCTGCAGACGGGCGGCAGCAAGTTTGCGGCAGCCGCTCAATCGCCCGCCGGCTGTCCGTGTTTGCGAGGGTCGCTCGCTCCCCGCAGCCCGGCTGGGGTCCGGGCCACCGTCTGGACCACCGCCCCCTCTTCAAGTGTCTCAACGGGGTGCCCCCAGGCCTCAAGGGCCCGGGTGAAATTCGGGTCGAACCCCGACTCCACACCCAAGCGCCGGGGCAGCCACTGGTGATGCAGCCGGGGGGCGGTCACCGCCTGCCACGGCGTCTCATTCCACTCGCTCATCCGCCACAGCACCTGCAGAGTCGCCGTGATGATGCGCGGTCCCCCCGAGGCCCCCACGACCAACTCGGCCTGCCCCGCGCGCGTCACAATCGTGGGAGTCATGCTCGACAGCGGTTTTTTCCCCGGTGCGACGGCGTTCGCCGGGCTCTGGATCAGCCCGAAGGCGTTCGGTTTTCCCGGCTGTGCGGTGAAGTCGTCCATCTCATTGTTCAGCACGATGCCAAACGTCGGCTCCACCACGTAGCTGCCGAAGAGAGTGTTGATGGTTTCGGTACAGGCCACGGCATTTCCGGCTACATCGAGAATGCTGAAGTGACTGGTTCCATGGTCGTCGGGCAGCGTCTGGCTGCCGTACGACTCGGTGGGAAACGTCTTCCCCGGTTCAATCCGCCCGGCCCGGTCGGCCGCATGCCCGGCAGAGATCAGCCGCTGGACGGGCACGGGGACGAAGTCGGCATCTCCCAGAAAACGGGCCCGGTCGGCGAACGCATGCTGGAAGGTCTCGGTCAGGCGATGAAAAAACGGGGCCGAAGGGCCGACGTCGAGTTTCCCCAGCCGGGTGTCGAGGGCGTCGAGCATCTGCAGCGACTCGATCAGGGCGACCCCACCGCTCGACGGGGGAGGCATGGTGTGGATGACCCGGTCGCCGCGTTTTAAAACCAGTGCCTGGCGACGCACCGGCTGCTGGGTCCGCAGGTCGTCGACCGTCAGCACACCTCCCCCCCGTCTCACCTCGCGGGCAATCGCCTCGGCCACCTCGCCGTCGTGAAAACCGGCCGCACCGTCGCGGGCGATGCGCTCCAGCACCGCTGCCAGGGGGGAATGAAACCGATCCCCCGGTTGCCAACGCTTTCCCGAATTGGCGTAGAGTTTCCACAAAGTGGCGTACTCCTGCCGATACTCCCGATGCTTGTCGAAATCCTCCAGCAGTTCGGCCTGGACTTCGAGATCGTGGGGGTCCACCGGCACTCCCTCGCGGGCCAGCCGCAACGCGGGGGCCAGCACCTGGGAGAGGGAGAGTTGGCCGTGGTTCGCGTGGAGGCGGCAGAGACCGGCGACCGCACCCGGAACCGCCACCGCAAGAGCACCGCGCTGGCTGGCGGATTCCTGGTCGGCCGGTACTTCGGCGGCGTACATCGCCGCAGTCGCCCGGGCCGGGGCCGACTCGCGGTAGTCGTAAACATGGCAGCTCTGTAACGCGGCATCCCAGTACAGCAGGAAGCCCCCGCCCCCAATCCCGCTGCTGCCGGGACGAACAACCGACAGGGCGAATGACGTCGCCACCGCGGCATCGACGACGTTCCCTCCCTGACGCAGCATTTCACGCCCGGCGGCACTCGCCGCGGGATGATCGGCTGCAACGACCGATTTCGTGTAGACCTGGTCTCCCAGGTCGCTCGACTCCTGGGCCCAACCGACGTTCGTCCCCACACACAACGCGGCCAACGTGCAGACAGAAACCAGGACCTGACGGGCGTTTCGGAGGCTTCGCAGGGAAGACATCGGGATTTGTCCGTAGAGAAGAGTCATGCGGCCGACGGCTTGTCATTCTCATCGGGGGGTGGGGAAAATAGCAATCGGGACTCAGCGGGATCGGTTCACTCGTGCGGGAGAATGGTGTGATGCGTGTTTCGACCGCGGGAGGGTTGGCATTGGCCGGGCTGGGAATCATCGCGACCGTCGCCCTGGCTCGGGGGCAATACGCGGATTTCATCATGCGCGAGTCGTGGAGCGGTCTGGCTGGGGCCGTGACGGTCGACGGAAAAGACGTGGAATTGCCGGCCTTGTTGTGGGAGGTGGTCGTCCCCGAGAAACGCCGGTTCCGGGTCGTTATTCCCCGGCCGCTGGAGCCGCGTGACCGACGGCAGTACCCCACCAGCCAACCTCGACCGGCGGACTGTCGAATTGTTGACGATGTGATGCTGCGGGTCCGGGGCCAAGACATTCGGTTTACCCCTGCGCCCCGGAAGGCCACACTCGTCGCGAGCGACTTCGATGGGGGGTGGCTGTCGGTTGGCGAACGGCCAGATTCGTCCCCGCTGAAGCTGCTGAAGGAGCAGGCCCCGGCCTCGTCGTGGAAGGTGCATGCCGGCCAGCAGTCGATCTGGAGGCACGATCATGGGCGGGACGGATTCCAGTTCGAGGTGACGGTCGAAGCAAACTGGAAACTCGAGTCGGCCCAGCACCCGGGCTGGTTTCTGGGTCGGCGGGGGGGACGGCTGGTGCTCGTGCCGAACATCGCCGACGGCACGATCATCGAGTTCTCGCAACGGCGGTTCTTTGACGATCTGACCGATGGCAAGTAGCCTCCGCAGAAGACCGTGTTGCGACCGGCGGCGGAGTGGATCCCGTCCTCTGAGAAACGCGTCGTCGTTTTTCCAACCTTCTGTGTGGGGCTGCTACTTGTGCCAACCGCGACTTATCTTGCCGCAGATCTCAGGGCCTTTGTCTCCCGGTTGTTCAAAGCCAAGGGGGTGACGGCGGCCGAGGCCGACCGCGTGGCCGAGAGCCTCGTGGAATCGAACCTCGTCGGGCACGATTCGCACGGGGTCTACCTGGCCCGGTGGTACGCCAGCCAGATCGATACAGGGGAATTGCAGCCGGGAGCCCCCCTCACCGTGCTGCGGCAACTGCCTGGGATGCTGGCGTGCGACGGTGGTCTGGGGTTCGGACAGGTGCAGTGCCGCGAGTTTGTCGATCGTTGCGTGGCCCAGGCCCGCACGTCGGGGGCGGTGTGTGCGACCTTGCGGCGCAGCGGCCACATTGGACGTTTGGGGGAATGGGTCGAACAGGCGGCCCGTGCCGGTTTCGCCGCTCTGATGGCCGTGAACGACAACGGGGCGATCTACACCGTGGCTCCGCCCGATGGGATCGACCGGCGGCTCAGCACCAACCCCATTGGCGTCGGCATTCCGACTCCCGGTGGTGAGCCGATCGTGCTTGACATGTCGACCAGTGCTGTCGCGAACGGCAAACTGAAGATTGCCCGTCTGGCAGGCCGCGAGGTCCCCCCCGGCTGGATCCAGGATGCGGAGGGAAACCCAACCTGCGACCCGCAGGTGATGCTGGCCGATCCGCCAGGGGCGCTGCGGCCGTTTGGCGGCGACCAGGCGCATAAGGGATTTGGACTGGGATTGGTGTTCGACATTCTCGCGGCGGGCCTGGCGGGGGGCTTCTGTCCTCCCGCGGCACCGGGCACGGTCGAGTGCAACAACGTGCTGCTGATCGTCTGGAACCCCAAGGCGTTTGGAGGGTCCGAGCACTTTCTGGGGGAAGCGGGCAAGCTGGTGGACTGGGTGCGCAGTGCCCGGCCGCGTCCCGGATTTGACCGCATCCAGCTGCCGGGTGATCGCAGCCGCGAGACACGCGTGCAGCGACTGGCCGGGGGGATTCCACTTTCGGACGAATACCTGCGTCCCCTGCGCGAGCTGGCGGCGCAGCAACAGGTTCCTGCACTCTGATCGCGCGGGAGCCGTGCCTCTCGGCACGGGAATCACTCTACTCCGGGAGATGCCTCAGTCGATTCGACCGGATTCACAGTTTCCGGATCGGCCGGGTTTTGTTCGCCGAGAGCGGGGAGAATTCCGCCAGAGGGATCCGTCGCCCACAATTCGTCCGACTCTTCGAAGGAGGCGAGTTCGACCAGTGCCTCCTCGGCGAGGCGACGTTCCGCGAGGATGACCTCAATCTCCTGATTCCGCTGACTCGCCACGACGCGCCCGGTCGCACTTCCGAGCAACCGGCCTCCAATGCCCAAACCGGGACCGACCGAAAACGGAATAAACCACCCGGCCAGGCCGACCGCTTCCTTGCCGATGCCTGCGTACAACTCCGGATAAGCGGCCGTCTCGAGCTCCCACTGCTCTTCCGTCCGGAGGTAGCTGAGGACATCGGACGTTTGCCGGATGTCGGCGACCGACCGGATGACCGGCAGCGAACTGAGCACGACGGAGCTGCCCACGAATTGTTCACCCCGCAGAGCCTTGGCCCGGGCCGCTTCGAACAGCGCCTTGGGGGGGTTACGGGAATTCACGCAGAGGGTGTCGGTGAAGGGGTTGTAGCAGTCGATTCCGAATACGCGTCCGGGGAGCAGGCTGTAGCCGACAACGGACAATGAGCCGACGGAATATTTCCACAACGGCCCGACCCGCTGGTTCTCTCGCAACCGCTGCCATTGCCGGGAGGGATCGTATTCCCCCACCTCGACCGCGACGTCCGTCAGATCATTCTTCTCAAGATAGGTCACCACCGTTTGTTCGACCTCGTCGGTCGCCGGTCGGGTGTCGGGGCGGCCGAACCGAAACAGTCTGCGCGGAAACTCCACGACATCACGCATCCGGTCGAGGTGGGGGTGCGGTTCGCCCCGGTCGACCACCAACGGAGGGACCGGTGCCGAGACGGGACGGAACTGCCCGTAGCGGTACGAATCGGCAGCACAGCCAGCCAATCCGACGGCCAGCAGCAGGGGGACCCGGAATCTCAGCCGGATGCACCACAGCGCGATGCCGTGGGACAAGCGGGAACGGAGGACCGTAACCACGTCGGGAAGCCTGGGACGGAGGAGGGGAACCCTGAACAGGCCAGAACGGCCGTGAGGGCAGGTGACTCGAACGCGGGTGGGGAAGTCGTGGGGAGGGGGGTGGCGGGACGATCAAGATTTCGATCGACCGGCACACTATCAATTTAGTTCGTCGAAACGCTGCGAAAAGTCCGAAAATTCGTGATTCCGCGGGAATTCCCCCCGCGGTTCCACCCCCCCATCTGCCGGGGCTGATGCCCCGTTTGCCCAGCTTGCCGAATCTCTGCAGTCTGTGCTCGACATTGGCCGAAACACCGGTCAGAATGCCGTCGATACGAGGGATGGTTTGTCCCGGTTCTGGATCGGTTGAGGTGGACGATGTCTCAGTCGGGTTCGCGGCGTGAGTTTTTGCGGCAGGTCGGGCTCAGCACGGCCCTGTTGCCGTTCATCTCGAATCTCCCCAGCCTGGGGTTGGCGAACCAGCAGCGGCGGAAGCAACGCCTGGTGGTCATGTTCAGCCCCAACGGGGTGGTTCCCAAGACCTTCTGGCCGACCGTCACCGGGGGGGAATTCGATCTCAAAGAGAGTCTGCATCCGCTGGAACCATTCAAGGACCAGACCCTTGTTCTCAACGGTGTCTGCGACCGCGTGCGGGGAGATGGGGACAGTCATATGCGGGGCATTGGCTGCCTGTTGACCGGCACCGAACTGTACCCCGGCAACGTGCAGGGGGGCTCGGACACCCCCGCAGGCTGGGCCAGCGGTCTGTCGATCGATCAGGAGATTCGTCAGTTCCTGCAGCAGGACCCCGCCACTCGCACCCGTTTCGGTTCGCTCGAACTGGGGGTGATGGTTCCCGAGCGGGCTGATACCTGGACCCGCATGGTGTATGCCGGGGGGAACCGCCCCATGGCCCCGCTGAGCGACCCATACCAGGTCTTCCAGCGGATGTACGGTCAGGTCAAAAACCGAGAACTGCTGGCGAGCGTACTCGATGACCTGCGGGACGAATTGCAGCAACTGCGGCAGCAGGTGAGTGTCGAAGACCGTCGCCTGCTGGAAGAGCATGCCGAACTGGTGCGGCAGGTCGAGCAGGAGTTGGCCGAGAGTGGCGAAACGGTGGGTGACATTCCCACTTTGGAACCGGGGGTGAAGACGCGGAACGAGAACATGCCGCGCCTCAGCCGGATGCAGATTGATCTCATGGTCAACAGCTTCCTGGCCGACATGACCCGCGTGGCCACGCTGCAGTACACGAATTCGGTCGGTCAGGCGAAGATGCGCTGGCTGGGAGTGGAGGAAGGGCACCACGACCTGTCGCACGAGGCCGACTCAAACGACGCCGCCCAGGACAAATTGACCCGCATCAACCGCTGGTTCTGCGGCGAGCTGGCCTATCTCTGCGAACGGTTGGCGAACACCCCCGAGCCGGGCGGCCCCGGCAGCCTGCTCGACAACACCACGATTGTCTGGACCAACGAATTGGGGCAGGGGAACACCCACACCCTCGACAACATTCCGTTCGTGCTGGTGGGGCGAGGGCTCGACTTTACGATGGGCCGGTCGCTGAAGTTTCCCCGCGTGCCGCACAACCGCCTGCTGATGTCGCTGGCCCACGGATTTGGCCACCGCATTGAAAAGTTCGGCAACTCGGACTTCTGTGGGGCAGGACCGCTGAGCCTGAGCTGACGGCTTGTCGTCCGTAGGATAGGTTTTCAACCTGTCCGTCCAAGGGCTACCAGCCCGTGGAGTCCAGACTCGAGCGACCTTCGACATGTCATCAAAAGCGTTGCTGCTATCACGGGCGCCGTCCTGCTTGCCGGTGAGTGATTTCGACAAATTGGAAAATTCGTCGTACGGGCGGGCTGTCGTCCGTAGGATCGGTTTTCAACCTGTCCGTCCAAGGGCTACCAGCCCGTGGAGTCCGGAGTCGAGCGATCTTCGACATGTCATCAAAAGCGTTGCTGCTATCACGGGCGCCGTCCTGCTTGCCGGTGAGTGATTTCGACAAATTGGAAAATTCGTCGTACGGGCGGGC
>Ga0315899_10000322_pt1 | contig 59110 bp, 59 predicted proteins | sample LakEriMetagenome_2_FD_203518 | JGI IMG/M metagenome (GOLD analysis project Ga0315899, IMG submission 203518) | Freshwater fungal communities from buoy surface, Lake Erie, Ohio, United States - Buoy 4 MA112 | ecosystem: Environmental > Aquatic > Freshwater > Lake | place: USA: Lake Erie, Ohio... | reverse complement strand
CACGGCCATGGCAGGCGATGGCGGCGGCATGAATCGAGGGCAATGGAGCACCGCCTGCACATCGGGTCGGGTGGCGAAGATATCGGCATGCAGACGCCATTCCGAAGAAGGCCTGCGCGGGACACGATCAGACACCACGGCTTCAGCCAGAGGCTGACCATGCAGATCGATCGCCACCAGATCTTCAGGGCACATCAGTTCATAGGCCAGGGAACTGGGGGTGATCAGGAGACCTCCAGGAATCCGCACCGACACGTTGCCGGAAGTGCCCTGATTCAGCCCGAGGACATTCATGCGGCAGGCTGCATCCAGCAACTCACGACGCTGATTCGCATGGTGGGACATCGTGAATGGACGGCGATGCATACCGAGGCTAGGACGCTGATCCCAGAGCAGCTGAGCGAGCACCCCGCAGAGACATAATCGTGCGCTGCTGGTACCAGCGAAAACCCAGCAGCGACGGCAAACGCGAGAGGGGAGAGGACGCGTTTGCATATCCCGATAAGAGAACTAGCATGCAACCGCCTGATGGCGGACGTGAGCAGCACCACCGGCACCACCGATCCAGACATCGCACCGACGCCTGATCTGAACCATGCCCTCAAGTTACTTCCCGAATGCGCAGCTGCTGCAGAACCTGCCGATCAACCGAGCGGCCTACTCCCATCGCACGGCCTGGATTCTGGCGGCCATCTCCTGGCTTGCCTACCAGCGGCTACCGGGGGAAAGCACGCTCTCATTGGCGCAGGTCGTCAAGGAAATCACCGAGGCAGCCAAACAGAATCAAAGCTCCCAGATCCGCGAGCTGATCCAGCGTTATCAGCAGGCAGAGACCAATACCAGCACCCCGCTACTGCAGGAGCTTGAGCAAGCAGGATTTGAGTTTGTGCAGGGTTTCGATAGCGATATCGGCACCCAGTGCTTCCTGGCGCGGCTGAAGCCCTGCGGCGAACAGCGGGCGATGTTGATCCTGGCCTTCCGAGGCACCGAAACCAACGCGATTGAAGACATCCGCACGGATACAAAACTGATGCTGCAGGAGGCACCGGGCGGCGGACGGGTGCACCCGGGCTTCTACCGCGCCTTCGCCAGCGTGCAGGAGGCGATCCAGCAGACCCTGAATGCCCATGGCGACTGCCCCCTCTACATCACAGGGCACTCACTCGGCGGCGCCCTGGCACTGGTGGCCAGCCGCTATCTGCAGCACCCTCAGGCGGCAGCCACCTACACCTATGGCGGGCCACGGGTGGGCGATGCCGACTTCTTCAGCGATTACCAGGTACCGGTGTATCGAGTGGTGAACGGGGCCGATGTGGTCGCCCGCCTGCCCTGGGGGAATGGCTATCCCTGCTGCTGTCATTGATCCGACTGATTCCGCTCAATGGCACCTATCGACTGGCCGTCTAGCTGCGCAATAAGGTGGCGGGATACAGCCATCACGGCAGCTCGATCTACCTCTCCGACGCCATCAATACGCTGCCGGACAGTGCCGGAATTCCCTACAGCGATCCGCAGGTCCGACAGGATCCCGAATTCATCTGGCGATCCCGCCTCACCCTGCGACGACTGCTGCGCGGCGGCTTCCGGGCCTGCGTGGACGACCATGACATCAGCATCTATACCCAGAAGCTCTACGCCAATGTCCAGCGCCGCCATGGCTGAACCAGCTGCGGCGGTCGAGAATCTGGAATGATCATGAATCCAACCGCCGAGCCCCGGCCGAAAACGTAGGCGATAATCAATTGGCAAGCTGGTTGAGAACAGCCGGGAGGACTGCGAACAGTGGAGCAGGCGAATGATGCGGTGCGCCAGCAATACGAAGACTGGCCCTATCCCCCACCGATCCGGAATCTCGACACATGGCTACAGAACAACTGGCAATGGTTTGACCCCAGCCACGCGCACCGTCAGCTATGGCCCGACCGAGCCGATACCGAGGGTCTTGAGATCCTGATCGCCGGTTGCGGCACCAACCAGGCCGCCATCTTCGCCTACACCAATCCGACAGCGCGGGTTGTGGGGTTGGACGTGAGCCAAGCCGGACTGGCCCATCATGCCTGGCTCAAGGAGCAATACAGGCTCAGCAATCTGGAGCTCCAGGAACTGCCCATTGAAGCCGCGCACACGCTCAGCCAGGACTTTGACCTGATCGTCTGCACCGGCGTGCTGCATCATCTCGCCGATCCCGAAGCGGGACTGAGCGCTTTGAGCCAACGCCTCAAGGCTGACGGCTGCATCGCCCTGATGCTCTACGCCCGCTACGGGCGACTGGGCGTGGAACTGATGCAAACGTTGTTTGCCGAACTGAACCTGCAGAAAGACGCTTCATCACTGCAGATCATCCGCGATAGTTTCGCCTGCATCGATCCCCTGCACCCCCTGCGCAGCTATCTGGCGATCGCACCCGATCTTGGTCACGACACCGGTCTGATCGACACGTTCCTGAATGCACGTGAGCGCAGTTACAGCGTCAACGACTGCATGGCTTTACTGACGCATGCAGGGCTGGTGTTTCAGGACTGGTTCTTCAAAGCGCCTTATCACCCCGTGACGGCCAGACCCTCCAGCAATGCCCTGCTGGAGGCGATTGCTCAGCTGAGCCCTCTGCGGCAGTGGGCCGCGATGGAACGGATCCAGTCGCGCAATGCCTGTCATTTCCTGCTGGCCTGCAAACCGGAGCGAGCGGCCGCAAGCTACCGCCTGGATCCTGCGGGGTCAGCCAGCGAGTTCCTGGTGCCCTCCCTACGCTGGCGCTGCCGCCTCGACGGCGGCACCTTGATCACACCGCACCTCCGGATCCAGCTGAACGAGGCTGAACAAGCCCTCCTGCTGGGCATGGACGGTCGCCGCTGCATCGGGGAGCTGTGCGCCCCAGACGGGCTGGAGGCCGCCAAGGCTGCGATTCAGCGCCTGTGGCTCCTGGATGGCCTCGACCTGGCGCTGCCAGGGGCAACCGGCCACTGATCAAGAGGCGATGGCACTAACAGCCACCATTCCCGCCGCTCCCGCCAAGACCCCCTGCACCGCCATTGCCACCGACACCCCTCAGCGGCTCGCCAAGGGCAGCGCCACCACAGCCACCATTCCCACCATTGCCACCCCCAACGACACCCTCAAGCTCGGCCTCCTGGAGCTCCTCGCTGCTGTCTTCAGCTGGGTTCTGGCAGGACTCGGACACGGGCCTGAAGCGCGGCAGACTTCCGTTCTAGGCCCATCAGCACAGCTGAGCAACGGCTCAGCCAGCTGTACTGCCTGGATCGGTGCCATACAACCCCCGCAGCCCCGCTTCACTGGCTGCAGCCACGCCCCGCTCGGTGATCAGCGCCGTCACCAGCCGGGCCGGGGTCACATCAAAGGCGGGATTGAAGCCGGCGCTCCCGTCCGGGGTCAGCTGCACCACGGCAAGCTCGCCGGCAGCGGCTCCCGTCTGAACCCGACCTTGGATGTGGGTCACTTCCCCTGGACTGCGGGCCTCGATCGGGATCTCGGCCACGCCGTCGTTGATGGTCCAGTCGATCGTGGAGGCGGGCAGCGCCACATAGAAGGGAATGCCGTTGTCGTGGGCGGCGAGAGCCTTGAGGTAAGTCCCGATCTTGTTGCACACATCGCCGCGGCGGGTGGTGCGATCGGTGCCGACGATCACCGCATCCACCTGGCCGTGCTGCATCAGATGGCCGCCGGCGTTATCGACGATCACGGTGTGGGGCACTCCCTCGCGGCCCAGCTCGTAGGCCGTGAGCGATGCCCCCTGGTTGCGGGGGCGGGTCTCATCGACCCAGACATGGATGTTCAGGCCAGCGCGGTGAGCCTTGTAGATCGGAGCCAGGGCCGTCCCCCAGTCGACCGTGGCCAGCCAGCCGGCATTGCAATGGGTGAGCACGTTGAAGGGCTGATCGCGGCCCTCGGCTTTCCCGGTGGACAGGACCTTGGCCTGGCCATGGCCACGGTGGGCTTGCTCAGTTCAACGCTGATCGGCGGGCTGCTGCTGGCGCTGGGCTCAGCCGATACCGGAGCCGGTTGAGGGCGCTGGGCTGACGCCATAGAGCAGCGTGCGGAACTGATCGTGCACCGCCGCCATCTGTACTGGGCTGAGGCGGGGCGGTTCGCCGAGCTGGAGAGCCTGCAGGTACATCTGCGCCAGCGTTTCCACCTCGATGGCGATGCGCAGGGCCTGATCGAGACTGGAGCCCAGCGTGACCTGCCCATGCTGGGCCAGCAGGCAGGCCAGGCGCTCCCTCAAGGCCTCCACCGCCAGGCGTGAGAGTTCCGCTGTGCCGAAGGTCGCGTAGGGCGCGCACCGGATGTCATCCCCGCCTGCCACAGCGGTCATGTAGTGAAAGGCTGGAATTCCACGCCCATGACAGGCCAGGGCGGTGGCGTGCACCGAATGGCAATGGAGCACGGCCTGAATCTCAGGCCGACTCGCCAGGATGTCGGCATGCAGGCGCCACTCCGAGGAAGGAGATCGCATGCTTAATGATGCGGCCAACGGTGCTGTCAACGGTGCAGCGACCAGAGGCCGGCCCCGCAGGTCCAGGGCCACCAGATCCTGGGGTTGCATCTGTTCATAGGGCAGGGAGCTTGGGGTGATCAACATCCCACCAGGGATCCGCACCGAGAGGTTGCCCGAGGTGCCCTGATTGATACCGCTGACGTTCATGCGCCTCGCCACGGCCACCAGCTGCTCACGCAGCTCCGGCTCTGCAGACGTGATCTCAGTGGCAGCCGATTCAGACAACGCAGAGGATGCGACGGGTGGCTCGAACCTAACCAGACCGGTCGCCCTTCGCCCATGGCAGGGCACATCGCTGCAGACAGGCCGCTGCCAGCAGTAGACGTGCGAAGCGATCGCTGTGGATTTTTCCTTTTCTACAGATCTCTGCCGCAGCAAAAGCACACCCAAACGGAACAGATCCGCATACCATCCAACCAATCGCCTGATGTTCCATGGGGGCTCTCTCCATCGCCGCCCGCGTGACAGGAACGCTGGCTGCGGGCCTGATGGTCGCCGGGTCATCGGCCGCCTTCGCTGAAGCAGGGCCAGCGACACCGATGCGAATGAACACCAACATCAGCGAGGCGGACATCCTCCAGGCTGAGGATGCCTGGTGCGGAGCGCTGCTGGCGATCAGCCGGGCCTACCGCGAGGGCGGACTGAGCCGGGCCCGGTCCACGGCGGATCAGGTGATCGATCAGAGCTATGCCTACCGCTATGGCGCTGTGGCCTTCAAGCCGACGCTGAGTTCAGGCAGTCAGACCTTTCGCTCCACCAGGGATGGCGCGCTGGCGTACTTCGTCGGTGGCGATCCCCGCTTTGCCCAGGACACTGGCTTTGCACTGGCGCCCTGGACAACCTGCCGCGTCAGCAATCAGGTGCTGCAGACCCACGGCATGCTGGGCCTGTCGATGGGACACGTCACCCTGACCGACAGCGGCAACAAGACCACCACCGTCGACAAGACCTGGCTCTTCATCAAGGAACCCGACGGCAATATCCGCATCCTGGTGCACCACTCCTCACTGCCCCACCAGCCAGCTGCGGCCAGCACGCCCTGAGGATCAGCGCGCTCAAACTCAGCCGTACAGGCTGCGCAGCCCGACCTCACTGGCTTCTGCCACACCCCGCTCGGTGATCAGCGCCGTCACCAGCCGGGCCGGGGTCACATCAAAGGCGGGATTGAAGCCGGCGCTCCCGTCCGGGGTCAGCTGCACCACGGCAAGCTCGCCGGCAGCGGCTCCCGTCTGAACCCGACCTTGGATGTGGGTCACTTCCCCTGGACTGCGGGCCTCGATCGGGATCTCGGCCACGCCGTCGTTGATGGTCCAGTCGATCGTGGAGGCGGGCAGCGCCACATAGAAGGGAATGCCGTTGTCGTGGGCGGCGAGAGCCTTGAGGTAAGTCCCGATCTTGTTGCACACATCGCCGCGGCGGGTGGTGCGATCGGTGCCGACGATCACCGCATCCACCTGGCCGTGCTGCATCAGATGGCCGCCGGCGTTATCGACGATCACGGTGTGGGGCACTCCCTCGCGGCCCAGCTCGTAGGCCGTGAGCGATGCCCCCTGGTTGCGGGGGCGGGTCTCATCGACCCAGACATGGATGTTCAGGCCAGCGCGGTGAGCCTTGTAGATCGGAGCCAGGGCCGTCCCCCAGTCGACCGTGGCCAGCCAGCCGGCATTGCAATGGGTGAGCACGTTGAAGGGCTGATCGCGCCGCTGCGGCGGCCGGGCGGCCGCCCGCTCCTGGAAGAGGCGCAGGCCGTGCTCGCCGATCGCCTCGCACATCGCCACGTCCTCATCGGCGATGGCGGCCGCCTCAGCCTTTGCCGCCTCAGCCCGCTCGGCCGGCGGCAAGGACGCCACCCGATCGCGCACCCGCTCCAGGGCCCAGCGCAGGTTCACCGCCGTGGGCCGGGTGGCATTGAGCTGCTCGAAGGCCGCCGCCAGGGCGGCATCGCTGGGATCAACCTGCAACGCCAGCATCAGGCCGTAGGCGCCGGTGACACCGATCAACGGGGCGCCGCGCACCACCATCGTGCGGATCGCCTCAGCCGCTTCCTCGCAGCTGGCCAGCGTGCGGGTGGTGAAGCGGTGCGGCAGCAGGGTCTGATCGATCACCCAGACGGAGCGTCCCCCCGCCTCCAGTCCGATGGTGCGCCAGGCCTTGCCGTCGATGTTCATGGGTGCGGACGGGGGGTGAAGCAGGTGCTGATCTGATCATCCTGCGGCGGCTGGCGCCCGTTGACATCGATGGCCCTGGGTTGAAGCGTTCCCGCTCCGGCATCAACCTGGGCGGTAACGACGCCGCTGTCCATGGATTTGCTTGCGCCGCTGGTTGCAGCCACTGCACTGAGCGCGGTCCCCCTCGCGGAGCTGCTCAAGCCCCAGGATCTGCCGCCCAGCCTTCGCATGACGGCCACTGGCCAGACAACGCTGGTGGTGCCTGGGGTCCCCACGGCGCCATGGGGCCTGCAGCTCTGCTCGTCCGGCCCCGGGGGCAAGCAGGTCGGGATCCCGGCTCCGGCAACGGTCGACACCCTGCTGCTGGCTCTGAGCACGGACAACAGCAGGGTGTTGGGCGCGAGGCTCTACCGCTATCCATCCGAGCAGGCGGCCGAACAAGCCTGGATACGACTGCGTGCCGCCGCGCCGCTTTGCAGCGGCACCGTGCGCGCTGAAGGCGGATGGCGCACCACCCTCAGCAACGGCGGCACGTCGGTGATCTGGACGGAGAACCGGCAGATCGATGGCAACGGAGCGACGGACCGCGCCGCCCTGTATGCAACCTTCAGCCGGCATGGGGCCGTAATCCTGGCCACCAACCTGAGCAAGCTGGGCACGAGCGCGATCTCCGCCGCCGAGCGGGAGGCCGTGCAGCAGGTGGCCGCCGGTATCGGCGCGAAACTGACGGCCAGGCCCTAGCTGTGCTCGCGCAGATCGCCGAGCGCCTCAGATCGGCCGATAGCCGAACCAATCGGGCCGCTGGGGCTGGCTGAGGGCCTGCGGGTGCGGTTGCAGCTGCACATGCCAGCGCTCGCCCCCCAGCAGCTCCAGCTGCTCGAGGGCCAGACAGTCGTCCACGGCCCAGAGGTCATCCTTGTGCAGCTGCAGGGCTCCGTTCAGCCACTGGCGCCGGGCAGCGGCCTTGGCGGCAGGGGCCGAGCGGGCCACCACCAGACCGAAGTGGTGCAGCTCCGCCAGGGAGTCAGGGCGGTAGGCGCCCAGGTTCACGAACCACAGCCGCTCGGGCCGGGGCGCGGTGGGCTCGCGCCCGAGGCGCACCGCGAAACCGTCGATCGCCCGCACCGCCATGTAGCTGTCCAGGTGCAGGCCCTCACGCCTCCCGAACCACTGGCGCCGCAGCTCCGGGAGCGTGGCGTCGATGGTCGGTCCGGCCACGAAACGCACATCGTGCAGCTCGATCTGGCTGGTGGCGGTACGGCCGCCCAGCACCACCAGGAACAGCGTCGGGGCTGCGGCATCAGCCGCGGCCGTGCCAGCAGGAACGGTATCGGCAGCACTCATCGGATGGTCAGCACCGCCGGCCGTTGCCACCATCCCAGCAGATCCGGATCCTGAGCGGTGGCCCCCTCCAACCGATCCTGCGATGTCGTGGTGGTCGGAGCCGGCCTCTCCGGCCTGGTGGCGGCGCGGCAGCTGCAGGCCTCCGGCCTGGCGGTGACGCTGCTCGAGGCGCGGTCGCGGGTGGGGGGCCGCATGCACAGCGTCAGCAGCGCCGGCGGCAGCCCGGTGGATGTGGGCGGCCAATGGGGCGGTGCCAGCCACCACCGCTTCGCGGCCCTGCTGGCGGAGCTGGGTGTCGAGCGCTTCGACAGCCATTACGACGGCCTCGGCGTGTTCCACTGGCGCGGCCAGCGGCAGGAGGCGCCGCTGGCGCACGCCTTCGATGGCAGCGTGCTGTTCTTTGAGCCCGGCGCCCTGGCGCTGCCGGCCGAGGCCCTGGCCGCCACCCAGCGGCTGCAGGCGGCCTTCGCATCCCTGGTGGCCCAGGTGAATCCGCAGCAGCCCTGGCTCACGCCGGACGCCGAACGGCTCGATCGCCTCAGCGTGGCCGCCTGGGGCCAGCAGCTCACGGGTGAATCCCTGGCCCAGCTGCCGCTGGAGTGGCTCTGCCGTGTGGGCGGATCGGGCGGGTTCGAGCCCTGGGAGGCCTCGATCCTGCACCTGGCCTGGACCCAGGCGGTGGCGCCCCAGGGCGAAACCCCCGAGGCCTGGCTGGTGCGCGGCAGCGCCGGCGCCGTGGCGCGACGCCTGGCGGACGATCTGCAGCGGCAGGCGCCGCAGCCGCTACGGCTGAACCAACCGGTGCAGGCGATCGAGCAGCGGCCGGACGCCGTCATGGTGTGGGGCCGTGGGGCCGAGCCCTACCGCTGCCGGCGGGTGATCGTGGCGGTGCCCCCTCCGCAGCGGCTGGCGATCGATTTCGATCCGCCGCTGCCGGCGGCGCACCGGGCCCTGCTGCAACGCTCGCCGATGGGCGGCATGACCAAGATCCTGGCCCTCTATGCGCAGCCGTTCTGGCGCGGAAACGGGCTGAACGGCCTGGGCATCGGCGATCGCCCCGCCCTGGAGCTCACCGCCGACAGCGCCCCACCGGAGGGTCAGCCGGCCGTGCTGGCCAGCTTCCTGGCAGGGGAACGGGCCCTACGGCTGGGGGGCCTGCCGCCGGAGCAGCGCCACCGGCTGATCCTCGACGACCTCGCGGCCTACTGGGGCCCGCAGGCGGCCGTGCCCCTGGAGCTGATCGAAAAGTCCTGGAACGCCGAACCCTGGAGCGGCGGCGCCTTCACCAGCTTCCTCATCCCCGGCACCTGGACGGGGGCCGCACGCCTGGCGGCGGGGGCCAGCGGCCACGCCCCGGCGGACCACGACCGGGTGTTCTGGGCCGGCACGGAGGTGTCACCCCGCTGGCCGGGCTACTTCGAGGGGGCGATCGAGGCGGGGCTGGCGGCGGCCCAGCGTGCCCGCAGCAGCCTGGGGGGCGGCGCCTGAGGGTTCAGCTGTGCTCTCGCAGGAAGGCGATGGTGCCAGCGAGCTCCTCGGCGAAACGGTCGATCTCCTCGGGAGTGGTGGTGAAGCTGAGGCTGGCGCGGGCTGAAGCGCTCAGGCCGTAGTGGCGATGCAGGGGCTGGGTGCAGTGGTGGCCGCTGCGGATGCAGATGCCTGCGGAATCCAACAGGGCCGCGATGTCATTGGCGTGGACACCCTGCACATGAAAGGCGGCCAGGGCGCCGCGATCGGGCTGTTGCTCCGGGGTGGGGCCGAGGATCGTCAGCCCATCGATCGCCTGCAGGCGATCAAACAGCTGGCGGGTGAGCTGCTGCTCCCAGGCATGGATGCGATCCAGACCGATCGCCTGCAGGTAATCGATCGCAGCACCCATCCCGATCGCTTCGCCGATGGCGGGAGTCCCCGCCTCGAACTTGTGCGGCAGGCCAGCCCAGCTGCTGTGGTCGAGGTACACATCCTGGATCATCTCGCCGCCACCGAGGAAGGGGGGCATCGCCTCCAGCAGGGCTTCACGCCCCCACAGAAAACCCATGCCCGTGGGACCGCAGAGCTTGTGGGAACTGCCCACCAGGAAATCGGCACCGAGCTGGGCCACGTTGATCGGCAGGTGAGGCAGGCTCTGGCAGGCATCCACCAGCACCAGGGCTCCGGCGGCATGGGCGAGGGCCGCCACCTCGGCGATCGGATTGAGGCAGCCGAGGGTGTTGCTCACCTGCACCAGGCTCACCAGGCGGGTGCGCTCGCTGAGCTTGCTGCGCAGATCATCCAGATCGAGCTCGCCGGTTTCGGTGAGGCCGGCATGGCGCAGCACGCAGCCGGTGCGATCGGCCAGCAGCTGCCAGGGCACCAGATTGCTGTGGTGCTCCATCACCGTGAGCAGCACCTCATCACCGGGCCGCAGGTTGGCCTCACCCCAGCTTCGGGCCACGAGGTTGATCGCCTCACTGGCATTGCGGGTGAACACGATCTCGTGGGGGCTGGCGGCCCCGATGAAGGCGGCCGCCTTGGCGCGGGCCGCCTCGAACCCCTCGGTGGCGCGGGCGCTCAGCTGGTGGGCGCCACGGTGCACGTTGGCGTTGTCGTGGTCGTAGTAGTGCTGCAGGGCCTCCAGCACCTGCCGGGGCTTCTGGCTGGTGGCGGCGTGATCGAGATAGATCAGCGGCTGGCCGAGGCAGGCGGTCTGGGCCAGCAGGGGGAAATCGGGGCGCGTGATGGACGCCAGGTTCGGGCCGGCGGCGGCGTGCAGGCTGTCGCTGGCAACGCTGGCGGGCAGGGTGCTGGTCATGCCGTCGCTCCACTCAGCTGCAGGGCCTGCAGCGGACACCAGGCGCGGGCCGCGTCGGGCAACTCCCGCAGCACCTCCTCGCAGAAGGCACGCTGCAACAGCTGAGCCGCCTGATCGGCCGCGATGCCCCGGCTCTGGAGATAGAAGAGCTCATCGGTCTGGAGGCTGCTCACGGTGGCGCCGTGGGCACACTTCACATCGTCGGCAACGATCTCCAGCTCGGGCTTGGTGTCGATGCGAGCGCGATCGGAAAGCAACAGGCTGCGGCTGAGCTGGGCGGCATTGGTCCGCTGCGCTTCCCGGGGCACCCGCACCGCGCCGTTGAAGACGCTGCGGCCCTGGCCCGAGGCCACGGCCTTGTGCACCTGATCAAGCTGCCCCTCAGGACCGTTGAAGCGGATGTGGCTGTGGGTATCGGCGAGCTGACGCCCCTCCACGAGCTGCAGGCCGTGCAGACGGGTTAGGGCCTGGCCATCCACCTGGATCACGCGCGGCTCGAGGCGGGCGAGACCCCAACCGACGCTCACGGCCGCGTGCCGAACCTCACTCTCCGGTTCCTGCTCAATCGCCAGATGGGCCAGCAGGGCCGCCTCGGCATGACCGCAGGCCACCAAGCCATGGTGCAGGCGGGCACTGCGACCGAGATGGGCCTCGAGCACAAGGCTGGTCAGGCCAGGCGCATCGGCCTGGAGCGACTGGCTGAGCTCCAGCTCGGCCTTCTCCTCGAGCACCAGCAGCAGGCGGAGGATCAGGGGGCCGGCGCTCACCAGCTCCAGCCGCACGGCCGTGCGGCTGGCCACGCGCAGGGCCAGCACCCGCTGGGCGGCGGCGTGATTCAGCTCCACAGGCCAGTGGTGCTCACAGCCGGTGGCGGCCAGGGTGTGCCCCAGGGCCTGGGAGGTCTCCACCGGCGAAAGCGGCGTGAGACCGGCCGGCAGATCGACCCCCTCGAGCGGATCCAGGCGGCCGTCCAACTGGAGCCGCAACAGTCCGGGCGTGGGGGCAGGCCCCCTGCCCAGGGGCAGGACATCGCCGGCCAGGGGCAGCTGCTGCAGCAGGGCCAGATCGGTGAAACGCCAGTCCTCCTGGCGGCTGGAGGGAGGAGTCAGCTCCGCCAGCGCCTGGCGGCCCCGCTCCTGAACGGGTGCCAGCTCACCGGCCGGGGCCGGCAGAGCATCCAGCCAGCGCTGGGTCCAGCCGGCCAGACCGGCCGGTGCACTGGAGAGAGCGGCGGTCATCAGGCGACCTCCACCGGGGTGCGGGCGGCGGCATCCAGAACCGCCAGTTCCTGATCCACCCAGTCGTAGCCGCGCTGCTCAAGCTCAAGGGCCAGCTCCTTGCCGCCCGTGCGCAGGATGCGGCCAGCCGCCATCACATGCACGTAATCCGGCGTGATCGCATCCAGCAGACGCTGGTAGTGGGTGATCAGCAGGGTCGCATTCTCGGGGCTGGCGAGCTGGTTCACACCCCCGGCCACGATGCGCAGGGCATCGATGTCCAGACCTGAATCGGTTTCATCGAGAATCGCCACCAGGGGATCCAGCAGGGCCATCTGCAGGATCTCGTTGCGCTTCTTCTCGCCACCACTGAAGCCCTCGTTCACCGAGCGCTCCAGGAAGGCGGGGTCCATCTGCACCACCTGAAGCCGCTCACGCACCAGATCCTCGAAGGCGAAGGTGTCGAGCTCCTCCTGGCCCTGCTGGGCGCGGCGAGCGTTGGTGGCCACGCGCAGAAACTCGAGGTTGCTCACACCTGGAATTTCGACCGGATACTGAAAGCCGAGGAACACGCCGATCCGGGCCCGCAGCTCCGGCTCCATGTCGAGCAGATTCTCACCGCGATAGGTGACGCTGCCACCGGTGACGGTATAGGCCGGATGGCCGGCCAGAACCTTGGAGAGGGTGCTTTTGCCGCTGCCGTTGCGGCCCATCACCGCGTGGATCTCACCGGCGCGCACGGTGAGGTTCACACCCTTGAGGATCGCCTTGTCCTCCACACGCGCCTGAAGGTCGCGGATCTCAAGCAGTACGGGGGCGTCGGGGCGGATCACGGCGGGGAAGCGGCGGCGGCGAAGGGGGCGGGAACGCGGGGGGAGAGGAACCGGGCGGTACGGCCCAGCAGGCAAAGGGGCCGGGATTCAGCCCACCGAACCCTCGAGCTTGAGGGCCAGCAGCTTGTCCGCCTCGGCGGCGAACTCCATCGGCAACTGATTGAACACATCGCGACAGAAGCCGCTCACCATCATTGACACAGCCTCTTCAATCCCGATGCCGCGGCTCTGGAGATAGAAGAGCTGATCCTCGGAAATGCGGCAGGTGCTGGCCTCGTGCTCGACGGCGGACCGGGGCTGTTGCGAGCGGATGTAGGGGTAGGTGTTAGCGGCGGCACGATCACCGATCAGCATCGAATCGCACTGGCTGTAATTGCGGGCACCCACGGCTTTCGGGCCGATCTGCACCAGTCCGCGGTAGCTGTTGGCAGAGCGCCCGGCGCTGATCCCCTTGCTGACGATGGTGGAACGGGTCCGCGGACCGACGTGGACCATCTTGGTGCCGGTATCAGCCTGCTGACGGTTGTTGGTGAGGGCAACCGAATAGAACTCACCCACCGAATCAGCACCCTGCAGTACACAGCTCGGGTACTTCCATGTGATCGCGGAACCGGTTTCCACCTGGGTCCAGCTGATGCGGCTCCGATCACCACGGCACTGGCCGCGCTTGGTGACGAAGTTGTAGATCCCGCCAACGCCGTTCTCGTCACCCGCGTACCAGTTCTGCACGGTGGAGTACTTGATCGACGCGTCGTCGAGGGCAACTAGCTCCACCACGGCGGCGTGCAGCTGGTTGGTATCGAACATCGGGGCCGTGCAGCCCTCAAGATAGCTCACGGAGGCCCCTTCCTCAGCCACGATCAGGGTTCGTTCGAACTGGCCGGTGTCGCCCGAGTTGATGCGGAAATAGGTGGAGAGCTCCATCGGGCACTCAACGCCCTTGGGAATGAAGACGAAGGAGCCGTCACTGAACACGGCGGAGTTGAGCGCCGCGAAGTAGTTGTCGTTGCTGGGAACAACGGTACCGAGGTAGCGCTCAATCAGCTCAGGATGCTCCTTCACCGCTTCGCTGATCGAACAGAAGATCACGCCATGCTCGGCCAGCTTCTCCTTGTAGGTGGTGGCGATCGAAACGCTGTCGAAGACAGCATCCACTGCCACGTTGGAGAGGCGTTTCTGCTCGCTCAGCGGAATACCGAGCTTGTCGAACGTTTCCAGCAGTTTTGGGTCCACCTCATCGAGGCTGGCCTTCTTGGCCTGCTGTTTCGGGGCCGCGTAGTAGATGATCTCCTGGTAATCGATCGGCGGGTAGCCGAGCGCGGCCCAGTCGGGCTCCTGCATCTGCAGCCACTGGCGGTAGGCACGCAGGCGGAACTCCAGCAGGAAGGGGGGTTCGTCCTTCTTACTGGAGATCAGACGCACAACGTCCTCACTGAGGCCCTTGGCAATCTTCTCGGTTTCAATATCGGTGACAAAGCCGTACTTGTACGGCTGACTCACCAGATCGCCAACGGCCTGTGGGCTGCTCATGCAAGGAATCCAGCGAAGGTGTCAGCCAGCGGAGAGAGCCTTGATCTCTTCAAGGCTGATGGTCTGCTTCTCGCCGCAGAACGGGTTGTCCTCCGTGAGAAACAGCATGCAATGGCACTCCTTGCGCTCGCGCATCGGCACGCAGGGGCAGTTCCAGAAGGCCTGAGCCACCTCGGCCTGCTTGTCCTCGTAGTGACGGCAGGGGCAGAGGGCACCGCCCAGCTCGTCCTTGTGCCGCGCCAGCCCCTCCAGGACCACTGCGGTCACACCTGGATCACTGCAGAAGTAGGTGCCGGTGCGCTGGGCGTAGGTCTCAGCGAACTTACGGATCACCTCGAGGCTGTCGCTGGCCGGGGTGGTGGAGGCGTCAGACATGGGTGCAGATCGGAAGGCGCAAACGGAAGGCGCCCGGACAGAAATGGTTTGGGGAGGCCTTGACCCGAGAGGTCTTGACCCGGCAACCGGACGAACCGCAGACGGCGCGGCGCAGAGCAGCAGAGAACCAGTTACGAAACAGAGCTGTTTCGCAAGTTGACCCTAAGACACGCGGACGCTGACCGGTGGGGGAATCATTGTGACGTAGCCGGGTCCCTGGACCCGCACCGAGCACCGGCGGAGTCGTCAGCAGCCCGACACGCGTGGCATGGTGTGAAGGTCAGTCCTCGGCCATGAGCGCCTCCACCCAGGCCCCAACGCGCGAAGCCGCCCTGACGCTGATGCTGCGCCAGGGCGAGACCACCGCCGCTCGGCTGGCCGATGAGCTCGGCGTGTCCGTGCAGATCATGCGGCGCCATCTGCGCTCCCTGGAGGAGGACGGCCTGGTGGAGGCCAGCCCGGCCAGCACCGGTCCCGGTCGCCCCAGCAATCGCTGGCGCCTCACCCAGGCCGGCAGGGGCCATTTCCCCGATGGCAGCGACGACTTCGCCCTTGGCCTACTGACCTCGATGGCGGCCAGCCTGCCGGCGGACATGGTCGACGGCCTGCTGGAGCGCCAGGCCATCGACAAGGCGGCCGACTACCGGCGCAGCATCGGGGCAGGCAGCCTCGGGGAGCGGCTCGAACGCCTGGTGGAGCTGCGCCGCGCCGAGGGATACGTCGCCGACGTGAGGCCCGATCCGGAAGGCAGCGGCTGGGTGTTGAGCGAGTTTCACTGCTCGGTCATGAAGATCGCCGAGCAGTTCCCCTGTGTCTGTGATCAGGAGCTGCATCTGATCCGCTCCACCTTCCCGGACTGCCAGGTGGAGCGGGTGCACTGGCTGCTGGAGGGCGGCCATGCCTGCGGCTTCCGGCTGCAGCCCGCCGAAGCCCCCTGAGCCTCGATGCTGAGCGCAGCTGATCTCAGCGAGCTGGAGGGCAGCCTGCTGCCGGCTCTGGAACGCCACCATCTGCGGCTGCTGGCCCACAGCCTGCGCTGCCTTCAGGCGGCGGCGGCCGGCCGTGAACGGGCGGATCACGCCGCCCTCACCGCCTGGGCCGAGCAGCAACCGGAGCTGGCCGCCGATCCCGCCTTCATCCCCGTGCTGGTGGAGCAACTGGGCAAGGCGGCCGTGCAACTGGACGCGATCGCGGAGAGCCGCGGCACCCCCACCCTCGCGCTGACCATGGCCGATCTGGTGGCGTGGGGGCGGAGCGTGGCCGATCAGCGGCTGGCCGACAGCGACCTCAGAACACCACACAGCTGACGCCGACCAGCGCCAGCAGCGCCGCCGCCACGCCGATCGCCCCGGGACGATCACCCTCCAGCGGCGCCAGGGGCAGCGCCATCACCGGCGCCGTGGCGAGCAGGGCCACCGCCAGAGCTCCCGGGAGAAGGTGCAGGGCCATCTGCTGCAGCACGATGCCGGCGGCGGTGCCCAGCAGGGTGGCGGCCAGCCAGAGGGGCCAGCGTCTCCCGGCGGGCCGGGGCCGCGGTGGATGGAGCGGCAGCCCCCGCAGCAGCGGCAGCAGCACCAGCGCAGCCGCGGCCAGCCGCAGGGCGGCCGATTGCAGCGGCAGCAATTCGCCGGCGCGCAGGGCGGCCCTGGCCAGGAGGGCTCCACCGCTGCCACAGAGCAGGGCCCCCAGCGCCAGCACCACCCCCAGGCGCTGGCGCTCAGGCGCGACGCCCGCATCCGGCGCGGGCCGCTGCCGCGCCACGAGCAGCACCGCCAGGCTGATCAGGGCGACGCCCAGCCACTGCAGCGGACTGGGCCACTCCGCCAGCCAGAGGAAGCCGGCCACGGCCGTGACGGCCGGGCCACCCGCGTCGAGGGTGAGGCAGCGGCGGGTGCCGAGCCGGCGCAGAGCCGCAAAATACAGGCTGTCGCCCAGGGCGATGCCGAGGATGCCGCTGGCGAGCAGCAACGGCAACGCTCCCCCTGCCTCCGGACGCCACGGCAACAGGAGCAGCGCCGGGCCGAGCATCAGCAGCGCCAGCAGGTTCTTGAGCAGGTTGAGCTGGGCCGCCGTGAGCGAGGTGGGCAGGCGACACCACAGGGCACTGGCCAGGGTCCAGCAGAGGGCGGCCGCCAGGGCCGCTGCGGCCCCCATGAGCGCTGGGGTGGCCAAAAAACGACAGCGGGGGGCCGGGACTGCGATCATCGCTGGACCCCATGCCCGCGGCCCGTGAGCCTCCCGATCGCCGACGCCATCAGCTTCTTCCGGCTGAGCTGCGGCCGGTGGCGCTCCCAGCGCAGCAGCCACCACCTGCTGCATCGGCGCGCCGAAGCCGGCGCCTCCCTGATCGTGGTCGAGGAGCTGGCCCTGGGGGATGAACGGCTGGCGGCAATCGCCGCGCTGCACGGCCAGGACCCGGCGGGCCTGGTGGGGGGCTGCCGCGTGCGCTGGGCCGGCTCGATGGCCTGGGACAAGGCCGGCGAGGCCCATGAGGGCGAGAGCGTGTTCGGGCTGATCCCCACCGACGAGCGGGGCAGGGCAGGCCTGCTGCTGCGCGACCGCGGCTACGCCGAGACGGCACCGGTGGCCGGCCACTTCCGCATGGACGAGCGCGATGGGCTGCTGCTCAGCACCGACTACGAAACGATGAGCTCCTGGGAGCGCTTCTCCTTCGCCGGCCCGAATCTGCGCCTGCGCAGCAGCACCGTGGAGGGGCTCTCGAACACGGCGTCCTTCTGCATCGAGACCCGCTGCACGGAGGAGGGGGCCGCCGGTTCAGGCACCGGTTCGCGAACCGATTCGGCAGCCGGTTCGGAAGCCCCGGCTGGCCCGACGGAGGCCCTGTCGCCCCTCGGCTGGTGAGGGCTGCGGGGCGGCCTGTCGGCAGCGAACGTTACGGACTGTGAGTCCTGGCTGAAGCCGCCGAAGCGTCACCAGCCCTCACTTCTACGATCGGCCACGACGGATGCCCGACGCACGAGTGGCCCTTCCTCTTCTGAAGTACGCGCCCACCACGCAGAACTCCCGCGTGGATCCCCTCCGGGTCGGTTCGGATGAGGATCCGAAAGCCGCGTCCATGGACAAGGCGATGGATCGCGAAGACCAGAACTTCGTGATCGAGGCGGCTTATCGCCAGATCTTCTTCCACGCCTTCAAGGTCGACCGCGACCGCACTCTGGAGAGCCAGCTGCGCAACGGTCAGATCACGGTGCGCGACTTCATCCGCTCGCTGTGCCTGTCCGACACCTTCAATCGCAGCTTCTACACCCTCAACAGCAACTACCGCGTGGCTCGCCACCTGGTGGAGAAGCTGCTGGGCCGCAAGACCCACGGCAAGGCTGAGGAAATCGCCTGGTCCGCCGTGCTGATGACCCGCGGCGTCAAGGGCATGGTTGACGACATCCTGGATTCCCAGGAATACCTCGAAGCCTTCGGCTACGACACCGTTCCCTACCACCGCAACCGTGTGGTGGGCAGCCGGGACCTCGGCGAGACCCCCTTCAACATCACCAGCCCTCGTTACGAGAGCTACTACCGCGGCATCCTGGGCTTCCCCCAGATCGTGTACACCGGCACCGCCCGCCGCATCCCCGAGCGCTCCCTGCAGCGTCGCGGTGGCTTCCCCCAGGACTACATGCCCTGGGTGCGTACCCTGCCCGCCCTGCGCGGTGCCAGCGCTGCCGGCAGCGCCGACATCGACTACCTCTCCAAGGTTCCTTACCGCAGCCTCGGCCGCTGATCACGGCCAGGCCATCGGACGTGGCGGCGGGACATCCCGCCGCTTTTTTGTGGCTAGCCGCGGCGAGCTCGTTGTGATCGTGGATCCAACGGTGGTCATGAGATCCTGACTCCCAGGTATCCGACAAACGCGACCGAGGCAAAGACGGGCAGACTGATCCCGAACAGAACCTTCAGAGTCGGTGAGCCAGTCCCTCTCCTCACTTGCCCGCATGACCCTGCGCCAGCTGCGCCAGGTGGCAAGTGAACTGGGCGTCACGCTCTACAGCCGCAAGACCAAGGAAGAACTGGTCACCGCCATTGGCCGGCGCCAGGCTGCCTGGAGTGGCCCCGTCCTTCAGGAGCAAGCCACGCTGATGGAACAGCTGGATGCGCCCTCACAGACCCGGGTGGTGTTCCTGCCTCGCGATCCCCAGTGGGCCTATGTGTTCTGGGAGATCAGCGAGGACGAGAGACAGGAGGCCATCAAGGCCGGTGCCAGTCAGCTCTGCCTGCGGGTGGCCGATGTGACCGGCCTCAGCGGCGGATCTAGCCACCCGCACACCCTGCAGGAAGTGCCGGTGGACAGCCATGCAAGCGAGTGGTACCTCCCTGTTCCCCTGAGTGATCGCGACTATCGCGTCGAGCTCGGATACCGGCGCAGCGGGGGTGGCTGGATCTCGCTGGCCTACTCCACCGTGGCCCGGGTGCCGGCCCTGCACCCCAGCGAACAGATCCTGGACCAGTTCGTTCCCTTCTCCCTGGAGGCACCACCGGCGCCGGTGACGATCGCCTCCCCCAGCAGCAGTGATACCGGCCTGCACGAACGCCTCTACCAGACGGCGACTGCCGGCTGGCGGCGCCTGGGCCGCGGCTCGGAAACCTTCCATGAGCTCGGCGAAGGAAGCGAGGCAGGTCTGAATCCCTCCGGTGCGGGGTTGTGGGCCAGTGGCCGCAATGAATCCGGGGCCGGCGGCGTCGCACCGCGCCCGCGTTCCTTCTGGCTGGTGGCGGATGCGGAGCTGATCGTCTATGGCGCAACCGATCCCACGGCACGGTTGATGATCGGCGGCGAAGACGTGCCACTCTCGAGCGACGGCACCTTCCGTATTCAGGTGCCGTTCCGCGATGGCCAGCAGGTCTACGCAATCGAGGCCGTCGCTGCGGACGGTGAGCAGAAGCGCAACATCACCCTGCATTTCGATCGCCGCACACCGGAAGACAACAGCAACCCCAGTGATCAGGCTGTGACCGAATGGTTCTGAGGCAGCGATGAACGCACCGGCCCAACCGGCCAGCGATGGCTCCCGAAGCGCCCTGAAACTGGTGGTGGCGGCCACGCCGCTGCTGGGAAGCCTGGTGGTGCCGTTGCTGATTCCCCTGCTGATGGTGCGGGTCAGCATCGGAGCCGGGGTCCTGGCGGCCGTGCTAGTGAGCTGCGGCTGGTTCGCGCTGATGCTGCGAACCTCCGAACTTCCCAGTCACGACTGAGGCGCGCACGTCGGCGCGGAATGCGGGGAATCCTGAGGGGAGCGCATTTCAGTCGCATGCCAGTGCCGGATCGCCGTGGCGGAGGGTGGCTGCCCTGGGGCCTGCATCCCCTGCTCTGCCTCACCCTTGTCAGCTGCACCCACGCCGGCCAGCTGCTGGGTCGCCCCCCGGCACCGCCACCCCTACCGCCGGGCATCCGCGTGGCCTTCAACCAGCGGCAGGACAGCAGCTACCGCAGCCCGATCAGCGGCGCGGAGCGTCGAGGCGATGACCTCGAAGCCCTGCTTCTGCAGACGATCCGCGGCGCGCGCCGCGAACTGCTGGTGGCGGTGCAGGAGCTGTCGCTGCCGGCGGTGGCGGAGGCCCTGGTGCAGCAGCACCGGCGCGGCCTGCGGGTGCGGGTGGTGCTGGAGAACACCTACAGCACCCCCTGGAGTGAGCAGCATGAGGCGGAGCTGAGCCCACACCTGCGCAGCCGACGATTGCAGCTGATGGCCCTGGCCGACCGGAACCGGGACGGCCGGCTGAGCGCGGCGGAGCGGGAGGCCGGCGATGCGGTCCTGATCCTGCGCCGTGGCGGCGTTCCGGTGATCGACGACCGCGCCGACGGCAGCGCCGGCAGTGGCCTGATGCACAGCAAGTACCTGCTGGCCGACGGCCGGGTTGTGGTGACGGGATCCGCCAACTTCACCCCCTCCTGCATCCACGGTGACCCCGATGACGGGCGCACCCGCGGCAACGTGAACCATCTGCTGCAGATCGAGAGCACGGCCCTGGCGACGCTGTTCACGGACGATTTCAACCGGATGTGGGGCGATGGTCCCGGTGGCCTGCCGGACAGCCGCTTCGGCCTCGCGAAGCGGTCGGGCCCGGCCCACAGCGTGCGGGTGGGCGACAGCGATATCCGTGTTCTGTTCGCACCCCACAGACGCAGCGACCCGGATCACGGCCTCAAGCTGATCGCCGCGACATTGCACCAGACACGCCGCCATGTGGACATGGCCCTGTTCGTGTTCTCGGCTCAGGAGCTGACGCCGGTGCTGGCGGAGCTGCAGCAGCGCGGGGTGGCCCTGCGGATCCTGGCGGATCCTGGCTTCGCAAGCCGATCCTTCTCGGAGGTGCTCGATCTGCTGGGCGTCACCCTGGCGGATCGCCACTGCCGGCTGGAGGCTGGCAACAGCCCCCTGGCCCGGGCACTGGAGGGCGTCGGGATCCCACGCCTGCCGGCTGGCGACAAGTTGCACCACAAATTGGCTGTGATCGACAACCGGACGGTGATCAGCGGCAGTTTCAACTGGAGCCCCAGTGCCGCCCATCAGAACGACGAAGTGCTGCTGGTGATCGACTCACCGCTGCTGGCAGCCCACTTCAGCCGTGAGATGGATCGGCTCTGGCGTGGAGCGGAGCTTGGGCTGACACCGGCCCTGGCCCGCCGACTGGAGCGGGGGCGGCGGCGTTGCGGCAGTGGCATCGCGCGCGCTCCAGCGATGATGGCCACAGATCGACAACCCTGATGGCCCGCCAGCACCCGCAACCGCAGCGACAGGCCGGCAGCGCTCCCTGCTTCGGCAGGGCAATCGGGATGCTGATGGCGTCGACGACCCTGGTTCAGGCTGCTCTGGCGGCTCCCAACCAGCCATTCCCCAGCCAGGACAGCCTGCGGCAGCTGCAGCTGGCCGCCCTGGCCTGCGCGCGCGACAACACGGCGGCCAGCTGTGATCCGGTGGCGCGGATGGCCGACCCCCTGCTCGACCACCCACGGCTGCCTGCGGCCTGCAAGGACCAGCTCTGGGCCCTGAGCCAAAGGGCGCGGGTCAGCGCCGTGAACAGCTATGGCCGCCGGGAGGCCATCGCCCAGCCGGCCCAGCTGCTGCTGGTGTCGTGCCGCAGTGGTGAAAAGCCCAAACCCACCGCGCAACCGGCTGGACAAGCCGGCACGACACCTCAGTTCAGCGAGGGCAACCGGTAGAGCAGGCTGAACGGACACGCGGCGCACTGAAACAAAGCCCGATCAGGGCTAAGTTGTTGCCCCCTCGGCCCTCCCCGATGACCAGCGGTGTGATGCACGTGGCGCTCGATCAGCCCTTCGCCGATCAGAAGCCCGGCACCTCCGGCCTGCGCAAGAGCAGTCGCCAGTTCGAAACGCCGCACTACCTGGAGAGCTTCATCGAGGCGATCCTTCGCACCGTGCCCGGCATCAGCGGCGGCACCCTGGTGGTAGGCGGCGATGGCCGCTACGGCAACCGCCGCGCCATCGGTGTGATCGCCCGCATGGCTGCCGCCCATGGCGTGGCCCGGCTGATCACCACCACCGGAGGCATCCTCTCCACGCCGGCCGCCTCGAATCTGATCCGCAAGCACGGTGCCACCGCCGGCATCATTCTCTCGGCCAGCCACAACCCGGGAGGCCCCGATGGCGACTTCGGCGTGAAGGTGAACGGCGCCAACGGTGGCCCAGCGCCTGAATCGCTGACCGATGCCATCTATGCCGCCACCCAGAGCCTGGATGGCTACCGCATCTGGGAGGAGACATCCCTGGCCCTGGATGCCGCCGGTTCGCAGACGATCGGCGACCTTCAGGTCGACGTGATGGATGGCGTCGACGACTACATCGCGCTGATGCAGAAGCTGTTCGACTTCGATCAGATCGGCGACCTGCTGCGCAACGACTTCCCGATCGCCTTCGATGCGATGCACGCCGTGACCGGGCCCTACGCCACCCGGCTGTTTGAGGAGCTGCTCGGGGCCCCGGAGGGCACCGTGCGCAACGGCACCCCCAGCGAGGACTTCGGCGGCGGCCACCCCGACCCCAACCTCACCTATGCCCACGACCTCGCCGAGCTGCTGCTCGAGGGCGATGCCTACCGCTTCGGCGCCGCCTGCGATGGCGACGGCGATCGCAACATGATCCTGGGCCGTCACTGCTTCGTAAACCCCAGCGACAGCCTGGCGGTGCTGACCGCCAACGCCACCCTGGCGCCGGCCTACGCCAAGGGGCTGACCGGCGTGGCCCGCTCAATGCCAACCAGTGCCGCCGTGGATGTCGTGGCCAGGGAGCTGGGCATCCCCTGCTTCGAGACACCCACCGGCTGGAAGTTCTTCGGCAACCTGCTCGACGCCGGCCGGATCACCCTCTGCGGTGAGGAAAGCTTCGGCACCGGCTCCGATCACATCCGCGAGAAGGATGGTCTCTGGGCGGTGCTGTTCTGGCTGCAGATCCTGGCCCGCAAGCGCACCTCGGTGGCGGCGATCATGGCGGACCACTGGAGCCGTTTCGGCCGCCACTATTACTCCCGCCACGACTATGAAGCGATCGCGAGCGAAGCGGCGCACGGCCTCTACGACCGCATGAAGGCGATGCTGCCCGAGCTGGTGGGCCAGGCGTTTGCCGGTCGCACGATCGCCACCGCCGACGACTTCGCCTACACCGATCCGGTGGATGGATCCCTCACCAGCGGCCAAGGCCTGCGCCTGCTGCTCGATGACGGCAGCCGCGTGGTGCTGCGCCTCTCCGGCACCGGCACCCAGGGCGCCACCCTGCGCGTGTACCTCGAAAGCTACGTGCCACCTGGCGGCAACCTGCAGCAGGATCCCCAGGAGGCCCTCGCCGATCTGATCACCGCCATCGATCAGCTGGCGGAGATCCAGGCGCGCACCGGCATGGACGCACCCACTGTGATCACCTGATCAGGGGGTGAGCGCGGGATCAGCCGGGGGGAGCATCCCCCGGCTCACGGCTGCGGGCCACGGCCGCCAGCTGGCGCATGGTTTCACCCCAGGCTCCGCAGCACCCCGCCACCATCACCACCACCAGCGCTCGCTCCAGGGAGGCATGGGGCAGGGCGTTGGCCGCATGGCTGGCGGCACGACGCCCCAGCACCAGCAGCAACGCCGCGAACAGGCTGAACAGGATGCCGGCAAGCATGACCCGCCGCCGATCCAGCCGCCTCTGCAGAGGGGCGCGATAGCCCGGTGGGTGGGGGAGTGGCATCAGACCTACGGCAACGACGGCCTGTTGGCGCTGGCAGGGAACCAACTCGCCTCCAGCCGCTTCATCAGCACATAGAAGGCCGGCACCACGAACAGGCTCATGACGGTGGCCACCAGCAGACCACCGAAGATCACCGAGCCGATCGAACGCTGGCTCATCGCCCCGGCGCCACTGGCCACCACCAGCGGGAAGAAACCGGAGAGGGCCGCAGAGGCCGTCATCAGGATCGGCCGCAGCCGCGACTGTGCCGCCCCCATCGCCGCCTCCACATCGGAGAAACCCGCCTCCATACGCTGGTTGGCCAGGTCCACGATCAGGATGCCGTTCTTGGCCGCCAGGCCGATCAACGTGACCAACCCGACCTGGGCATAAACGTTATTGACCTGTCGGTTGAGCACCAGGAACAGCAGCGCACCGAGGATCGCCAGGGGCACGGTCATCAGGATCACCAGGGGATCGATGTAGCTGCCGTACTGGGCTGAAAGAACCAGGTACACCACCACCAGACCCAGCGCAAACACCAGGGCCGCCAGGGAACCGGCCGCCACCTCCGAGCGACTGAGGGCCGACCAATCCATCCCGATGTTCGTGAGGTTCAACTGCTTGAACGTCGCGGTGAGCGCATCGATCGCCTGGCCGGTGCTCTTGCCGATCGCCTCGAATCCCTGAATCAGCACCGTACGGTTGAGATCGAAGTGGCTGATGATCGGTGGTGCGCTGTCGAGCCGGACCGTGACCAGGTTGGAGAGGGGAATCTGGGCGCCACCGGCAGCCGGTACATAGAGATTCTCTAGGCTCTCGATCGTCTGGCGCTTGCTGCCTTCAGCCTGCACATACACCTGACGGTACTGACCGTTCTCGTAGGTCTGGTTAACAAAGGCACCACCATTCACCGCCCCAAGGGCCTTCATCGCCGTGCCGAAATCAACCTGCAGCGAGGCCATGCGATCACGATCAGGCTCGATCCGCCACACCGGCGCATCACTGACGAACTGGGTGTAGAGGTTGTAGAAGGCATCGGTGGCCTTGGCCTTGTCGATCAGCTGGTTGGCCATCTGCAGCAGGTTGGTGAAGCTGTAACCGCCGTTGCTCAGGTCGTTGAACTGGAACGACAGCCCTCCCTGGGCGCTGAAGCCAGGCACCGCCGCCGGCTGCTGGGCCAGCACCCTGGCCCCCTCGATCGAGCGGAACTGCTTGTTGAGCCGCTGCACCACAGCCCGCGCCGATTGATCGGCGCCGCTTCGCTCTTCGATCGGCCTGAGGCCAAAGAAGAACAGACCCTGGTTCAGGGCGCCGCCATTGAAACCGGCACCGCCGATGAACTCACCGCTCACCACCTCCGGCTCCTTCGCCAGGATCTGCTGGGCCTGAGCGGCCACCTTCATCGTCTGCTCCAGCGAGGCCTGGGGAGGCAGCTGGATGATGCCGAGGCCATAGCCCTGATCTTCCGTGGGCACGAACCCCGAGGGAATCGCCAGGAAGGCCAGACCCGTCAGCACCACGCCGCCCAACACCACGCTGACCAGGGTGCGACGACCGCGGATGGCTCGCTCCAGCAGCACGGCATAGCCCCTGGCCATGCGGTCGAACAGCTGGTTGAACCCGGTGAAGATCGACTGAAGGTTCGTGCCGACAATGGCCCCAAGAGCACCGAACAGGAGCAACCACAACCAGCCGCCGAACAGATAGCCATAGGCGGCACCGAAGCCCCCCCCGATCAAGGTCCAGCCTCGCCCGGTGGGATCGGTCTTGCCGCCCCCCAGCAGCAGGGCCGATTGCAGCGGCTTGCCGCTGATGGCGTTGAACGTGCTCACCAGAATCGAGAACACGATCGTGAGCGCGAACTGGCGATAGATCACACCGGTGGAGCCGGGGAAGAAGGTGACCGGAATGAACACCGCCAGCAGCACCAGGGCCGTGGCCAGGATCGCGCCGGTGAGTTCCTTCATCGCGTTGGATGCTGCGGCAAACGGTTTGTCACCCGCTTCAATGCGCGCCTCCACCGCCTCCACGACAACGATGGCATCATCGACCACAAGACCGGTGGCCAGGATCACGCCAAGCAGGGTGAGTTCGTTGATCGAAAAACCAAAGACCTTGACGAAGATCATCGCCCCCAGCAGGGCGATCGGCAGGGCCAAGGCCGGCACCATCGTGGCCTTCCAATCCTGCAGGAACAGAAAGATGATCAACAGCACCAGCACCACCGCGTCGCGCAGGGCATCGAGCGCACCGAAGATCGAGGCATTGATGAAATCGGTCTGATCAAACACCTTCTCCAGCCGTACGCCCGGCGGCAGGGTGCTGCGGAACTGCTCAAGCACCGTGTCCACCGCCTTGGCGGTGGTGATGGCGTTGCTACCCGGCAGCTGAATCACACCAAAGCCAACGCAAGGGTGGCCGGAGATCCCATTGATCGCAGCCTGATTGAAGTTCTGGAAGGCGTACTCCGCCCGCCCCACATCACGCAGGCGGATCAGACTGCCATCGGGCCCCGTATCGCTGGTGGTGGCTGAGGGGCCGCGTGTGAGCACCAGATTCTCGAATTCCTGGACGGTGCGCAGGTTGCCTTGGACAAGAATCGGCAGGTTTGTGGGGTTATTGGCCGAGGCCGGCGGCCCGCCGATGCTGCCGGCTACCACGATCTGGTTCTGGGAACGCAGAGCGTTCTCCACGTCCAGGATCGTCAGGTTGAAGCGAGTGAGCTTCTGGGGATCGACCCACAGCTTATAGGCCGGATCGCTGGCACCGAACACCGTGACCTGCCCCACGCCCTCGGCCCGGCTGAGGGGATAGGCGAGGTTGAGCTGATAGAGACCATTTAGATAGTCGCGACTGAACTGGCCCTCGCTGGAGGTGAGGTTGTAGACCAGCAGATAGCTGGTGGCCGTCTGCTGGACCGTGACGCCCTGGCTGTTGACCTGCGCGGGGAGTTGAGCCGAAGCGGTCTGCACCCGGTTCAGCACATTGACCTGATCGATATCGGGATCGGTGCCGGCCTTGAACACCACATTGATCTGGCTGACACCCTGACTGGTGCTGTTGGAGCTGATGTAATCCATCCCCGGCGCACCATTGATCTGCTCCTCAAGCGGACCGGTCACAGCACTCTCAACAGTGAGCGCATCGGCCCCCGGCAGGCTGGCCGTGACCTGAATCGTGGGTGGGGCGATGTTGGGCAGGTTTTCGATCGGCAGCAACGGCAGCGCGATCACACCAGCCATCAGGATCAGAATGCTGCAGACGGTGCTGAGCACCGGCCGGCGGATGAAGGTATCGGAAAGGCTCATTTCCGGGGAATCACCATGCCGCTGCGCAACTGCGCGAGGTTGCCGAGCACCACGGCATCACCGGAGCGAAGGCCCTTGAGCGCCGCGAAGCGGCCCCCCTGCAGGCTGCCGAGCGTGACCGGAATCTGCACAGCCACCAACGCACCGGCCGGGGGCGTCGGCGTGATCGGCGCACCGATCAGGCGCTGGGCTTCAGCGACGGTCACCGCCTTGAACACAAAGGTCTGTCCGGCCTGGAGCAACACCGCCGCCTGGGGAATCGAGAGCTGCTCGCTGCTGCCAAAGCGCAGCGTCGCCTGCACCCGCTGCTGGTCCCGTAGCGCGCCATCAGGGTTATCGAAGCTGGCCTTGACCAGCAGGGTCTGGGTGCGGCGATCCAGTGATGGCGCAACGAAGGTCACCTGGCCCATCGCCTGACGCTCCGGTCGATCGGGCGCCTGCAGCTCCACCGGCATGCCCAGCCTGACGCGGTAAGCAAGGTCCCCGGGGACGTCCAGTCGTACCCACAGACGTCGGTTGTCGACGATCGTGGTGATCGTCTCGCCGCGCCGCACCACGGCCCCCAACTTGTATTGGATATCGCCGACCATGCCGGCGATCGGAGCCTTCACATCCTTGTACCCGAGTGTGGCTGTGCTGGAGCGCACCTGCTCGGCGCTGGCGATTGCCCGCGCCACGTAGGAATCGCGATCCTTGGTGGAGACGGCGCCCTGCTGATTGAGGAAGATGTAGCGCTCGGCATTGAGACGATCCTTGCGGGCCTCGGCTGTGTCAGCTGCCACGGTCGATTGCTGCTGAATCTGATCCAGGCGGAACAGAGGGTCCCCGGGACGAACCATCTGCCCCTCGCGCATCGGCATCGCCACGATGCGACCATCGATCTCAGCCGCCAGGGGCACGTTAACGATCGATTCAAGCGTGCTCTGGTAGACGGCCTGGTCCTGGAAGGTCCGGGTCGTTGGCCTGATCAGCGAAAAGGTGGGTGGCGGTGGCGGCGGCGGTGGCTTGACACAGCCCACTGCCCCAACCAGCAGGAGCGGCAGCAGGGGAGAACAGGAAACAAAACGCGAGCGCTTCGACAGCAACGAACGGCTCACGCCATACTCCAACACCCCATGAACCTAGTGAGCTCACGCCTGCCGGTCAAGCCGGATGCTGAATGGCAGATCCTGACCGCAGCGATCAGACGGTTGTATCTGGCCATCACAGCCTCTCCACAGCGCCACAGAACTGACCCAACCTGGAGAACCCAAGGACCAGCGCCGGCTCAATGGCAGCGTCTCAGATGCACGATGGCGTGCCCAGCCGGCTGGATGAACTGGCCGATGCCTGGAACGAAGCGGAGATTGCCCGCCCCTCGCTGAGCCGCTGGATCGAGCAATTCCCGGCCAATGATCACGCGATCGCCCTGCGCTTGCTGGAGTGCATGCAGGTCCATGGCTGGGCACGGCTGATCCGCGAGTGTCGGCTGCTGCACCAACGCATCTGCCTCGATCTGGCCGAGGACGGCTTTGATGTGGAGCGCTGCAGCGACATCGACTTCAGCCGCGCCTTCGTGTGCAAGAGCGGCGATCTGATCGCCTACCTGTACCGCAAGGCCAACCGCCTGCCGGTGACCTGCTTCCACAACATCGAGGCCCTTCAGGCGGCACCACCGGCCGCCGATCAGCGCCGGGCCCTGGTGATCCTCGATGACTACATCGGCACCGGCTCCCAGTTCCTGTTCACCTTCGTGGCCCGCAATGCCGCCAACCGCGCCCTGCTGCAGCGCTATGCGCGGATCCGCCTGGCGGCGGTCGTCGTGCATGACGATGCCCGCCAGAAGTGGAAACTGCTGCAACGCCAGCATCTGGAGGAGGTGATGGCGATCGAGGAGCAGCAGCTCAGCTGCGTGAATTTCGCACCCGAACGGCAGGACCTGCTCGCAGCCCTGGCCAGCCTGGACTGGCGGCGGGCTGGGCTGGTGGCAGCGGCCCGCGACTTTCCGGTGATCGCGCACCCACAGCTGAGCGTGGAGGAGCGCGGAGCGCTGCGCGCCTTCCTGAAACGGCAGCAACAGGCATCGGGAGCAGGCACCACCGAATTCCTGCTGGGACACCATTCCTTTTTCTATGGCGCCCCCAATGCCCTGGCACGGGTGCTGCTGCCTCTATTCAAACGAATTGAGGATTTCAGCGTGTATCCACGCGAGTCGCAGGTGGGCCTGCCGGCCGATCTACTCGATTACGACATCGACAACCCTGAGCCGGTGACCCTGCACTTCCCCAGGGAGTGATCTCACCCTGATGCAGTCCTGCCAGCCGGGTGCTGATGGATCACCAGGCCTGCGCGAACGGCCCCATTTTGCGGGAACACAGCTGAAGCGAACCTCATCAGAATGAGGCAGACCGAAGGATGAGCTGCCCACATGGATCCGAGCATGTCCGTCACGGCAGTGATCACCCACCGCGTCCGCCCGGGTCGTGAAGCGGGCTATGAAGAATGGCTCCTGGGAATTGCGGCTGACGCACGCAACTGCACCGGCTATCTCGGGGCTCACATCCTGCGCCCCGAGCTCGGCGTCACGAGCGATCACGTGATCGTGGTGCAGTTTCAGACATGCCAGCACCTGAGCGCCTGGATGCAATCGGAGACCCGCCACCATTGGATTGAGCGGGTGCAGCCCTTGATCCGCCAACCGGAATCAGTGAAGGTGCTCACCGGCCTGGAACCCTGGTTCCAGTTGCCTGACCAACCAAGACAGCCAGCTCCTCGACCCTACAAGCAGGCACTGCTGGTATGGCTCGGCGTTGCCGGCCTATCCCTGCTGGTAGGACCACTCGTGGGCACGCTGCTGCCTGGAGCCCCGCAGGTGCTCCACATCCTGATCAGCACGGGACTCACAGTGGCATTGCTCACCTATTGGGTGATGCCCTTCCTGACCCGGTGCTTCAAAGGCTGGCTGTTCAAGGCGTGAGGCCAGTGATGCACTGGAACGCATGGACGTGGGCCCTGCTGATGGTCCTGGTGCAGAGAATGCTGCGCTGCAGCCTGGATGCCGAGGAGTGATCTACGGGCCCAGCCCCCGGGCTGAGGCGCAGCACCCAGGGCTGGTCAGGGCGCCTGTTCGGCGCGAGGGCCCTCGCCGGACCAGCGCTGCTCGAACCGCTTGATCGCCACGTAGAATGGCGGCACGACACCAAGCGAGAGCACAGTAGCCACGAGCAGACCACCGAAGATCACCGTGCCGAGCGACTGCTGACTGTTGGCACCGGCAGTCGTGGCTACCACCAGCGGCAGGAAACCAGCCAGGGAGGCGATCGCCGTCATCAGGATCGGTCGCATCCGTGATTCGGCTGCCGTGATGGCGGCCTGGGTCAGTTCCATGCCGGACTCCAGATGCTGCTCGGCCACCTCCACGATCAGGATGCCGTTCTTGGCCGCCAGGCCGATCAGCGTGACCAGGCCAACCTGGGCATAGATGTTCAGATCGATCGAGCGCATCGCCAGGAAGACCAGGGCACCGAGCATGGCCAGAGGCACGGTCATCAGGATGATCACCGGGGTCACATAGCTCTCGTACTGTGCCGAGAGCACCAGGTAGACGATCAGCACACCAAGGCCGAACACCAGCACACTGGCGTTGCCGGCGGAGAGCTGCAGGGCGGCGATACCGGTGAAGGCATAACCAATGTTGTTGAAATCGAGGTTGGTGAAGATCTGCTGAATCGCCGTCAGCGCCTGGCCGGAACTCTTACCGATCGCCTCAGCTCCCTGCACCAGAATCGTGCGATATAGGTTGTAATGGCTGATCACGGGCGGCGCACTGGTGAGCTCAGAGGATGCGAACTCGGACACCTGAATCAGCTTGCCGTCCCGGTTGCGCACGTAGTAACTGAGAATGTCATCCAGCGTGCTGCGGCCAGTGGCCTCAGCCTGGACGTAGATGTTGCGCACCTGACCGCTCTCATAGGTGAGACCGGAGTAACTGCCACCGGCCAGGGCGCCGATGGTCTGCATCGCCTGCTGAAAATCGACATTGAGGCTACCGAGGATCGATCGATCGATCGTCAGCCCGAATGCAGGCGCGCTGGGCACGAACTGGGTGTAGATGTTGCTGAATTCGCCGCTGCTCTGACCGGCGGCCACCAGCTTCTCGGCCAACTGATTGATCTGGTTGAAGCTGTAGGCCCCGTTGCTGAGATCGTTGAACTGAAAGTAGAAGCCACCCTGGGCGGAGAAGCCGGGAATCGCCGGTGGCTGTGCAGCAGCCGCCAAGCCCGAACTGAGCTTGGAGAGCTTGGCGTTGAGACGGGCGACGATCGCCGGTGCCTTGTGCTCAGCACCGGCGCGCTCCTCCAGGGGCTTGAGGCCGAAGAAGAACAGCCCCTGATCCGGGCTGTTGCCATTGAAGCCGGCACCACTGATGAAGGAGGCGGCGGTGATGTCTTCCTCCTGCTTGACGATGGCTGCGATCTGATCGGCCACCTTCTGGGTCTGCGTGAGGGAGGCGCCGTTCTGCAGCTGAAAGATCCCGAGTCCGTAGCCCTGATCCTCCTCGGGGATGAAGGCGGTGGGGAGAGCATTGAAGGCGATCGCCGTGAGCACGATGCCGCCGGCCAGGCCCGCCAGGATCAAGCGACGCTTGCCGATCAGAAAGGCCACCAGGCGCACATAGTTCTGCTCAAGACGCTGGAAGAAACTGTTGAACTGCTCAAAGATCCAGCTCAGACGACTACCCGCAAACCCAAATAACACAACGCCGAACACATAGGCACCGATGCCGAAGGAAGCGGCACTGAAGCGACCGAAGGCCAGACCCACCACTACACCAGCAATGGTCCAGCTCCAACCTTCGGGACGCGGCGGTTTTTCCGTCTTGAGGATCAGGCCCGCCATCATCGGCGAGAAGGTGAGGGCGTTGAAGGTGGAGATGGCGATCGAGAAGGCGATCGTGAGGGCGAACTGGCGATAGATGATGCCGATGCCGCCGGGGTAGAAGGCGACGGGCACGAACACCGCCATCAGCACTAGCGAGGTGGCGATCAGGGCTCCGATCAACTCACCCATGCACTCCAGGGCTGCCTGGCGAGGCTTCATACCCTTCTCCAGGTTCTTGGCCACCGCCTCGATCACCACAATGGCGTCATCCACCACCAGACCCGTGGCCAGCACCAGACCCAGCAGGGTGAGCTGGTTGATCGAGAAACCGAACGCCTTGATGAAGGCAAAGGTGCCCACCAACGAGATCGGAATCGCCAGGCTGGGCACGATCGTTGCCCGCCAGTCCTGAAGGAACAGGAACAGGATCACCAGCACCAGCACGATCGCCAGGCCGAGGGCATCGGTCACGCCATCGACGGCCGATTCAATGAACTGACCAACGTTGTAGATCTCCGTCACCGTCACGCCCGGTGGCAACTGACTGGTGAACTGGTCCATCAGGGCCACCACCGCCTGGGACACCTCCAGCGCGTTACTGGAAGGGGTCTGATAGACGCCGATCGTGATCGCCGGGTAGCCGTGAATGTCGGTGCCCTGCGTGGAAAAGCTATTGAAGCCATAGGTGGCCTCACCCACATCCTGAAGGCGCAGCAGGTTGCCCTGGGGTGTGCGGCCAACGATCAGCTTGTTGAGCTCATCGATCGAAATCAGATTGCCATTGTTCTTGACCAGGATCGGATAGGTGAACAGCTGATTACCGGCCGCCGGCGGGCCACCGACCAGGCCACCCACGGCCACCGAGTTCTGACTGCGCAGAGCCGTCACCACCTGATCGGCGGTCAGCTGGTTGGCACTGAGCTTGTCGGGATCGACGAACAGCCAGAAAGCAGGGTTGCTGCCACCGAACAGCGTCGCCTGGGCAACCCCAGGAATACGTTCCAGCTGATAATAGAGCTGCTCATAAATCAGGCCGTTGAGATAGGCCGCATCGAACTGGCCCTGACTCGACGACACCTGATAGGCAAGCAGGATCGAGGGAGTTGTCTGAATCACCGACACGCCGGTGCTCTTGACCTGGTCGGGCAGCTGGGGCATCGCCAGGGAAACGCGGTTCTGCACGTTCACCTGGTCGATATTGATATCGGTACCCTCATCAAAGAACACGTTCACCGTGCTGGCGCCGGTGTTGGAGGTGAGCGAGGAGATGTAGGCGGCTCCGGGCACACCATTGATCTGCTGCTCCAGCACATTGGTGACCGCCTGCTCGGTCGCCAGGGAGTTGGCACCGCCGTAATTCGCCGTGACCTGGATCTGCGGCGGAGCGATGTTGGGCAGGTTCTCAATCGGCAGGGTTGGGATGGCAATCAAGCCAACCAACACAATCAGGATGCTGCAGACCGTGGTGAGAACCGGCCGCTTGATGAAGCGATCAGAGAGCGACATGAAGAATCCTCAGTTCGCGCCAAGGCCATCAGCGCCCTGCGAGGCCACCACCTTCACCGGCAGCCCCGTACGCAGCAGCGCCGTGTTGCTCACCACCACCTGATCACCGGCCCGCAGACCACTGATCAGCGGGTAGCTGTTGGCCTGCAGGGGCCCCAGCTGCACGGGTGTCTGCACCACGATGGTCGTACTCGGCGGCAGGGCCAGCAGTTTCTTCTTCATCTCCGCGCTGATCTGGGTGGAGCTGCGGATCCTGGCTTCAACCTGACTGATGCGGAACACCCGATACACGAACGGCTGCTGGGCCTGCATCATCACAGCCTGCACAGGCACCGAGAGCTGACGATCACTGCCGGTGATGATGCGGTTCCGAACAAACTGACCAGGCTTGAGAAGACCCGTGAGATTGGGGAAGCTGGCCTTGACCAGCACCGTATTCGGCGAGGAGGAATTACCGCTGACACCGTAATAGGGAGAAATGAACACCACCTTGCCAGTGCCAGTCACCGGGGGATTGCCCTGACTGATGAGCTGCACCGGCTGACCCAGGCGCACCCGCGCTGACTGGGTAGCCGGCACATCCATCAGGGTCCAGAGATTGGCATTATCGACGATGCCGGTGATCGCCTCACCCTTCCGCACATAATCGCCGAGCTTGACGGTGTCGAGATCACCGATTTCACCGCTGATCGGCGCGGTCACATATTTGTAGCCCAGGGTGGCTGCAGCGGCACGGACCTGATCGCGGCTCTGCAGCGCCTTGGTCACGTAGGCATCGCGATCCTTGGTGGAGACAGCACCCTGATCATTAAGGAAGATGTAGCGCTCCGCATTCAGACGGTCCTTGCGGGCCTCTGCCTGGCTGGCATTGAGGCTGGCCGTTTCCTGAACGTTATCGAGAACCAGAATCGGCTGCCCGGCGCGGACCCGATCCCCCTGCTGCACCAGAATCCTGACCACACGGCCGTCCGTTTCCGGCCGCAGCGCCACATCGGTGGTGGAACTGAGGCGACTCACCACCTCGATCGAGGGGCTGAAGCCGGCCTCGCCGATCCGCGTGACCTGCACGCTCAGAGGCTCACGAGCCACAGGCTGAGCGCCACAGGCGCTCAAGGCGACCATCAGCAGCGGCAAGGGGACCAGGTGGCGAGGCACGACACTGGATCAGCGACCCGCAAGTTACTGGGATTCCCGGCTTTTTCCATCAGATGATGGGTTTGGTCGCATCGTGCCGTTGAGCGATCTCTTCAGCCACCGCGGCGAGCAGCTGCGCCGCAGCCTGGCGCCACTGGCCGATCGGCTGCGGCCACGCACGATCGAGGAGTTCCAGGGTCAGGAGGAGATCCTCGGCCCGGGGCGACTGCTGCGACGAGCGATCAGCGCCGATCGGGTGGGGAACCTGATCCTGCACGGCCCGCCGGGGGTCGGCAAGACGACCCTGGCCCGCATCATCGCCGCCAGCACCCGCGCCCACTTCAGCAGCCTCAACGCCGTGCTCGCCGGCGTGAAGGATCTGCGGGCCGAGGTGGAAGCCGCCCAGCGGCGCCTGGAGCAGCACGGGCTGCGCAGCCTGCTGTTCATCGATGAGGTGCACCGCTTCAACAGCGCCCAGCAGGACGCCCTGCTGCCCTGGGTGGAGAACGGCACCGTCACCCTGATCGGCGCCACCACCGAGAACCCGTTCTTCGAGGTGAACAAGGCGCTGGTGAGCCGGGCCCGGCTGTTCCGGCTGCAGCCCCTGCAGCCGCACCACCTGCGCGAGCTGCTGGAGCGGGCCCTGCGCGATCCCGAACGGGGCTACGGCGAGCGGCTGGTCACGATCAGCGAGGCGGCGATCGCCCATCTGGTGGATGTGGCCGGCGGCGACGCCCGCAGCCTCCTCAATGCCCTCGAGCTGGCGGTGGAAACCACCGAAGCCAACGACGACGGGGCGATCGCCATCGACCTGGCCATCGCCGAGGAATCGATCCAGCAGCGCGCCGTTCTCTACGACAAGCAGGGCGACGCCCACTTCGACACGATCAGCGCCTTCATCAAGTCGCTGCGGGGCAGCGACCCCGATGCGGCCCTGTTCTGGCTGGCGCGGATGATCGAAGCCGGTGAGGAGCCCCGCTTCATCTTCCGGCGGATGCTGATCAGCGCCGGTGAGGACATCGGCCTGGCCGACCCCCAGGCCATCGTGGTGGTGGAGGCCTGCGCAGCCGCCTTCGATCGGGTGGGGCTACCGGAGGGGCTGTATCCGCTGGCCCAGGCCGCGCTCTACCTGGCCGGCACCGACAAGAGCAACAGCCTGCTCGGCGTGTTCGATGCCCTCAAGGCGGTGCGCGCCAGCAACAACCAGCAGGTGCCGTCGCACCTGCGCGATGCCAACCGCGATGGCAAGGCCTTCGGCGATGGGGCTGGCTATCGCTACCCCCATGCCTACGCCGACCACTGGGTGGCCCAGCAGTACCTGCCGAGCGCCTTGCAGGGGCAGCTGTTCTGGCAGCCCGGCTCGCTCGGCTGGGAGGGTGAGCGGCGCCTGACCCTGCAACAGCGCCGGGCCGCCCAGTTGGCCGCCGCAGCCGAACATGCGACCGAACTGGGGGAACTGCTCAGCAGCGCCCCGGATGACCCTGGACTTGAGCGCTGGTTACAGCGCCAGCTCAGCAGCGAAGGAGCACGCCTCGATGCCCTGCGTCAGCGCCTCTGGCACGACGCCGGCTGGCGGCGCCACGACCGCGTGCTGATCCTCGAGGCACGCTCCCTGCTCTGGACTCTCGATCCGCTGTGCCACACCCCGGAGGGGGGCGTGGTGATGCAGGCGGCCAGTGCCCTCGACCGGCAACGCCTGGATGCCCAGCTTCAGGTGCTCGATGCCCTGCAACGGCCCCGGCTGCTGGTTGCCCCGCTGGCGGAGCTCAGCGCAGCCCTGGACGAGGGCCAGCGGTTCGAGTGGATCGCCGCCCGCCATCCCTGGCGCACCCTCACGGGCGAGGCCCTGAGCCCCTGCATCGAGGCGATCGACCGCCTGGCGGCGCCGACGGCGGAGCTTCGGCTGCTGTTCACGACACCGCAGCTGGGCCCTGCAGCAGCGGTGCTGACCATGCTGCAGGCACCAGGTGCCCTGCCGCCGACCGGCTCAGTGTTCACTCCCGCGCTGTTGAAGCAGCTGGAGGCACTGGCTCAGCAGGAATCCGCCTGGCTGACCGGTGGTATCCAGCCGGAGGACGCTGCGAAGCTGCTGCGCGACCAGGGCTGGCAGGTGCAGATCGAGCCCTGGCAGGAGCAGCTGGATCTCACGCTCGACGCCCCGCTGCAGGAGCGCTGGTTCGCCAGGAACGCGCCCTATCGCACCAACCTGGAGCCACGGCTCACGACCGCGGCGATCGAGCGACTGCGCCAGGCCATCGCCAGCCTGGAGGGCCGGCGTCTGCCGCAACGACTGCAGCACCAGCTGCTGCGTGCCCGACGCGGCCCAGACCCGGCTGTGCCGGGGCCATAAAAAAAGCCCCGGCACAGCCGGGGCCACGGAGCCAAGTCGCCATCGACTCGGCCCAGGCTGGATCACCCCAGCGGAATCACCACAGACCGCGGACGGGGGCAGCAGCCGGGGCTGCCTCGGGCGCTTCAGCGGTATACGCCTGAATGCAGGCAGGGGTATTCATGTACCAGCTGAGCAGGGATGTGGCCTTCTGGCTGTTGTTGACGTCGCTGACATCACAGACCTTCATGGCACCCTGCAGGCGCTGATCCGTCGGCAGCTTGCTCATCATTCCATAGCTGGAGAGCTTGCCATCAGCCGAATCGAGAATGATGGCGCTGCGCACAGCCTGCAGGCTGTTCTGCTGGCTGTAGTAGGGAGTGTAGTTGTTCTGACGAATACTTTCAGTCAGGAAAGCCTCGCCTTTTTCGGAATAGAGGAAGCGGGCCACTGCGGCCACATCCACGTCATATTCCTTGTTAAGGCCAGCCTGCAGCTGATCGGGAGACCAACCGGAGAGATCCGAAAGGTTCTGAGGAACGGGGTTGTCAATCACCGCCGTGCCACCGAGGGGCAGCAGGGTGTTGGAACGCACGAAACTGTTGGTAACAGCACGGGCAGTCTGCGTCGGCAGCCCCTCCTGAATGAAGGTGGGGGAGCCGTAGCGAACGCCGGCCTGATTGGAGTTGATGGTGGTGGGGCCCTGGGGGATGGCATGGGCCGAGAGGCCCGCCATCAGCACACCGAGACCGACCACGGGGAGAAGTGCCTTGCGCATGGAAGGGATGGGCAGAGGACGACACTCCCGGTATGGCGAAGCCTGGGCGTGATGGTGGTGCGCCACCAGGTTTTCTTCCGATTGCGGCGAAAGTGCAACAGTCTGCGCAGCCTCAGCGATCGGCGCGGCGCTGCGGCCCTGGCAGGGGGAAGGCCTGCCAGCCGGCTGGGCAGACGAGGGCATCGCCACGCCAGCCGAACCGCCCCGGCACCCCCTGACCTCGACAGGCCAGCCCGCGGGGCACGGCTTCATTGACCTCCACCCGGGCCACATAGCGCTCCCGCCCCTGCCGGGGCTGCAACAGCAGCTGAACGGCCTGGGGCTCTTCGGTGATGCGGGCCTGGATGTCCTCCGGAACCTCCAGACCGAGCACATCGAGATAACCGCTGAAGCCCCCCCAGAAATAACGGGTGATCTCCGCCCCAACGAAACGGCTGAGCAGCAGACGCGCCCGCTCACGGGTGTCCTGCTCCGCTTCCTGGGTCGCCAGATCCGCGAGCACCCGCTCGGTACCCGCACCGGGGCGACTGGCCAGCGGCGGCGCCAATGGCAGCTGCACCAACCCCGCCAGGCCCAGCAGCGTCAGCAGGGAGAGCACGCTCCAGCGCAGGGCAATCGGCATGGCAGCCGCTCATGGCGGCCGGACGTTAGCCCCAGATGGCCTGCTCGAGGCGGGAACCGACGGCAGCGCATAACCATCCCTCACGGGATCGGCAGCACGAACCGGGGCGCCAGCCCTGCTGGAGATGGCGCAGTTCGTGGCGCTCGGCGTCCCAGCACCAATGGCGCAGATCCCTGGCCAGAGCGGAACGCTGCCACTTGATCGCCGCCTCCTTGCGCACCCAGCTCTCCAGCAGGGCGCGGTTGCGCAGCTGGGGCGGCAGGGCCTCTAGCCGCCTGGCCTCCTCGGCCGGGAAGAAGCGCCGCGCCAGCGCCAGCGCCGGCACCGGGCGATCCGCCCATTCCAGGTCGACACCGATCGGCTCGGGTGACCAGGCCAGCAGCACATGACTGCGACTGTGGCTGAGGCTCACATGGCCCAGGCCTGCCGCCAGCAGGGGTGCGGCCCCGGGCGGGCTCCACAGGGGCACCGCCTCCGGCTCCAGTTCGAGCAGCGCTGCCAGACACTGACGCAACAGCCCGCGGCTGGCGAGATAGCGGCCTTGCCGGGCAGGAGGCAGCGTCGCGGACCAGCGCCGTTCCTCAGAACCGAGCGGGGCTGTCAGGGGCTCCGGAGCGGACAACGGCCGCAGCCACAGATGGGGAACAGCGACCAGCGATCCGCTCCGCACTGCCCCTAGGCTCCCATTTCCGTGTTTGCCGCAGCAGCCATGACCCTTGCGGTCGGCGATGTCGCCCCTGCGTTCAGCCTGCCCGATCAGAACGGCAGCAGCGTTGCGCTCAGCCAGTTCCGCGGCCAGCGGGTGGTGATTTACTTCTATCCGAAGGACGACACCCCGGGCTGCACCAAGGAAGCGTGCAACTTCCGCGATCAGTGGGCCCAGTTCAGCGCCCACAACATTGCCGTGCTCGGCATCAGCAAGGACAACGCCGCCAGCCACGGCAGGTTCATCAGCAAGTACGACCTGCCCTTCACCCTGCTGAGCGACGCCGAACCCTGCCCGGTGGCCGAGAGCTACGGCAGCTACGGCCTCAAGAAGTTCATGGGCCGGGAATACATGGGCATGATGCGCCACACCTTCGTGGTGGATGGCGAGGGCCGGATCGAGAAGGTGTACCTGAAGGTGAAGGCCGAAACCATGGCCGACACGATCCTGGCCGACCTGGGCCTCAGCTGACCGGCGCTGCTGCGGCCAGGGCCGCCAGGGCATCCAGGGCCAGATCGGGCGCCAGGCGCGGCTGCAGCCCCTGGCGGCGCAGCTCCGGCTCCAGCCGCTGCGCGTCACCACCGGTGAGCCAGAGCTGCCAGGTCTGATCGGCGCCCGGGCCGCCCCGCGGACCAGCCTCGAGATCGCGCAGCCCCTGGCCGACGGCGGCGGCACAGGCCTGCAAGCAGCCCTGCACCATCGCCGCCGCCGTCGCGGTGGGCCACGGGTCGTCGGTCGCGGCTGCCGCCGGATCCAGGCGCAGCGGCAGCTGTTCGGTGGCCTGGCCGAGGCTGCGCAGCTGCAGGGCAAGCCCCGCACTGAGGCGTCCACCGCAGAAGTGGCCGCCACCATCGATTCGGGTGAGGCTCAGGCAGGTGCCAGCATCGGCCACCAGCACGGGCTGATGGTCCTGCTGACACCAGGCCTGCCACCCCACCAGGGCCCGGTCGATCCCGAGCCAGGGCGGCAGATCCCGCAGCGGCACCTGCGGCAGGTCGATGCGGCGCGCCTCCGGCAGGGAGCTGCCGGGGGGAAGGGCTCCCACGCAGGCCCAGGCCTCCAGGTCGTCGAACGCGGATGGCGTGGCCGCCATCAGAGCCGCCTCGGCCGCCGGTTGATGCCAGCAGCGCAACCCCTCGGCCTGCCGCTGCCCCCAGTGCCAGCGGCTGTTGCCCACCAGCAACAGCCGCCCCACTCAGATGCCCTCGCCGCCCAGACCCGGCAGGTGAATGCCGCACTCCTGCTTGAGGCCACCGAAGCGGGTGGAACGACCGGAGCTGCTGCCATCATCCGGGCCGCTGGAATGCCAGTCGCCCACGGTGGAATAACCGAGGGCGAATAGCGGATGCTGGGGCAGATCGTGCTCCTGCATGTAATAGAAGACATCCTTGCTGCTCCAATCGAGCAGGGGGCGCAGGGCCCAGCGCCCGCGCACCAGCTCCAGGGGCTGCATCGAGCGGCGGTGGTCGGTCTGTCGGCCGCGCACGCCGCTGGCCCAGCAGGTCACGTTGAGATCCTGCATGGCCCGATCGAGCGGCTCCACCTTGCGGATGCGGTGGTAGAGCTCCAGATCCTCGACTCGCCCGGTCTCCCAGAGACGGCCGTGCAGGGCCTCCATCCGCGCCGGGCTGACGGTGGACTGGGCGACATGCACCTGCAGCCCCAGCTGCTCCATCAGCGCGGCGGCGTACGTGTAGGTCTCGGGCGGCAGATAGCCGGTATCGACCCAGATCACGGGCACGGAGCGATCCAGCCGGCTGATCAGGTGCAGCGAAACGGCCGCCTGGATGCCGAAGCTGGTGGTGAGGGCAAAACCATCACCGAAGGTTTCCAATCCCCAGCGCAGACGGCCGAGGGCATCGAGCTGCTCCAGGTCGGGGCAGGCGCGCTGGGGATCGACGGCGGCCATGGAGATCGTCATCGCCCCATCTTCCACCGTGGAGGTGGCTGGTTAGGGTTCCGGCAAGACAGTTCCCCGAGCCACGGCCGTGCCCGCCGACCCCACCGCGGCCATGCCCGCTGACTCCAGCACCGCCGCCCCGACGGGCGCCCCGACAGCTGCCCCGACAGCAGCGGTGATCGTGGTGGGAGGCGGCTTCGGCGGCCTCAGCACCGCCCTGAACCTGGCGAGCACGGCCGGGGCGCCACCGGTGCTGCTGATCGAACCGCAGGAGCGCTTCCTGTTCCTGCCGCTGCTCTACGAGCTGCTCAGCGGTGAGCTGCAGCGCTGGGAGATCGCACCGCGCTACGCCGACCTGCTGGCGGGCCGGGGTGTGGCCTGGCTGCAGGAGCGGGTGGTGATGATCGACCACCAGCGGCGGATGCTGCGCACCGACGGCGGCCGCGAGCTGAGCTGGAGCGCCCTGGTGATCGCCACCGGCGGCCTCCCCCAGAGCTATGGCATCCCAGGCGTGAGCGAGCACAGTCTCGGCTTCCGCAACCTGGCAGATGTGGAGCGGTTGCAGCAGCTGGTACAACGCCTGCGCCTGCGCCTGCGGCCGGTGCAGCGGCTGGCGGTGGTGGGTGCGGGCGCCAGCGGGGTGGAGCTGGCCTGCAAGCTGGCCGACCTGCTGGCCGGCGCCGCCGTGATCGAGTTGATCGAGCAGGGGCCGGAACTGCTGCCGGGCTCCAGGGCCTTCAACCGCGAACAGGCCCACCTGGCCCTGCAGCGGCGGGATGTGCGCCTGCGCACCCACACCCGCGTGGCCCGGGTGCTGGCCGATGGCCTCGAGCTGCAGCGCTGCGGCGGCGGGGCGAGCGACGCCCCCCTGGAGCGCCTGAGCTGTGATGGGGTGATCTGGAGCGGAGGCGTACGGGCCTTCGTGCCGGAGCTGATCCCGGCCCTGCCGCTGGATGACCGCGGCCGCGTGCGCTGCGACGCCGATCTGCGCGTGCTCGGCAGCGACAACCTGTTCGCCATCGGCGATGCAGCCGCCTGCCCCCTGCCCGGCGGCGATCAGCATCCGGCCACGGCCCAGGTGGCCTACCAGCAGGCCAGCTGCGTGGCGGCCAACGTGCTGCACCAACGCCGCGATGAGCCCCTGCAGGCGTTCGCGTGGAACGACCTGGGCGAGATGCTCGGCCTGGGCATCGGCCAGGCGACGCTGACCGGCATGGGGATCACCCTGGCGGGTCCCGCCGCCTTCCAGATGCGGCGGCTGGCCTACCTGGCCAGGCTGCCGGGGCCCGGGCATCAGCTGCGGGTGGCCGGCAGCTGGCTCAGCCGGTGGAGCTGAGACCCATGGCCGGCGCCACCGCTCCCCGTGGCCTGCTGATCGATGCGATGGGCACGTTGATCGGCCTGCGCCGCTCGGTGGGCAGCACCTATGCCGAGCTGGCGGCGGCCCACGGGGTGGAGGTGCAGGCCAGCGCCATCAACGCCGTCTTTCCGCGCCTGTACCGCCAGGCCCCACCGCTGGCCTTCCCGGGCCTGCAGGGCGACGCGCTGCTGGAGGCCGAACGCGACTGGTGGGGCGAGCGGATCGGCGAGACCCTGCGGACCTGTGGCCACGAGGGCCAGCTGCCCCCCGAACTCGTACCGGCCCTGTTCGAGCACTTCGCCGGTCCGGAACCCTGGCGGGTCTATGACGACGTGCCAAGCCATCTGCGGCGGTGGCGGAGCCGCGGCATCCGCCTGGCCGTGGTGAGCAATTTCGATCAGCGGCTGCATCGGCTGCTGGAGGCCCTGGAGCTGGCTGAACTGTTCGAGGCAGTGGTGGTGTCATCGGCGGCGGGCGCCGCCAAGCCGGATCCCCGGCCGTTCCAGCAGGCCCTGGCCCTGCTCAACCTGCCAGCGGCGGCGGTGTGGCACATCGGCGACAGCCCTGAGGATGAACAGGGCGCCCGGGCCGCCGGACTGCGCTGCCTGCTGATCCGTCGGGCCCGACCGGACGGTACCCCTTGAACACCCCTTGAAACAGACCGCCCTGCTAGGCCGCACCGCCGGCCTGCGGCCGGCCCAGAGCCGGAGGCTGGAGCGCCTCAGCCACCGGCGCCACCCCGAGGGCGATGGGTTCGACCTGCTCAGCCTGCAGCGCCTGGCTGCCGAAAGCGGCGAGCTGGAGCTCCCCCTCAGCCTGGTGATCGACAGTCGCGGACTGTGTCGGCTGTTGTGGGTGGGCCCACTGGAGCAGTCCGGCCGACTGCTGGAGCGACTGCCGGGCGGACCGCGCCGCCAGGGCGGCGACCTGCGGCTGGTGACCTGCGTCGGCCGGGCCCGCCAGCTCGAGCCCCACGGCAGCGAGGCGGTGGTGGGGCTGGACCTGCGCCCCCGCCTGTGGCTGCGCTACGGCGACAGCGCCGGAGCGGGCGGTCGCTGGCCGGCGGCGGCGTACATCACCGGCACGGACCCGCACCATCCCTGGCAATCCCTGGAGTCGGGCGACCTGGCCGAGCTGAGTGCCCTGGTGCCACCGGCAACGACGGCCACCGCCGGCAGCAGCCCCGGCGCACCCCGCCGTCGCGCCGACGCCCCCCCGGGCGAACGGGTGCTGCTGCTGACGCTGAGCCCCTCCGATCCGGAGGAGGCCCGCCGCGAGATCGCCGAACTAGAGGGACTGGTGCGCAGTGCCGGCGCCCAGCCGGTGGGACTGATCAGTCAGCGCCGCAGCAACGCCGCCCCCCAGGTCTGGGGCGAGGGCAAGCTGCGCGCGGCCGCCCTGGAGGCCAGGCGCCTCAGGGCCAGCCTTGTGGTCACCGACCGGGATCTCACCCCAGCCCAGGCTCGCAACCTGGAGCGGTTGCTGGATCTGCCCATCAGCGACCGCAGCGAGCTGATCCTCGACATCTTTGCCCAGCGGGCCGCCAGCGCAGCAGGACGGCTGCAGGTGGAACTGGCCCAGCTGCGCTACCGACTGCCACGGCTGAGCGGCCGCGGCCTGAGCCTCTCGCGCCAGGGCGGCGGCATCGGCACCCGAGGCCCCGGTGAAACCCAGCTGGAGAAGGACCGCCGCGCCATCGCCCGCCGCATCGACAGGCTGCAGCGCGAGGTGCGCAAGCTCGGCGAGCACCGCGCCCGCCTGCGCGGCGGCCGCCACGGACAGCGGCGGCTGGCCCTGGTGGGGTACACGAATGCCGGCAAAAGTTCCCTGCTCAACGCCCTCAGCCGCCCCCGGCCCGGTGAGGCGGTGCTGGCGGAGAACAAGCTGTTCGCGACACTCGATCCCACCACCCGACGTATCAGCCGCCCCGACCCCGCCGGCGGAGCGCCCGCGACCCTGCTGCTGACCGACACGGTGGGGTTCATCCGCGAGCTGCCACCGCCGCTGCTGGAAGCCTTCCGCTCCACCCTGGAGGAGACCTTGGAGGCCGATGGGCTGCTGCTGGTGGTCGACCTGGCCGATCCGGGCTGGGCCGAACAGCTGCGAACCGTGCACGGGATCCTGGACAGCCTGGGGAGCACTGCCCCCCGGCGACTGATCGGCAACCAGATCGATCGCTGCCCGGCGGCCGCGCTGGAGCAGGCGCGCCGCCACGACCCCGGGGCCCTGTTCGTGTCGGCCACCGCAGGGCTGGGCCTGGAGCACCTGCGCGATGCCCTGTTCAGCGATGTAACCGTGGCCACACGCTGACCGAGGGTGGCCAACAGCTGCAGGGTTGGCTATGTCAGCATCTGGCCCGTTTCCCGTCCACCCCATGGCGCTCCAGCTCGGCGACACCGTTCCTGATTTCACCCAGAACTCCCAGCTGGGTCCGATCAACCTCTACGACTACGCCGGCGACAGCTGGGTGGTGCTGTTCTCCCACCCCGCCGACTACACCCCGGTGTGCACCACCGAGCTGGGTGAGGTGTCTCGCCTGCGCAGCGAGTGGGAGAAGCGCAACGTGAAAACCATCGCCCTGAGCGTGGACTCCGCCGAGAGCCATGGCGGCTGGATCTGCGACATCAACGAGACCCAGAACACCACGGTCGACTACCCGATCCTCGCCGATGAGGACAAGAAGGTGAGCGATCTCTACGGGATGATCCACCCCAATTCGCTCAACAATCTCACGGTGCGCTCGGTGTTCATCATCGACCCGAACAAGAAGCTGCGTCTGCAGATCACCTACCCCGCCAGCACCGGCCGCAACTTCCAGGAGATCCTGCGCGTCATCGACTCGCTGCAGCTCACCGACCACCATCAGGTGGCCACGCCGGTGAACTGGAAGGACGGCGATGATTGCGTCGTGGTGCCCTCGATTCCCACCGAGGAGGCCCGCAGCAAGTTTCCGAAGGGTGTCACCGAGATCCGGCCCTACCTGCGCATGACCCCCCAGCCGAACCGCTGAGATGCAGGTGCTGGGGCTAATGAGCGGCACCAGCGCCGATGGTGTCGATGCCGTTCTGGCCGACTTCGGCGGCCCGCCCCGGCGCCCCCGCTGGCGCCTGCTCAATCGCGCCGCCGTGCCCTACCCCGAGCCCCTGCGGGCCCGGCTGATCGCCGTGGGCCAGGGAGCGCCCCTGCAGGCCGCCGAGGTTCTGGAGCTGGGGGAAGCCCTCACCCAGGTCCAGGCCGAGGCCGCCTGCGCCTGCGATCCCGCCGGTGCGGCGACGCTGGTGGGCTGCCACGGCCAGACCCTGTGGCACAGGCCACCGGTTCAGGGCCAGCGCGGCAGCAGCTGGCAACTGCTGCAGGGGCCGCTGCTGGCGGCCCTGCTGCAGCGTCCGGTGGTGTTCGACTTCCGGGCCGCAGATCTGGCCCTGGGGGGCCAGGGCGCCCCCCTGGTGCCCGCCACCGATGCCGCCCTGTTCCCCGCCGAGCACGGCTGGCGGGCCCTGCTCAATCTGGGGGGCATCGCCAATCTGACCCTCCTGCCCCCGGCCATAGGCCCCGATCGCCACGGGGCTGTGCGCGGCTGGGACTGCGGACCAGCCAACACCCTGCTGGATCTAGCGGTGCAGCGCTTCAGCGACGGCCGGCTGGCGTTCGATGCCGGCGGCGCCTGGGCCAGCCGCGGCCAGGCCGATCAGGGCCTGATCCAGCGCTGGCTGCAGGAGCCCTATTTCCAGATGAATCCACCCAAGTCCACCGGCCGCGAACTGTTCGGCGCGGCCGATCTGGATCGACGGTTGGCGGACCTGAGCGCTTCGGCCGAAGCTGCGGGCCGATCGCTGGAGCCCGCCGACGCCCTCGCCAGTCTGACGGCTCTGACGGCGGCCGTGGTCGCCCAGGATCTCCGGCGCGGGCCGGCGGTGCTGGAACTGCTGGTGGCCGGCGGCGGTGCCCGCAATGCCCTGCTGATGGAGCAGCTGCGGCGGCGCTGCCGCGGGCTGCTGGTGCGACCACTGGCGGATCTGGGGATCGGCGACAGCGACCGCGAGGCCCTGGCCTTCGCGCTGCTGGCCTGGTGGCACCGGCGCGGTCAGCCAGGCTCGCTGCCAGCGGTGACGGGAGCTCCCCGGGCAGCAGTCCTGGGAGTCTGTGCGGCACCGCCCTGAGGGGGTGGAGATCCGGTCCAACCCTGCAGACCTGCAACGAGCGATCAACATCCCGGACAGGAAGGGTGCGACCCGGAGGGATCTGCATAGGGTGGTCGGAACGGTCGAGAGATCCGATGAGCGCCGGCAACGCCCCCGCCCTCTACGAGCGCATCCGCAGCGATCACACCCTCACGCAGGAGCTGTTCCGCCAGGCCCTGCAGGACCCCTCAGGCACCCTCGGCCGCATCTGCGACCTGGGGCAGGACTGGGGCCTGCCGGTCAGCCGCGAGGAGGTCAAGGCCCACCTGGCCGGCATTGACGACCCGGAGACCAAGCAGTGGCTGCTGAAGGCCAGGGGCGGCCTCTGAAGCGCTGCGCCGCGGCCGGCGGTCCTGGCCCATCCAGCTGAAGAACAGCCAGTAGCTCATGATCGCCAGCCCGGCGGCCACCACCAGGGCTGCCACCTGCTCAAGGCGCTTGACCATGGCGCTGCGATCGTGCGGAACCCCCCCAGTCTGCAGGGCTGCATCCCGTCAGCAGGTCCGTCAAGGGGGATGATGCAGGTCGCAACGGGGCGCCGCGCCCCGCCTCCGCCTGTGCTCCGCCTCGAACGCGTCTCGAAGATCTATCCCACCGGCGAAGTGCTGCGGGATGTCACCTGGGAGGTGAAGGCCGGTGATCGCATCGGTCTGGTCGGAGTCAACGGGGCCGGCAAATCCACCCAGATGCGGATCATCGCCGGAATGGAGGAGCCGAGCAGCGGCCAGGTGGTGAAGCAGGGCGATCCGCGCATCGTCTACCTGCAGCAGGAATTCGACGTCGACCTGAGCCGCACGGTGCGGCAGGAGCTGTTCCAGGCCTTCGGCGAGGCAGCCGAGGTGCTCAACCGCCAAAGGCAGGTGGAGGAGGAAATGGGCTCGGAGAAGGCGGCCGAGGATCCCGATCACCTCAACGAGCTGATCCACGAGCTGGGGGCGCTGCAGACCCGCTTCGAGAGCCTGCACGGCTACGAGCTCGACGCCCGCATCGACAAGCTGCTGCCGACGATCGGCTTCACGGCCGAGGGGGCCGAGCAGCTGGTGGGCGACTACTCCGGCGGCTGGCAGATGCGCATCGCCCTGGGCAAGGTGCTGCTGCAGGAACCGGATCTGCTGCTGCTCGACGAACCGACCAACCACCTGGACGTGGAGACGATCCAGTGGCTGGAGGACTACCTGATCGGCCAGACCTGTCCGCTGGTGGTGATCAGCCACGACCGGGCCTTCCTCGATCGCGTCTGCAACCAGATCGTCGAAACCGAGCGGGGCGTATCGCGCTGCTATCTCGGCAACTACAGCCAGCACCTGGAGCAGAAGGCCCTGGAGCGTGAGGCCGGCCAGGCCGCCTTCGAGCGCCAGCAGAAGGAACTGGCCACCCAGCAGGCCTACATCGACCGCTTCCGCGCCAGCGCCACCCGCTCCACCCAGGCGAAGAGCCGCGAGAAGCTGCTCGACAAGGTCGAGCGGATCGAGGCGCCGATCGAGAGCGTCAGCGGGCCGCGCTTTCAGTTCCCACCAGCCCCACGCAGCGGTCGCCTGATCGCCGAGATCAAGGACCTGAGCCACAGCTATGGCGAGCAGATCCTGTTCCTGGGGGCGAACCTGGAGGTGGAGCGGGGCGATCGCATCGCCTTCGTCGGTCCCAACGGCGCCGGCAAATCGACGCTGCTGCGCCTGGTGATGGGCATCGAGACGCCGGATGAGGGCGTGGCCGGGCTGGGGGAGCACAACGTGATCGCCGGCTACTTCGAGCAGAACCAGGCCGAGGCCCTGGATCTCTCCAAGACCGTGATCGACACGATGTTCGAGGCGGTACCGGACTGGACCCAGACCCAGGTGCGCTCGCTGCTGGGCAGCTTCTGCTTCAGCAACGATGCCGTGTTCAAGGAGGTGGGCAAGCTCTCGGGGGGCGAGAAGGCGAGACTGGCCCTGGCGCTGATGCTGCTGCAGCCCTGCAACCTGGTGGTGCTGGATGAGCCCACCAACCACCTCGACATCCCGGCCAAGCAGATGCTCGAGGACGCGCTGATTGAGTACGAGGGGGCCGTGCTGGTGGTGAGCCACGACCGCTACTTCATCTCTCGGGTGGCCAACAGGATCGTGGAGATCCGCGACGGTGAACTGGTGGTGTACCGCGGCGACTACGCCTATTACCGCGAGAAGAAGGCCGAGGAGGCGGCCGCGATCGAGGAGGCCCGCCTGGCTGCGGAAGCGGATGCCAAGCGCAAGGCCAACCGTGACAAGCAGAAGGCCAGGGCCGCCGCGCGCAAGAGCTCTGCCGCCTGAGTTGAGCCGACGTCCTCTCGCGATGCAGCGACGCTGGAGGGCGCCGCACACAACTTCACAACACCCTAGGCAAGACGACTCATTCCTCTTGGCCTGGACCCAGCTTCTGCATACGCTGACGGAATCCTCCCGTGACCCTGGGCACCATGGGCATCGCCACAGAGCGCTTCGCCGGCCAGCACGTCGTGCAGCACCAGGACAATCACCTGGAGGGCGCGGCGTCGGCCGGCGGCGCCCTGCATCAGGAACAGCTCAGCGAGAGCGATTCGGTCACGACCTATTTCGAGTGCATTACCGCCTGCTCTGTCGATGACGGCGAGTGCGTGACGCAGTGCGTCGAGGTGCTGCGCGACCATCAATGACCAGGCAGGGACCTCGCCGCTCGCGGCCCGGAACCCCTCACTGACCCATTCCCGGCGGCAGCAACGGCAACGCAGCGGACTGAAACAGTTCGTAGCATTGAGCTCCTGATTGGGTCGCCGCCGTGATCGAGCCCCTTGCCCTGAGCCTCGGCCAGCAATTCGAGCTGGAGCGGATGAGTCGGGCGATCGATGCCACCGCCGACCTCGAGGAGCTGCAGGGGCTGGCCAAGCAGCTGCTGATGGCCTGGCACAGCCAGAAAGCAGCCACCGAATGGGTACTGCGCCAGCAGCTGAACCAGGCCCCGCACCGATGAACCCGCACCGATGAGAGCGAGGCGAGGCCTCAGGAGCGGGGCATCAGGCTGGAGAGCTCCACGGGTGTGATCGAGAGCGTCAAGGGCTGCCCCTGACGCTGGATCCGCACCATCAGCGTGCGGCCCACGCCGCTTCGCTCCACGATCTGCGTGAGCTGCGCCGGTGTCTGCACCGTCTGGGCATCGACGCCGATGATCACGTCACCGGGCCGCAGGCCGGCCCGCGCCGCAGGGCCCATGGCGATCACCGAGCGCACCAGAGCGCCGCTGGCGCCGCCTTCAGCATCACGGGCCTGATCCAGACCGACGCCGATCATGGCGTGGCTGACACTGCCCTTGCTCACCAGCTGCTCAGCGATCTGGCGGGCGCGGTTGATCGGGATCGCGAATCCCAGACCGGCGCCAGGACCGGAGCGCACCAGGGTGTTGATCCCCACAACCGCACCATCCGCGTCGAGCAGCGGGCCACCGGAATTGCCCGGGTTGATGGCCGCATCGGTCTGGATCAGCTCCAGCCGCTTATCGGTGATCCCGAGTTTGGCGGCGTTGCGGTTCAGGCTGCTGACGATGCCAAGGGTGACGGTCTGATCCAGGCCGAAGGGGTTGCCCACGGCGATCACCCAGTCTCCGACCTGCAGGGCATCGGAATTCCCCAGTGCTGCCACCGGCCAGCCGCCTGAGCCCATGAGCCGCACCACCGCCAGATCGGTGATGGGATCGGCCCCGACCACCTTCCCCTCGATCCGCCGACCATCCGGCAGGCCCACCATCACCCGGGTGCTGCCCTCCACCACATGGGCGTTGGTGATCAGCAGGCCGGAGGGGTCGTAGAGGAAGCCGCTGCCCTGGCCGCGCTCGGTGCGCTGCGAGGGCGGAGCGGCACCAAAGCCGGGTGGCAGCCCGAAGAACTGGCGCATCAGTGGATCGTTGAACGGGAAGCCCTGAGGCGCCTGCCGCCCGGGCACCAGCACCGTGCGCTCCGTGTCGATGGTCACCACGGCCGGCCCGGCCCGGCGGACGGCCTCCGCCACGAATGACTGACGGGACAGCACCGCCGCAACCGGTGCTGCGGCAGCACGGTCCTGAGCCTGGACCGCTGCGGACAGGGGGGCCAGGACCGTGAGCAGGGCCAGGGGCAGAGCCCGCATCGCTGCAGACACCATGCGCTTCCTTCGAACAACCATGGGCATCGACCGTACGCACAAAACGCAGCCCGGCCAAGCCGGCATGGCGGTGGGGTTACCCCCACGCCTCACGCCACGCCACCGCCACGGGTGCTCGCTGGGGCGATGATGGACCCGATCGGTGCGCCGGGCCGCACGGCCCCGCTGGGCATGCCCACAACTCCCGTACTGAGCGGCAATCTTCTGCTCGCCAAGCTGCTGCCGCTGGTGTACGCAGCCTGCTTTCTGGCCCTGCTGTGGCAGGCCTTCAGGATCATGGGTCGGGGCTATGGCGCCGTGCCGCGCCCGGGGGATCAGGGCCGCATCCCGGGTGGTGACCGCACCGGGCGCGTCACAATCCATCCAGAGCTGCTCGACGCCGATGGCCAGCTGACCCGCGATGACCTGCTGACGGTGCGTTTCAGCGGCGACAACGAACCGCCCGCCGAGCCAGGCGACCCCGCCTGAGCGCGTCAGGTCCCGTCAACTGGTACAACCGTTGGGTGCCTGTGGACATTGGTGGAGGCTGAGTGGAGCAAAGAACCCGGGTCGTGGCTGCTGTGCTCAAGGCGATCAAGCTGCCGCCCCGCTTTCAGCTGCGACTGGTCAAGGAGGACCCTGTCCGCCTGGAACTGATTCTCACGCCCGCCTACGGCAAGGAGCCGATCCTGGTCGGTCTGGTGGAATCCCAGGATCTGGTGGCCCGCCGCGACCGTGAAGGTCGAATCCCCCGGGATCTTCAGGGCACCTGGGACTGGACCGTGCGTCACGGCAAGGTCAGCACGGGAGGCTGGAACCCCTACCTCAAGGAAGCCCTGCAGACGATGTTCGAAACCGGTCTGCCGGCGATTGTCTACGAGGAAACCACCGGTGAGGCATATCACCCGGTGGATGGCGCCCGCCACGTGCGCTGAGGCCGGCCGGCCACCGCGCCACCATGGGCGCTCCACCGCCGATCTCCTCGCCACCGATCGACCCGTTGCCGATCGACCCGCTGCTGCCTGAGCTTGTGCAGCGTCTGTCGGCTGGGGCCACCGTGCTGCTGCAGGCACCTCCGGGCGCCGGCAAGACCACCCGGGCACCGCTGGCCCTGCTGCAGCAGGCCCTGGCGACCGGGCAGCCCGAAGCTGATGGCCCATCAGCACGGCGCCGCATCCTGATGCTGGAACCGCGGCGCCTCGCGGCCAAGGCCGCCGCCGAGCGCCTGGCGGCGGAGCTGGGGGAACCGGTCGGGCAGCGCGTTGGCTATCGCGTTCGCCTCGAGTCGCGCACCTCGGCGGCAACACGGCTGGAAGTGCTCACCGACGGCCTGTTCCTGCGTCAGCTGCAGGCGGATCCGGGCCTCGAGGATGTGGCCTGCGTGATCTTCGATGAATTCCATGAGCGCCGCAGCGACGCCGATCTGGGCCTGACCCTGCTGCGGGAAGCCCGTCCGCTGCTGGCGCCGGAACTGCGGCTGCTGGTGATGTCTGCCACCCTCAACCTGCAACCTTTAGCGGCGCAGCTGCCGGAGGCGGAGCTGCTCTGCAGCGAGGGGCGTAGCCACCCGGTGGCCGTGCAGCACCAGGCGCCACGCCCGGATGAACGCCTGCCCCAGCAGGTGCTGCGGGCTCTGGAGAGCCACTGGCTGGATCAGCGCCGTGACGGCGAGACGGTGCTGGTCTTCCTACCCGGCCAGCGGCAGATCCAGCAATGCCTGGAGGCGATCGGCGCCACCGGCTGGGGTCGGGATCTGGAGCTCTGCCCGCTGCACGGCAACCTGCCCCTGGCGGCCCAGAGCCGGGCAATCCGAGCGGCCAGCGCCGCCGCCGGCAAGGTGGTGCTGGCCACGAGCATCGCTGAGAGCTCCCTCACCCTGGCCGGAGTGACCCTGGTGGTGGACAGCGGCCTCAGCCGGCGCAACCGCTTCGATCCCGCCACCGGCATGGACAGCCTGGTGACCCTGCCGGCCAGCCAGGCCAGCGCCGAACAGCGGGCAGGGCGGGCAGGGCGTCTCGGTCCCGGGCGCTGCATCCGCCTCTGGAGCGCCGCCGAACAGCAGCGCCGGCCCGCCTTCGATCCCCCAGAACTGCTGGAAACCGATCCAACGCCCCTGGTGCTGCAGCTCGCCCAATGGGGTGCGGGCCTCGGGGAGGATCTGCCCTGGCTGGAGCCGCCGCCGCGGCCGAGCCTGCTGGAGGGGCAGGCGCTGCTGCGGCAGCTCGGTGCCCTGGAGGCCAACGGCACCCTCACGGCCCAGGGACGGGCCATGGCGGCGCTGGGGGTGCATCCACGCCTGGCCCGGATGCTGCTGCGGGCACGGGAGCTGGGGGCTGCGCCGCTGGGCTGCGCCCTGGCGGCCCTGCTCAGTGAGCGCGACCCGCTGCGGGCTGAGGAGGCCGGTTGCGATCTGATGCGTCGGCTCGACTGGCTGGAGGCCGGCGGCCGCGACGCACGCCGCCAGCAACTGCGCCAGCTGCAGGAGCAACTGCGGCGCCAGCTCGATGGGATCACACCTGCGGCGGTGGCAGGTGCGCCCGGCGGGTCGGAGTCGGAGCCGGCGCCGGTCGGCGTTGCCGCCGCCACCGCCGCCGAACTGGTGGCCCATGCCTACCCCGAGCGCGTGGCGCTGCGACGCGAGGGCCGTGACGACCGCTATCTCACCCGCAGCGGCCGTGGCGCCCAGCTGCCGGCCGGCGATCCGCTGCTGGGCAGCGAGGCCCTGGCGATCGCCGGCATCGATGGCGCCGGCAGCGACTGTCGCATCCAGCTGGCGCTGCCGCTGACGCGACGCAGCCTGGAGGAGCTGGCGGCCGAAGCCGGCGAAGTGGAGCCTGTGGTGGAGTGGGATCAGCGTCAGCAGCGGGTGCGCACGGAACGACAGCTGCGCCTGGGCGCCCTGGTGCTCGAGCGCAGACCATGGCCCGACGCTCCGGATGAAGCGCTGCTGGCGGCCCGGCTGGAGGGGCTGCGCAGCCTGGGGGTGGAAGCCCTGCCCTGGGATCCAGCGAGCCGTCAGCTGCAACAGCGGCTCTGCCTGGCCCACCGCCACCTGGGCGCCCCCTGGCCCGACCGCAGCGATGAGACCCTGCAGCGGGACCCGCTGGCCTGGCTGGCGGATCAGCTGGCAGCGGTGCGCAGCCGCGCCGATCTGGAGCGCATCGACCTCGAGGAAGCCCTCTGGAGCGGGCTGCCCTGGGAGTGCCGCCATCAGCTGGACCAGTGGCTGCCCACCTCGCTGGCGATCCCCTCCGGCCGTCAGGCCCGGCTCGACTACAGCAGCGGTGAGCCGGTGCTGGCGGCGAAACTGCAGGAACTGTTCGGCGCCGCCGACACCCCCACCGTGTTGGAGGGGCGCCTGCCGGTGACGGTGCACCTGCTCTCACCGGCCGGCAGACCGACCGCGATCACCCAGGACCTGGGCAGCTTCTGGCGCGGGGCCTATCGGGATGTGCGGCGGGAGCTGCGGGGCCGCTACCCCCGCCACCCCTGGCCGGAGGATCCCGCCACCGCCACCGCCACGGCCCTCACCAAGCGCCGCCTGCAGGCCAGCAATCACCAGGACGGATCGAAGAGATGATCGAAGCCGAAGTGATGCAGGCCTTCGGCGATGCCGGCGCAGCCCGCGGCGGTCGCCCGGTAGACGGACCGTAATCGCGGCAGCTCCGCCACCAGTGCGGGCTCGGCATTGCCCACCATCACCCCCTTGAGTCCGGTCTCGAACATCGCCAGGTCGTTGAGGGAATCACCGGCGGTGACCACTACGGCCGGATCGAGCTCCAGGGCCTGCAGCAACCCGGTCAGCGTTGCCCCCTTGTTGACGCCGGCCGGCAGCACATCGAAATAGCGGTTGTCGGAGAGCACGCACTCCGCGCCCATCGCCTCGAGCTGCGGGATGAGGCCATGGTCGAAGCAGGTCAGGTCCACGTTGTAGGCCAGGCGGCGGTGGGAGCTCACCTCCTGGAGGGCCAGGCCCGGCTGATCGGCCAACAGGGGTAGCAGGCGGCCTTCCAGCTGCTGCCAGCGCGCCTCGATCGGATCCACCGCCAGGGGCAGCGGCAGCAGCGAGGCACCACAGGCGACGGTGCAGCCCACATCACCGATCACCAGATGGGGGGCCGCCAGGCCGATCGGCTCGTCCTCGCGCAGCACCCGAGCGACGGAGCTCAGATCCCGACCGGTACAGAACACGTGCAGCACACGATGGCGCTGCTCCGCCAACCAGCGGTAGAAGCGGCGGCGCTCGGGCGTGGCCCCTCCCAGCAGGGTGCCGTCGAGATCCGTGACCAGCACCAGCTCGGGCGCTTCCGGCAGCGGCGCCGACAGCTGCCGGAGCATCCGCTCACGCAGGGAATCCAAAAGAGTGCGGCGAACCGCACCCCAAGGTATCGACCGGCACTGTCAAGCGCCCTCCACTTTTCGTTACAGTCTGGCAGTCACTGAGGCCAACGCCATGTCCGACTCTTCCCGCTTCGGTTTCGTCAACTTCGCCGAGACCTGGAACGGCCGCCTGGCCATGCTCGGGTTCGTGATTGGCCTGGCCACCGAACTGCTGACCGGTCAGGGCATCCTCGGCCAGCTGGGTCTGGGCTGATCAGTCCTGTCGGATCGGCCGCAGCCATGGCGGCTGCGGCCCCCGAGCGCCCCTGAGGGGGCGTTTTTTCATGGAGCCCGCAGGGGCATAGGCCAGACTGGTACAGCTTCGCCGATGCCCAACCTGGCCCGCCTCTACGCCAAGAACCGTCGCGACGGTGCCCGTCTGCTCAGCTCGGCGATCGTGATCACCAGCATCGGACTGATCCGCATCGACCATCCGATCGGCCAGGTGGTGGGGGCGCTCGGCATGGTGGTGTGCCTCTACTGGTGGAGCTGCTACCGGACTCTTGAGCGCTGAACCCGGCCTGCCGCGCTACAGCGTCACCGAACTGAACCAGGCGATCGGGTCCCTACTCGACAGGGGCTTTGCCCCCCGCTTCCTGATCGACGCCACGGTGTCCCGTCCCCAGCTGAAGAAGGGGCATCTGTGGCTCACCCTGGTGGATGAGCAGGCCTCGATCCAGGCGGTGGTCTGGGCGTCCCAGCTCAGTCGCCTCAGCCAGCAGCCCCAGGAGGGCGATGGCGTGGTGGTGGTGGGCAAGCTCAACTTCTGGGGCGCCCGTGCCTCCCTGTGCGTGCAGGTGCTCGATCTGCGCCCGAGCCTGAGCGCCGTGCTGCGCCGTTTCGAGCAGGTGCGGCAAACCCTGGAGCCCGAAGGGCTGCTCGATCCATCGCGGCGCCGAACCCTGCCGCTGCTGCCGGCGGCGATCGCCCTGCTCACCAGCGTCCCGAGCTCGGCCCTGGCGGACATGCTGCGCACAGCCGCCGAGCGCTGGCCCGCCACCCGCATTCATGTGGTGCCGATTCCGGTGCAGGGCGCCGTGGAGGAGCAGATCCGGCGGCGGCTGGCCCAGGTGATCGCCGCCGCTCCGGAGCTGGGCCTGGAAGCGATCGTGCTGGCGCGGGGCGGCGGCAGTCGGGAGGATCTGGCCGTGTTCGACAGTGAGGCGCTGGCAAGGGATCTGGCCGCCTGTCCACTGCCGGTGGTCACCGGCCTGGGGCATGAGGACGACACGACCATTGCGGATCTGGTGGCCGATTACCGCGCCGCCACCCCCACCGGCGCGATCGTGGCGCTCCTGCCCGATCGAAGCGGCCTGGCCCAGGAGCTCAGCCACAGGCGCCTGCAACTGCGCCAGCTGATTCAGTACCGGCTGCAACAGGAACACAGCCGCCTGCAGCTGAGCCGTCAACGCCTGACGCAGCTGCACCCACAACAGCTGCTCACGGGCTGGCGACAACAGCTCAGCCAGCGCCAGGAGCTGCTGCGTGCTCTTTCGCCGCAGCGCCTGCTGCAACGCGGCTTCGCCCTGGTACGCCGGGCCGATGGCTGCCTGCTGCGCTCAGCGGCGGAGGTCGAGCGCGGCACCCCTCTGCAGATCGAACTGGCGGACGGCAGGATCGACGTCACCAGCCAGGCGACCCATCTCAACTGACCTCGCCGCTATCCCCACTCCATCCGTCATGGCCGAGTCCCAGTCCCGCCGCAGCAAAGCCGGCAGCAGCAAGCGCCAGCGCGAGGCAAGCGATCCCGCCTGGCTCGCGGATGTCGCCGGTCTGAGCTTTCAGGAAGCCCGCACCGCCCTGGAACTGGCCATGGCGCAACTGCAGGCGGACTCCCTCGAGGTGGAGGAGATGGCGGGGCTCTACCAACGGGCCGAGGCCTATGCCAATCGCTGTGAGGCCGTGCTGCGCCGGGTGGAGCAGGAGGTGATCGAATGGGACACCGATCACCCCTCCTCCGCATCATGAGCAGCACGGTGCGCCAGCCCTGGCTGGCCTGGCTCTATCTGGCCCTGGCTGTCACCGGTGGCGTGCTGCCCTGGCTGGCCAACCTGGAGTTCATGCAGCAGTACGGCGCGAGCTTCGATCTCGCCATGTTCGTGCAGCTGGCCAATGCCAATCCCGCCGCCCGCTCGCTCTCACGCGATCTCCTGGTGGGCGCCACCGCCGTGACGATCTGGATGGTGGTGGAGAGTCGGCGGCTGGGCATGCGGCACCTGTGGCTGGTGCTGCTGAGCGCCGTAACCATCGCCTTCGCCTTCGCAGCACCGTTCTTTCTGTTCCTGCGGGAGCGCCGCCTTGCGGAAATGGCGTGGGACGCCAGCGAACCGGAACGGATCGCCTGAGACCGAACATCCGTGGCTGTCAGGGGGGTTTTAAGACCCTTCAGGACTCGTCGCGGACCTCGGACACGGTCACGTCGATGACCGCATCACCAGCCCTCGTCTCCGGCGCCCTGGCGAACCAGGAGCCGGGAGCAGGGGGCTGGGTGGTCTCCACAAAACTGGCCCCGCAGGCCGGGCATTCAAGGGTGGCGATGCTTGTTGCGCCGCAAGCGGGACAGACACTCAGACGGTGCCGGGCCCACTGCCAGGCGATCAGCCCGGCACCGGCAAGCAGCAGGGGAACCACCACCGCCAGCAGCGCCGCGCCCTCGAGAACGTCCACCAGCAAACGGAAGGTGACCCCTGGGGCCAGCAGCAGCAGGCCGATGGCCACGATCCAGAACCAGGGAACAGAACGCTGCATGAGCGCAAGCCGAAACGATCGTGAAGGCGAGCCATCGCCAGGATGGACCGGCGATCGAGCAAGCCCTCTCCATCCTCAGGCCTGTGGCACGGGGGACGGCCAACGTTCAGGTGTGGATCGCCCACCAGGCCGTGAGCGGCTGATCACCACGCTGAGGGCGATGCCGTAATAGAGGATCAGGGCCACCAACCACACCCACAGGCTCAGGACCAGAACGCCACCGATCACGCCATAGGCCTGAAAACGCGTGCCAAGGGAGATGAGACTGCGTCCCAAGGCGGCATTGAGTGCAGTCAACACACAGCCGATCAGAACAGCGCCGGGCACGAGCGCACGACGGGGCACAGGGCGCGTCGGCAGGATGATCAACAGTGCGAATGCAAGCGTGGTCGACAGCACGAGGCTGATCGCCACATCAAGCACAAGCGGCACGGGAATCCAGAAGCCCAGACTGGATGGCAACCACGGCTCCAGCAGGCGACGCCAACTCCCGGGCCTCAGCAGTCGCAGATTGGTTGCCAATTGATCAAGTACGACGCTGAAGCCGATCAAGGCCACAAGCGCAAAGGACTTGAGGCGATCTCGCACGAAGCGATGCACGGGTTGCGTCCAGTGGGCAGGCGGCAAAAGGCAGGGGCGGAAGCCCCAGAGCCGATCAGCTCCACGCTGCAGGCTGAGGTAGGCATTGGTAGCAGAAACCAGAAGAAAAAGCGCGCCGGCCAGACCAGCACCAGTTCCTTGCCGATACAGCTTTTCCAGTGTTGAACTGAGCAAGGGCAGAACAGATGCCGGCAGAAACTGATCAGCAATCTGGAGCAAATTTTCCATCAGCCCCTCAACCCTCCCCAGAATGCGGCTGGCGACAGCCAAAGCAATCAGCAGAATCGGGAACAGCGACTGCAAGGTGTGATACGCAAACGCCGCACTCAGATCGACGCAGTCCTCACGATCCCAGAGACGATAGGCCCGCCAAGCCAGCCGTAACAGTCGCCAGCGCCGCCGGAGGACAAAAACAAGCCAGCGATTGCCGACCCACCGCAGCTTGCGCACCGTCACTCACCATCCTGCAGGGCACTGAGGCATGCTGACAGCTCACCGACTCCTCCCCAAGCCGCCGCCCCGCCACCAAGGAGCAGCAACAAAAAAGCCACCCCGTAGGGTGGCTTTCTCGTCTGCTGCACCGATCAGTGACTCTTCATAAAGTCAGCTGATCGATGCAGCAGTCAGGAGCAAGAGTTTTAAC